>LULK01000121.1_pt1 | contig 60657 bp, 99 predicted proteins | sample 728181 | NCBI WGS metagenome assembly LULK01 (sample SAMN03860291, study PRJNA289734) | marine metagenome | biome: seawater column; feature: ocean; material: water; isolation source: Red Sea water column Station 169 - depth 10m | place: Saudi Arabia: Red Sea | collected 2011-10-15 | depth 10 m | reverse complement strand
AAGTTGAAGACCTTGTAATGCAATTAATGGATTAAAATTAGGATCTGTAGCAAGAGCAGCAGCTTGTGCAGGTGGGAAACCAGCTGCAATTAATCCTAAAGTACCAGCTCCAACAAAGTCTAGGTTTGAAAGAACATCAGTATTTATTTGACTATACGCAACTGTTTTTTCATCCTCCATATAACTTGCGCCAATAATTGCACTTAATTTATCAGTTAGTTGTATATCAACTTGTGCAAATATTGAAGTTGTAGTGTTATCTTGAGTAGCAGTTTCTGTTCCACCCTGACCATTTGCAAATAAAAGAGCATCTGGAATACCGAATGCTGCAGCAATTCCACTAATAGTTCCAGGAGGGATGAAAGCTTCAACATATGTTCTCCATAGTGGTCCAAAATAAATAGACTCATCCCAGTCAAGATCTTCTTGATAATAATAACCACCAACTAACCAATTTAGTTTTTCATTATCATTTGAATATAATCTAAATTCCTGAGTTACAGCATCTAATTCTTGAGTTACAGCGTCCAACTCTTTTGTTTGTGGACTAGGGTTAACAATAGGAGCTGCATCAAAATCAACGTCTTGAACATTTGTATTATAAGAATTTCTTATTGAAGTAATGCTCTCTAAAGTAGTACCATCACCTTCTTTTGTATAATGAACTGTTACACCTGAGTTATCACCCTCAGAAACAGGATCAAAATCAAAAAATACTTTTTCTGTAAATGGATTATTTGGAATTACTTTTCCTCCAAGTAAGGCTGCCACTTGGTTAGCTGCACCATAATTTGCACTTCCAACAGCACAACATATTTCATCATATTCATCATAATCAACCGTTAATCTCAATGATGCCTCATTTGCTAAATCAAATAACATTTCACCTCTAACAGAAAATCTATCCCTATTATTTGAAGTATTACCTGTTGTCATATTATCTGAGTGTCCGTCAGCTTTATGGAGATTTGCATAGAAACTGTATGCCTTAGAATCATCCAATGGACCAGTTTTGTAATACTTAAACTTTTTCATATTATTTGATCCAATTGAAGTAGATACATAACCAGATTCATCAAATGATGGTTTTTTTGTTACAACATTAATTACACCAGCTGTAGCATTTTTACCAAAAAGTGTACTTTGAGGACCTCTTAAAACTTCTATTCTTTCAATAGCTGGTAGATCTGCTATCTGAGCCTGCATTGATGAACGATATACTCCATCAATAAAAACAGCTACTGAAGGTTCAATACCAGGATTGTATGACCCATTACCAAAACCTCTTATTACATAAGTAGCCTCAGTAGGTGTTGTAAATCTTCTAGAATCAAGTGCAGGAACAATTGACCTAAGATCATAAATGTCGGTAATGTTAGATTTTTCAATTGTATCAGCTGTAACAACTGAAACTGCAACAGGAACTTCCTGTAATGTTTTCTCAGTCTTTGTTGCTGTAACAATAACTTCCTCAACATTCTGTTGAGCATATAGATATGTTGTTGAAAAAATAACAAAAAGACTAAACGCAAATTTTTTCATAATATTCCCCAAATTTTTAAGTGCATTATACGCTAATTATACATTAGGTTGTATCTCGCCTCCTGATTCAACCCATTCTTGAAATCCGCCTAAATTATATACATTTTTAAATCCAAGATCTAAAAGAGATTTTGCCGCTAGTGCTGATCTGTAACCACCTGCGCAGTAAACTAGAATATTTGTATCATCGCTAATTAAAACAGGATTATCAGGAGAATTTGGTGAAAGTTTAAATTCTAATAATCCTCTTGGAATATGAACAGCATTTTTAATGAGACCAAGATTATAGACTTCTGATTCTTCTCGAACATCAATAATTACTGTATGTGTATTGTTTATTAAGTCAACAGATTCATCATAAGATAAACGTTTAACAAGATCATTTGCTTCGATTAAAAGTGCTTCAAGAGTTTTAGTTTGCATGCATCTCGCCACTTATATTTTTTCTTTTATTTGATGTTGCAAAAAATACTCCTATTAATATTGTTGTGCACCCTAAAATAATTCCACCAGTTATTATTTCATTTAAAAATACTGCTCCCCAAATAATACCAAAAACCGGAAGAAAATAAGCAACAGTTGAGGTTTTCACTGCTCCAATTTTTTCTATTAAATATACATAACCAAAGAAAGCTAATCCAGTTGATATTGAGCCAAGCCACGTTGCTGATAACAATGCATTAGTAGATGGAATCTGCGGGGGAAGATTTAGCAATGTAAAAGGAATCATAATAAAACAACTAAAGATAATAGACCAACCTATAAGAACCATTTTGTCTGTTTTTTCTGAATACTTTTGAATGAAGACAGTTGAGAATGAATAACAAGCTGCTCCAATTAAACAAAATAATGCAGATATTATTGAAGTTGAAGATGATTCAGGGTTAACAAGGATTATCACGCCAATAAATCCCAGAATCAAACCAAATAATTGTTTAAGTGTTACTTTTTCTCCTAACCATAATAGAGCTATTATCATAGTGTTAAATGCAGTTGTAGCATTCAATATTGCAAGAATATTTGAATCCGCCCCAAAACTTCCATAAGAAAATAATGAAAAAGGGATAGCATTGTTAGTTACAGCTAAGACTAATGAATGTTTCCATGCAGGTTTGAGTAAGATAAGATATTTTTTTCTTAACAAAATAGGTATAAAAACCAATGAAGCAATTGTTAATCTCGCTTGAACCAATCCTATAGCACCAAATTCAGGTGCAGCAACTTTTATAAAAATAAAAGCACTACCCCATACTGCTCCAAGAAAAGTTAAAACTACCCAGTACCTTAATTCCATAATCAAATAAAAACCCCCATCGAAATGGGGGTTATAAACTAACTCTCGTTAACTACAATTGTTAGCCGGAAACTAAGAAATTACCCCTGTCAAAAGGTAAATCCTCCGTTTCCTGTTGTTAAATAAATACTAATAGGACCACCTCCATGTTCAGGGTAGTAATAAACATATTTAGCAATCCCCTTAAAAAATCACTAAATAAGACACTTATACAAATTATATACGCAATAGTTGGTAAATAAAGTCTTATTTAATACTAAAAAGAAAACTCTAGTTGGGACTTTGGTTCAGTAAAATCGTTATTATATGAATTGTTAACTGTTTCATATGTATTATCACTAAGATATTCCTCCAAAAGTCCTACATCGCCATTAAAAAACTTAAAAGCTAGCATTTTTTTTGCAGAATTTTTGTCTACAGATGAGTTTAGTTCCATCAAAATTGGATCTTTATTTAAGTAAATTAAATTATTCATTAATATATTATACTGTATATTTATACAGTATACAAGATTTTAATCTTCGACTCTTGGATCAATGATTAAGCGAGTATCTATAAGTGTTCTAAAAATTACCCATAATGTAGCTATTACAGCAATTGCACCAAGAAAATCGCCAACTGCAAACCTGAAAACGGTTACAACACTGATAGCACTAGTTGTATTAATTACAGAAAGAATTAAATTTACCAACAACCCATTTAACAAAGATGAAACTATTATTACAAGATATAGAAATTTGTAGTTTTCAAAATTAACCTCTTTAAAGAAAGAAAAGAAACCTGGCGTTGCTCTTGTCCATTTCACTAGCTCAACTGCTGCAACAACAGAAAATAAAGATCCAACTGCTGCAATTGACCAACCATCCATATAATCATTATGGTGTATTAGTGATGGTCCTGTAATTTCTGCAAGATATAATCCAGGTAAAGAGTAATATCTGAAAAAACAGAACATCAAAACTCTTGCCCCATGAGGTAAATAACATAAACTTCCTATCCATTCGTCTGGCATTCTTAAGCCTGCAACATCATAATACTGAAGTAAATACCATACTGAGTAGCAAAACATTGAAAATACGTATACGGTTATGGTTACTTTGATAGCATGAATCATGTTTAAGATTTAAAAGTTTTAATTAGCTAATATTAAATTAAATTCTCTTTTGTCTCCTTCTGATTGTTTAACTATAACAAGATCTGCTAGTTCAAATTTTTTGATAGTTTTATAAACAGTTGATCTTGAAAATCCTGACGAATCAATAACATCACTTATGTTACATGTACCACAATTTGAAAGTTTCCAAGCAATAATATAATAAATTTTCTTTTCAGTTTCGTTATATGAAACTAGATTTAGGTCTTTTTCTATATTCCAAAGCATTTCTATATTATAGGCATTACAAAAACCCTTTTCAGGTGTATTATCTGTTAGTCTATCACCACCATTAGCGAATGCTATGGTTTTATCAGGATAAAGGGATTGTACTCTAATTAATAATTCAATAGCTGATCCCTCAACATCATCCTTAAAGGGCATTACATCATCAATATATTTAATTGATTCTAATATTTCGGCTCTTTCAGAAAAAGACATAAAAGATTTACCTTTTTTATTAACTAACCATTTATCTGAATTTAATCCACATATTACTTTATGTCCTAGGTTTTTAGCTCCCTTAAACATTCTTATATGTCCTTTATGAACTGGATCAAACCCACCACTGACTACAACTATATCAAATTTTTTATTGTCTTCCATTATTTATTTTATTTAGTTTTTAAGGATGTATTATTTTTCCTCGTATAAGCCAAATTCTTTAGTAGTAGGTTGCATAGAAAGCATTTCTAAAATATCGCTATAATCTATAAAACCATTATTATTAAAATCAAACTCCCAAGCATCATCTTGGGGGGTTAATGGTAGCCCGTAAGCGGCTACCATTAATAAAAAATTCATTAACCAAGTAGATAAATTCATTTATTTATATCAGTTTTAATTATTAAAACTCCCTCCCTAGTAGGGTGTTCTTCAATCACCCATGTCAAACCGTTCCAATCAGTAAATTCTTCACCAATTGTAATTGTACTCTCCCAATATCTTACTGGATATTGTCCGTCCCAATATGTGGGAATCATAGCGTCAAACCCATATTTACTTGGGTTTTTGTAAACTTTTGTAGGGATACTAACATAGCATCCTGTAAGCAAAAGTAAGGATAAAATAAAAATTATTTTTTTCATCTAAAAATTGTTATACTTCCTGTTGTTTTAAATGTTATTGAGGGATCCCAACCTGTTCCTATTACTTTATAAACGTAAACACCATCTGATACATAATGGTCTCCATCAAATACATTTCCTTGCCAAATTTCATCTAATCTATTACTTTCCCATACTAACCCTCCCCACCTATTAAAAATTTGTACATTCCAAGTTCGCCAACAATCAGGATCAGCTACTACTACAGCCCACCCATCATTATATCCATCATTATTAGGGGTAAAAGTATTAGGTGCATAGTAAGAACCATCACAATCCTCAGGAGGATAAACACAACTACCATCATCTAGGATAGCAAGTGAATTATAATTAAGTGCTTCAGGATCTGTACAACCTGCTAGATATATGCAGCTACCATCATCCACAGTAGCGAGTGGGTTATAATTAATGGCAGCTGGGTCAGTGCACCCAGGTATAGGGTATTCACAAGAACCATCATCAACATTGGCTGCCGGGTTGTAATTGAGTGCATTAGGATCAGTACAACCCAAGATGTCATAAGTACAACTTCCATCATTAATAGTAGCCAAGGGGTTATAGTTGTTGGCTGAAGGATCTGTACAGCCAGGTATGTCATAAATACAAGACCCGTCGTCAACGTTTGCATCTGGATTGTAGTTAAGGGCTGTATCATCAGTACACCCATAAATATTATACTCACAACTACCATCATCCCACTCAGCTGCTGGGTTATAGTTACTAGCGCTTGGGTCAGTGCACCCAAAAATACAAGTAGCAAAAGCATCTTGATAACATGCTATAGGTTGAAACCAAGTAACGTCTACTTCTTCTCCGTTTAATGTATCTAATCTAATAACTACCCCACCACCACCATCGGATGTTATAGTACTAAATTCTAAAATAACATCTTCTCCAGGCAATAATTCACCTTCAAAACATTCAATAAATTCTTGGTTAAATCCTATTATATCCCATTCTATACAAAAATCAGTAATAATAGTATTACCTACATTTTCAAACCAAACTATACCATCATACCAAGCTAAAGTATCGTTACAGTTTAAATTACACTCATAATCAATATAAAGTAATGCTGTAATATCATAAGTACAAGAACCGTCATCTTCAGTTGCATCAGGATTATAGTTATTAGCTAATGGATCAGTACATCCAGGAATAACATAAAGACAATTTCCACTATCACAAGTAGCATCAGGGTTATAGTTAGTTGCTAATGAATCAGTACAACCCCACTGGCAAACAGGGTATTCAGGAAGTATAAAGTAAGCTAGGTTATTAGATGTATCAGTATCTGTTTGATCTCCTATAACTTTAGATTCAATCCAAAGAGTATCTCCTTCTTCCCATTCAAAACCTGAAAATACAAAAGTTTGGAGAGTGTTACCTGCTTGCCCTGGAGGTAAAGGTACAGCATAAGCGTTACCTCCTCCATTATAATTTACTCCATATTCTCCTGTATCAATTATCCAATCTCCTGACCAATATGTATAAGACCAACTATAAATAGGAATATCCCCTACATTAGTGTGGTCTGTATGGAATCTTAATTGTGGTTGGCAATTTTGTGGACCTAATAAATCACATCCCACTTCAACTAAAAACGTACTATCTATTTGGTGGTCTACTTCACAATCAAATAAATTAATGTACCAATCCCAAAAATCATCACTATTATTATAAGCGTTACATATGCTGTCTCCATATTCAGTATAACAGAAGGCACATGATCCATCATCAACAGTTGCAAGATAATTGTAATTACATGCTGTTGGGGACATACACCCTAAAATAGGGGGATATGTGCAAGTACCATCATCATAACCAGCAGTAGGGTCATAATTTTCAGCTTCTGGGTCTGTACAACCAGGATATAAAGGTGGGGGTGGTAATTCATCTGGGCACCAAACTAGGCTATTATTAGATAAGTCTATATCTGGATACATTTGGGTTTGCTCGGCACATGTGCCACATGTATCAGTCCACCATTCATTAGGGAAATCATTAATGTCTGCGGTTTGGGAGAGATTAATTTGCCAGACAACAAATTCCCAACAATAATCTTCATATTGTGTAGAGGCAACACATTCAAAGTTAAATGTAGTATTTAAAGTAAAATTTAGTGTATCACCAGTATAACCTTCATCATCGTTTTCAGTAGCATAGGCAAATGCCCACCCTGGGTGAAAAGTTGTTTGAGTACAGTCTGTATTTTCATAATAACCATCGTAATGAATACCGAATACTAAATGTTGGATATATTCATTATTATTTACAGTAGGGGAAGAGGTAGGCCCACAAGTGTTTCCATCTTGTTGAGTATATTCATTACATCCACAATTTTCTCCATTAAGGATAGCAACTGAAACTTGATGTGTTTCAGGATCATAACCAATTAAATCTACATCACATGTTTGCGCTAGGGCAAATAGTGGAAAGAAAAATAATAGGGTTAAAAATTTTTTCATTGACGCCAAGAGTTAAGAAATATTTTTTTAGAAGTTGTTCTCCCATTTGAATCCTCCTCTACCACGATATAAATCCCCGGGGCTAACCTGCCTTTTTCGTTTACCTTCCTTCCTGTTAAATCAAAATAAATAGGGGGCTTAACATTACATGCTCCTAAAATATGTGTTTCATTCAAAATTTCAGTTACATTAGTTACAAAACCATCTAGGACTAATATACCACTACAATCATAACCAAATTGGTTTAAAAGCAACATTGCATCGTTTACATCAATATCACCACTAAAATTAAAATCACCTTCAAGACATTCGCCTGTCTGGCCTACTAAAGTTAAAAATTGAAGCAAATCAGTATTATCTGTTACACCATCTCCATTTAAATCAGTAGGGCATTCTGTTATAGGGCAAGGATCAGGTGCCTCAACACAAAAATTAAAATATAAAATACCACTTTCTTCAATCTGTTCATCAGCATAATAAATTTGTTCACCGTTAGACAGTTGTATATCTACATAACAATCTGGATAACCTAATGCTTCTACTAAATCACAATCTAAATTTGCATTACTTGTCCATCTCCACCATAATTCATAACAACCAGGTTGCAAACAATAAGACCACTCAATGGGCCATTGGTCTGCTGTAAAAAACGTTCCTGTTTCCCAACATTGGGGGCCACCCCAGTTACAAGAAGCAACTACACCAGGAATATGGTTTCCGGTTTCAGGGTTCCACTCATAAATTCTAAATTGAGTACTAGGAGAAAATCCATCATAATATACAACACTTATTTCAGTAAATGGTTGGAGGGGAAGATCTTGTATTAATGAATTATTAAATTCCCAACCATCACCATCTGTAACTAAATCTACAAGAACTATGTAATCCCCAAATTGGAATAAATAAGGATCAAAAGCTATCTCAAGAGTTTCATCTTGATCTAGAGTAATAACACCTATATAGCTATCATAATAAATTTCTTCAAAAGTTGAATCTACTACTTGTATTTGACATTCTATGTAAAATGACCCATCTAAACCAAAATTCTTAACTGTTATTGAAGGGTCTAAGTAAGTATTGCATTCTGGGTTATTATTTGTGAAATTTATCACAGCTAAATCAACATCTGCGTTACCACATGCTACATTATTATTAATAACCCCGGGCCTTAGTGTTTCAAGCTGTGCATGCATGCGATCAATTTGTCCAGGAGTAAACAAATTTCTACACCCATCCGGGGCGTAAGACATATAGGAATTAATAATATCACCAGGGCACGCAGGAGTACAACTAAATGTTTGAATAGTAGGCGGGGTATCACATACCTTATCACCTTGTACTTCACAATTAGATTCATCAGCAGCCTCTTCACAATCATCATATCCACCAGGATTAAATCCTTGAGCAAATGTATGATATAAACCACACCAATGACCTACCTCATGAATCAAAGTTTTAGATTCAGGGTCATTAAACCGATTTGTGCGAACCCAACAAGTAGGACCAGAAGGTAAAGTAGCAAACCCGAGAGGACCACTTGACCAATTGTCTACGTATATATTAAGATACTCATTTTCCTCAATAAGGGTTTGACCTTGCACGTAAATATAATAATCTTGCGCATTATTACTAAAATTATAATCAGGAAACTCAGTGAGCATGTTATGGTATATAATACCATTCATAGCTTCTCCATCAGGTCCAACAGAAGCTATGCATAACTCTAAAGAAGCGTCGGTTTCGTCAAACCAAGTATTAACACTATCAATAGCTTGATATGCTATTTCCGAAGAAAGGTGTGGAAACACACCATAAGGTTCACCTTCATGTAGAATGTGAATAATTGTTGGAATTATCTTTGGTATATTTAGAGAATTCCTTTTAGTAGGTTGTACGGGAACTTCCGAGGGGGTGTGAAATTTATTAACTTCTTGAAAACCACACCACTGTTGCGCGTTTGCGCTAAAGATTTGAAAAAAGAGGGAGACTAACAGCAACCTCATAACACTTACCATTTTCATTACGTATATACAGTTTTATCGCTATCTGCGCAGATAAATATGCGAAGTAATTAAATACTATACATACTCCAACGATCCCCATACAAAAGGAGAAGTATGGTAATTAATCGTGTTTATCCCGTGATTGCTCGAGTATTTTTTGTTCAACCTCGTACGCTTGAGCCATTAATTCATCGCTCAACGTACGGTTTACTGTAGATGCCTTGAATGCTTTATCTAACAACACTGCATGTTGTTCGTGTAGTTTTTCAAGTTCGGTTTTTCTTTTAAATAAATTTATTATTCTTCGCAACATTCGTGTTTATCTGTATGAGGTTCACATGTTTGTTGTTGTGTTTTACAACCTGTAATTAATAGTGTCGCAATAATTGCGGTGAGCAGTGCTTTTCTTTTCATTTTGTTTTATTTTAAATATACGAACATATGAGGCTCGAGCCAAATTTTTTTGCAAAGATTTCGATTTGCAGACTTTTTATTTTTTATATAAACGGGTATAACAAAGATGCGCATATAGATGTATATACGCTCGACCCATAATATCCGTGGTCGTGTTTTATATGCACATAATAATAACGGGCCGTACCCGGCCCGTATACGGCCCGCGGTTATGGCGCGGGCGAACCGATGTCAGGGCACTATCGACCCGATAGCGCCCCGACCCTGCTCTGAGGTTGATCTGAGATCAGATCAACCCTGCTCTGCAACTGCCTTCGCAATTGCTTCACGCAATGCGATCTGGCGTGCACTGTTGGGATTAACCGGGCGACCGCGCTTCACCACACCACCATTCGCAGCAGCACGTGCTGCTTGCTCAGCCAACCGCTGCTGGCGAGCACTGTTGGGATTGATTGGACGGCCGGTGCGCTTTCCAGGCGCCGTTGCCAAGCGCTTCTGACGAGCGCTATTTGGATCGACCGGACGACCCAACTGCGCCTTCACGCTGTATTGAACATTGAGACCCTTGAGTGCGCCCTCCGGCTTGAATTGAACGTTGTTCATGTTGAATTGAATTGTGTTGTTTGACATCTGAATTGATTTTCCTTTCTTTCTTGCACCGTAAATATACGACTGCATTTTCAAGTTACACGGGTCACTACCTCGCTCATTTTTTCCTGTCAATCCCATTTGATCAACATTCTGCGCTTTCGTGACCTGCAACTTCATACCGTGAATATACGATCGAATTTTCAGTTCACACGTGTCTCATTCAGCCGCATTTATTCAGCGGTCCCAACCTTCTCACCGTATTAAGGGAGCCACATTAATTCACCATTGTTTTATTTGGATATTCAATGTAGAGGCTCGTATAAGGAAACTTGGCGTTCGTGTAATTATTACGTACGCACAATCAGAGGACTACATATATTAGACATCTACATGACACCTACAGTCCTACTACAAACGTGAGACGTCTACAAACATGTGTCCTACTACAGTAATTAGACACCTACTACAACACTGAGACATCACGTAGCACATGACCGAAACACATCGATCATATCGTGATCCCAACGTGCGTCATTCGGGTGACCACATTTACCACATTCAACAACCCACGGTGCATCCTTAATTAGGTACAACGTGTCGTTATCACTGTTACCACATTCAATGCATGTGAATGCCTTATCAATTTTCTTTTCCATCTAGTTTTGTTTCGATTCGCATCAAAATTACCAGCGCCCATATTGTAAGGCCTAATTGAATTATCTCCATCGTTCAATCAATATGTCCATCCATTGGATCAAAACACATACAAAACACAAACGCGATCAAACCGCCTATAAACATTGCTTCAACCATTGCTAATTAATTTTGAAATCTTATACTGATCAAACCACTGCACACAAGCAATGTTCAACATTTCGTCTTGTGTGATTACCCCGTTGTCACGAGCATCGCTCAGTTGGTTCAAACAATCAACACGCTCACCAAATGGAACGTTGGCAATGTTGAACTGGGGGTTATTAATATCCTTGGTCATTTTTTCACTTGATTTTGCCTGAATATACAACTATCATTTCACGTAACAAGTTACCTCGAAAAACTCATTACCATCGTCCTCAACAACATGCTCAATATGTTCGATCACCTTGTTGTAACCAGGTAGCGTCTTACCTACCTCAATCATGCCAGCACCAACGTTCAAGTCAAGTGCTGTAATCGTGTTACCCTTTTTGAGTACACGGTACCTATTACTATGGTGGGGATAAATTTCCCACGTACCTGGGTGCGTTCCATAATTTAGGTTCGCAGCACACTCACCAGTGTTTTTATTAATGTATTGCATTTCGTATATCCGTATTAAAAATTAAAACGATGCATCGTAGATTTGCTTTATTGCTCTCCGAGGATCATCATCCTCACTATGAGCCAAACAACCAATCATCTTAGCAACACAATCTGAACTGCAGTTGCCAAATACCTGATCCATGTGGCCGCCATTTGCAACGTATGTCTCATCGTACTGACGCTCCTCAGGGTCAAGGTAGTAAGGAATCAACTCAAACAACGCCTCATCATTACGACCCCAAATCATCACCTCAGCAGTGTCACATCCCCAAATGCTGTGTTGCATCGGAGCATCGTAATCATTTCCATACCTAATCTCCCTGTCAACGTAGTTACCAGGTCCCCACTGAACACTGATTCGAAAACCATTGATCGCCATTGCGAATCCCTTGTTCGAATTGGTGTAAAAATCTGCGTTGCGATCGGGTGTGTTGGTGTGCTTCATGACTTGCTCTGCTGTTTTGAATTTCAAATCTTCCATCCTTTTTTCTTTACTTGAATATACGATCGAATTTTCAAGTTACAAGCCTCCCAATTACCTTCTTTAATTTAAGGTAGCCAAAAGTTCATGTTGCATATCCAATACCAACATATCATCATCAAGGAAGTGAAACTCAGGAAAATCTTCCTTCAGCAATTCCTTTTCATACCACTCCGCTGCTAACCAAGTGCGAAACGCTTCAAGCGACAACACATTGGTTTCCATATCCATCAACAAACCCTGCCAACGCATTGGTTCGTCATGCATCATTCTATCTAACACCATTACACTACAGTAATGAATTGTTCCACTTCCTTTGGAACCTGAAACAACCGACCTCGAGTGGGGTGAACCAGTACATCGAGATCCTTATCGAATCGCTTCGTTGCACCTTTGCTGTTAAACACAACACTCATTGCGCTGAACGGGACGAACAGTTTCCCGTAATAATCAAACACTTCACTTCGATCCAGCGTGATCAAAGTGCGTGACATTTCCTTTGCACTCATTTTTGTTTTTGTAACGATGTTAAGCTTAAATCCCATTTCCTTTGTTTTGGTTGAATATACGACTGAATTTTCAAGTTACAAGCTTCTAAGGAGAGATCGTAAAAAATGTATACTCAACTTCCTCGTTTGCTTCGTTTACCTTAATACCAATTCCCCCAGTGTTAGCAATGTGAGTTACACCATCAAACTCACTTTCGCTCTTCATGAATTCACTTAGGTAATAAACTAAATCATCCGTCATAAAATAAGCATCACCCTCTTGATCAAAACTAATACTAGCGGTTCCCGTTTCAATTATTTTCATAGCCAGGTGCTTCGTTTACAGTGTTGATAATTACAGTGCACATGTGATCAAGAACCGCATCACGTGTGGGACCGCTCATCGGATTAATACTCACATCTTCAAACACCTGCAATAAATTGATTTGCAATTGCTCTTTCAATTGCCTTAACATTGGATTTTCCTTCATGCTCTGCTTTTAACTTGTTCTACTACTTGAAACCCTGCATTGATCATTTTGAACACAGCAGCGAAATTACCCTTATCAGCTGCCCACTCCAACTCATATTGGTCATATGGAATCCCAAAATTGCTATATGCATGACCATTACGACTCAACTTAAAATCACCATCAGCGTTTTTCTTAAGTGTCAATCTATGTTTGTTATCACACATACCTGCAACGGTATGGATTTGAACTTCACGAGCATTTTCTACTACACAATGCTCAGCAAGGAATTCAACATAATCCTCTTCGCGGTTTAATCGCTTAATTTCGTCATTGATCTGACCCATAGTTTTTGTTTTTGTGTTTTACGTTTCGATTAAATTTCGTCTTGTCGCGATGAACACGGTTAGACGGCTGATGAAAATAGCTCCCACTGGGTATTGAAGCGTTGATATTTTTTCTCTCTTTTTTCATCACTTAAATATACAATCGAATTTTCAAATTACAAAGGTCTATTACCTTTCTAAAATCACAAAATCACCAAAATGCTTATCAAATACTTCTAGCAGATTTTCATAATCACCACTCATCATTTCAGCGGTGGGACTTTCAATGCCTAACTGTTTAGCTAAGCGTGATGCAAGACCCATTAGGGCGAATGCATTACCATCAGGGCCCGTCAAATCAACTACGATTGGGCCGGTGCGTTCTTGTTTTGCTCTAATCATTTTTTTCCAATTACAAAGCCAATAGGCCTAGGTGGGTTTGCTTTATCAGCTAACGTATTAACTACGTCTTGTCTTTGTTGTATCATTACTTTACTTGCTTCAAGTAACTCCACATCGTATTCATCATTGACCCATTCCATAAATAGCTTAGTCAATAGTTTTGATTTGATTTTATCTAGCATTAACTAATTACTTCTAGCAGAGACGGAGTAACAGTATAGATAGCGTTGCTATTCAGTTTCTGGCATTTAACATTCTTACGATTAATCTTAGTGATACGGAACTGATCCATTGGGTTAATCTTTTTGTGATTAATCTTAACAATGGTACCAATGTTGAGTTGATTAACAACTTCACTACGTTGCAAATCCTTCAATTCACTAATCAAACGATCCTGTTCGCTTTTCGACAATTCACTTGCTGCAGCAAGCACTTCATAAAACTTTTTCATCTTAACTATACAATTCTTCAGTTCGGTTCAACACATCACTAACCAACTCTGGCTCATTACCGTTGAACGGATTCATTACTAGAATAAGCGGTTCACCGCCATTTGGGTTTTCAACAATTTCATACAGGTAATCTTCACCACACTGCCCAAAATCATCCTCAGCGTGCAAATAAACACGTCCATTACCCGTTTCGCCTTTCAGCTCAAATACTACTGAACAAGCCAAATCGTCAAAACCATTAAATGTTTTGCCTTGTTGACCTGAACTCAATCCGTTCACAATACTACCATCACAAATCTCAATCAACCGAGCACCAAGTGCTTCAGGGTAACCGTCATAGTGATGATAAATGTTTGCAACGAAACTACCGTCGCTGTTGCTAATTTTAATGCTTGCTCGTGTTGCCATCTTTTTTTATTTTAATATACGAACGAATTTTCAGTCTACAAGGTGCTTGAAAAGCTCAGGAAATCCTAAGGCCAACTTTCTCTTATTATTACTATCAGCATGGTCAAATGCTGCAATCAGTTTTGTTTCAAACCCACCACCAAAACCACGGCGCACCTCTTCAAGGTGACGTTCTTGCTTTAGGTATTTAAGTGCAGCTTTATGTTCTGTTACTACATCATCTACAGCATGAAATGCATAGGCAAAGCTTTCAGTGTAATCATAGTTATCAATCATTTCCTGAGTGGACTCAACTGTAGCATTTTTATATGCTTCTTGTCCATTAGCAAGGATTTGCCAACACACATCACTAAATGAATCATCGCTTGCCCTAACATCGTTCAGCAAGCGCATGATATATGCTACTTTGCGATTCGCTGTTTTATGAAAGGTTTCAAGTTGTTCAATAGATAAACCACTATCCTCAACAAGCCAACGACCTGCTTCTTCATGGCCAACGCCATTGAAATCCATTTCTTCAATTACTTCCCAAAAATCCATCTTTTTTATTTTAATATACGACTGAATCTTCAGTCTTCACGGGTCAAAAAATGATTTGCAAAAAGATGTTGATCAAGATGCTTAACATTTTCTTCTAACTCATCAGTACTCATGCTCGTAACCATTTCTTCAAATATAGTCATTACACTAGTATGTTCAATCATTTCAGATAGCACATTATGTAGTTCTGTATTACTCATTTTTATCATCATTAAATAAATGTAAATTACTTATAAAAGAAACAAATGCTATTTCCTTGTTATTTAATCCAAGAAATTTACCTACAGCAGCAGCAATGGCTGTAGATATAACATCGTGTTTAGTAGGTTTTTTCATGTTTTGTTAAATTCAATATAAGCCATATCAGCGGCTTGTTCAACTGTGTAACCATCATCCAGCAACTGCTGGAACAATTCATCCATTTGGTCTTCCATTATTTTCCAAATACATTATATAGTTTCAAAACAAAATTATCTGAATCAAATTTAACACCAGCTTTTTCTGCTAAACCAATCAATGTATTAGCAGTACCAACTGATAGATCTGTTACAAGATCTGCATTGTTAATATCATTAATTATACGCTTAGTCCCAAATGGGAAATCTTTCATATCCGCATCAAGTAACTGACGCACTTCGGGGTTCAAATCTTTCAATAAACTCATCTTTTTTAATCTTATGCCGTAAACATACGAACGAAAGATGAGGACTCAAAGGTCCTCATCTCCACATTCACTTTTAATACTCAAAAGAAACCGTTGTTCCTCATCTTCATCTAACATCCGGATGATTTCACGTTGCCTCGTTACGCTAATACCATCCGTGTATAACTCCATTTTGAGCTTATTTCGTTCAATTATGTTTAACATTAGTCACGTTGATTGATAGTGTCAAGTTCCCTATTTAGGGCACCAGTCACATCAAACGACTTAGCAACACGCCTGAACAGGTAACTTGCATCGCGATTAGACATCACGCGGACGAGTTCCTCAAGTAAAACAGTATCGTTACCGAACACATTGCGAATAGCAACAAGTTCATCAAAACGACGCATTCCACCTGGCTTGGTTGGATTATCTTTAGCCATTGTGTATTTGGGTTAAGATTAAACTATTAAACCGGCTGACCTTCAGCCGGCGCGAAAAACGAATCATTGTAAATGTTTTGGATAATGTTACAATCACTATCCTCAAACAACCAACTAATATGTGGGGCAATATCATTAATATCATTACCAATTTCAGTAATAATTTTCATAGCATCTAAACCAGTAGCGGCTTCTTTACCACTACCATGTTCACGTCTAAATACTGCTTCAAATGCATTAGCTAAAGCATCACAATCATGGTGCATATTGGTAATCATTTCAGCTAACGTACCAATTTCCTGCATCGCTTCAAAAACCTTATCTGGATCACCAAATTGATTATCGTGGATCATACGTTCAGCATTAATAATACCATCACCAACCATATCACCTTCAAAATCATTAGCAATCATATCTAATCGCTTTCTGAGTTCTGACATAAATTTATCTGTACTAAATACCATTATTTTTAATTTTAGTGTAACATCAGGGGGACGGAGCCGGATTGCCCCGAACCCCCCTCTGCAACAACACAAAACAAATCTTTATACTTGCTCAAAGCTATATTCAACATTATTAGGGCGGAACAGTGAAAAGTAAATCTTATCACCAACATCGCCTCGGCGGTTCTTACTAAACACCATGTAACGCAAAGCATCACGTCCGCGACCATCAAACTTAAGCTGAGCCATAGCTGTAGTCATATGCTTGATTCGGTTTGAACCTGCAAAATCACCACCCTTAGTCATTTGCTGGATATTAATAAATGCGGTGTGCTTATTAGCATCATTACCTGCCTTATTATGCTTATCCATCAAATCAAGCAACCATGATTCAGCCTTCTTACGTGTCCAACCATTCTCCTCCTGAACCATATCATTCACCTCAGCCCAACTATCAATCAGTACAATATCAAATCCCTGATTAAGCGACAATTCAATGGCGGCTTTAGGGTTTTGGGGGTAATTTTGCATAAACAAAATAGGCAAACGACCAAACTTGGGGTAACGCTTTACGTAACCAAACATATCAATCTCATTCATCTCACCTGAGATAAACAACACACGCTTGCCCTTGCTCTGGAAATTAGCAAGCAAATCAAGCAATACGGTACTCTTACCTACACCTGGATCACCAATCACAACAGTATTAGTACCAGGGAAAATACCACCTTCATTACTGAGTACAGTATCTACAATAGTACCAGTTTTAATAGGTGTAAACAGTGAAGGGTCAAACTTCACGTCATGCATTTTAGTAAATTCTACATGCTTAAGCACCGTCTTAGGTGCAACAGCATTCTTACGGGGTCGTCCACGTCCAGCCATTTTGTTTTTGTTTTGTTTGTATTGTGTTAAATTCATTTTCTCAATCTTACCTTATTAATATACGATCGAGTTTTCAGTTTCCAAAAATCTTCATCTTTTTGCTTTTTCCAAAGCATCAAATATAATGTTAACAAATGTTCCATTATAACCACCTTCAGCTGCTTTAATAGGTGACATACCGCATCCCTTAGCTTCAAGGCTATTAAAAATCTCATTACAGAGCGTTACTATATTTACTTCTTTTGCCATTTTCTTAACTTATGATTGTGAATATAAGGTAAAAGATTAGGGAAGCCAAAAAGCACTTACTCACTTTTTCTATCATCCACCAATTGTCTTCGTACTGATTTTTTCTTCTGCCTTGCATTGCGCTTAGTTACTTTAATGTCAGTAGGAAATCTACTGAAATTACCCATACCATCCATATCCATTACATCATAGGATGCATCTTCACGTTGTGCGGGTGGTTTAACACCGTTGTTAATGTTCCAAATTGTAAAATACATGTAGATAGCAAAAATAATACTACCTACGATCCACATAGTTACACTCATTCCTTATTAATTTTGTCAATTACCAGATAAAATACCAATAACGTTACAGGCCAATGTGATGTGTATAACGCTTCATCTGTATGACCATTCATTCCTAATCCTACTGAATAAAATAATGCTGCTAACGCAATTGCTACTGGGGTCCATTTTATAAATTTTTTCATGGTTATTTATTTTTGTTTAATTTTTTTTCTAGTTTAATTTGCTTTAGTGAATCGCGTCTAGCAATTTTTGGAGCTCTAATTGAGTCACGCCTAGCAATGCGTGGTGCTCTAATTGAGTCACGTCTTGCTTGCCTAATAGGCCTAAGTGAATCCATTTTAGCCTCATGTGCTAAATACCAATCCTCAACTTGCATTGAAGTTGTAAGTAAAACTCCTGTAACAGCCAAATTTATATAGTCAGACTGTGTTACACAAGAGCTAAATAATAGAGGGAATATGAATAATAATTTTTTCATTATAATGTACCCAAGGTGGGACTCGAACCCACAAGCATAAGCACTGGTTCCTAAGACCAGCGTGTCTACCAATTCCACCACTCGGGCAAAGTAGTTCCTACTGGACTCGAACCAGTGACCCCCTCGGTGTAAACGAGGTGCTCTGAACCAACTGAGCTAAGGAACCAACGCAGTCTTCAGCCGGAGAGCCACTAGCAGGGCTCGAACCTGCGACCGACGCATTACAAATGCGTTGCTCTACCATCTGAGCTATAGTGGCTGCGTTCGCCTCACACGCTGTAATCCCGGTCGGGCTTGAACCGACGACCCACGCCTTAAAAGGGCGTTGCTCTACCAACTGAGCTACGAGATCAGAAATGAAAGTGGAGGAATGGGTAAAGAGTTATTCAGGCTCTTAAGCGCGGCAAGCAGGCGAATAATATTGGTAACTCATAACGGCACATGAGGATTGTTAATCCCGCATACCTGTCATTTGTTTCACTTCATGGCTGCTAACCCCAATTGAAGTTCACAATATCGACTAGTAGAAATTTAGTTTCTAACCACACAACCACACCCTAATAGGCCAACAGTCAGGCATAACGCTTGTTACGGCTGAAGCTACTTATTAGCATGTGTACTTTGTTCCCCTAAATCATAGGAACACATTCAGTCATACCCCCCCGTGCGTGATCAGCGCGGTGGGGTTTCCTCCAGTTTCATTTGTAGGGACGGCAGGAATTGAACCTGCGACCTTCAAGATATAAGCTTGATGCTCTAACCAATTGAGCTACGTCCCCATATTGGTGCGTCACGTTTAAATTACGTAGTGACGTCATCAGCGAATTAAAAACTGCGATATGTCAATGAACTGTACCCCCGACAGGATTCGAACCTGTGACCCACAGCTTAGAAGGCTGTTGCTCTATCCAGCTGAGCTACGAGGGCATGCTTTAGTACCCGGGGCGGGGCTCGAACCCGCACTCACCGTTCGGCGAAACAGATTTTAAGTCTGTCGTGTCTACCTATTCCACCACCCGGGCATTCGATTATTTAACTGCTAGCTCCATAACCATGTCTATGATTTTATTAATATCATTAGCGTTCAATTTACCATACTTAGCTTCATGACGCTCAGTGAAGTAATCTACTTGTTCACTGTTTGATTTGGAGATGTGGTAGGCAATTTTTGGCAGGTACCCATCTGCATACTTACGGTTTTTCATGTTGTTGTTTTTGAATTTCTTTCTCAACCTTACTTCTTAAATATACGATTGAATTCTCATTTTCCCAAATTCCTTTGCTTTCTCTTTTCCTTATTGACCGCAAGCTGTCGCTTACTAGGGACCTGATCCTCCATTTCACATCGGAACTCCCTCATAAATTCCTCACAGTCACGGCGGCTCATTTTTCCACCATAACGTACTAGGTCTTCGAAATGGCTAGAGGCGTTTTTAACATCCCCTGTAACCATAGCATGAGCTAGGTTATGAACACTACTATAATAATTCCGGCGGCGCCGGCGGCTATTGTGATCTCTCATTTTAATATGACGTTTTATGACTTTATTATGACTTATATGTTACTAACGTATGTATAATTGAATTAAAAACCCAAATAACATGAAATACTTATTCGCACTAGCGGTAGTATTGTGTTTAGCGGGTTGCGCAACCACTAGTACTACACAAGCTACTAGCCAAAAACCAACTGTTACTAACTATGTTATGATGCCTGACGGGGCTGTTTATTCATGGAGTAGTGAAAAATAAACGAGGGGGGCTTACGCCCCCCTCTTCTATATTTAGGCCGCTGCGGTTTCAGGCAAGTAACTGCTCGCAAGCTCCCACAAATCCTGGTTGAGCTTTACCTGCGGCTTGAAACCCTTCACGGGACGGGCCTTACGCTCCTTTTTGCCAAGTGCATAATTGAACTTACCGTTCACGACCTTCTCTTGCAGGCGGTTAAACACCTCCCACAAACCATTGCCATTGTCCTCCTTACGGGTTGACTCAAGCAAATCCTCTACATCAACGACCTTATCAATCGTTTCAATATTAGCTGTTTTAAATCGGAGCAACGCTGCCTGACGAGCAAACTCAAGCATCTGTTCACGCTCCAATTCCTGCTCCTTCATATCCTCAACTTGCTTGAGGTAATCAGGAATCTGTTCTACCAAGCTGTTTACAGCACCCTTGATGGTTTCAAAGTCGTAACCGTAGTGACGAACCTTCATTGAACCGAAGTCTTGGGACTTAACAACCATTCCATTGGAACAAACCAATCGGAAAATACCTACATCCAACTTGAATGCAGTAGTGCCATCGTGGCTATTAGTGAGCAACAGCTCGGGGTACTCGGTCTTACCCTCCTCCATGAAGTCATAGTTAATAAACTTGACCATGTGGCGACCAGTACCCGTACGCTTGCCTCGTGAGGCAACGCGATAAGCATTAATTGGGGTCCAACCCAATTCGATAATGTCCTCGATTACCTTTTCAGTAGGCACGTGGACATAACGATCCGTAATACCCAACTTCCTACGAAGTGCTGGGTTAATCTCTGGTGTTGCGATCTCAGGACAAATCATCTTGAGCTCACTCATAGTGAGTTCATCGCGGTTTTCGATCTTTTGATTGACCGTATTGATCAACTGCTGGGCAGTTGAGAATTGTGTGTCTTGTACTTCTGACATAACTTTGAATTTGTGGGTTTTTTAACTAACTTTCTTCCCTAAATATACGATTGAATTTTCAGGTAACCAACTTTCTAATTAAACTTCTCTCGTATTGTAAAAACCATTTAATGAGTGTCCTTCATAAAGTGCCTCACTAAAATAGTTCTCGCTGCCCCAAACTTCAACTCGTCCTGTTGTAGGCGTAACTGTAAACAAAACATCACCTGTTTCTTTATCACAGATTCGAAAATCATCACGTAACGGCCCATTGAAGGGGCAATTATTCTTGAAAAATACATAATGCTTATCTTGATCAATGTCTAGTTTTTTAACAAACCGACGTGATGCTCTGAATAGCGTATTTGCTTTATTTTTCAATGATGAATCTTTACAAAACCAATCATAGAAATTGTAACAGTGGCTTTCAGTTCCATCTGAGTCAAGATAACGACCCTGATCAAACGCTTCAAATTGTTTACGTAACGTGCTCATGCTTTTTTATTTTAAATTTACGATCGAATTTTCACTTATCAAGTTTCTTAATAAAACTTTTTCCTAATCCTACTTCTAAAATAACAGCTTTCTCTGGAATACCAGGAATTTTTGTTTTTACGTCTAATACTTCGTCAACGTTTTTGTTGCGAATAACTTTTTGTTTTACTCTAGCGTTGGAGCGATTTGATGTTTTAAACGTCACTACAACAGGGAAAATATATGATCCGTCTCTAGCCATTTTACCATTCATTTGCGTAAGCAAATCTACTATTTTTTCTTACCTTTCTCAAGTGGCTAATGTCTTCCCCTTCTTCAAGTGAAACAATTTTCCCAGTAAGAGGACCTTCATATAATAGGTTTGTACCACTGTACAAAATTGGCCCCACATACTCTTCACCGCCAGCGCGTCTATTCCCAGCGTATGATCTAAATGTAAAGCAAGTAACTTGGACCCAGTCTCCGTTAGCATGGTTTTCAACTTCAAGAAAATCAGCGACATTAAAATAATAAACTAAATATTTACTCAAAATAATTCATTTATTTTATTTACAATTAAGAGGTAAAATGCATAAAACATTGTTAGTTTCAATGCAAATAATACTCCTTTAAGAACGGGAGGTACAATATGTTTAAACGCCCAATCTTCAAATCGTTGGACTAGATCGTTATATATTTTTAGTAATTTAATCATCTTCACACATAAAAATAAAACGGCAGGCTAATCCTACAGCCATAGCTACGCCTAATATTATAACTACAATTGTTTGTTCTTCACACATATTAATTAATTTTCAATATACTCCTTAAATATAGGAACATCCGATACCCTAACCAAGGTTCTAAATTGACTTTCTCTAGTAAGTGGCTTAGCATCATCATATGATTCACTAAATTCTGGTTTACCACCTCTTAACCCACTAAAAAATTGTGCTTGATCGTTACAAACGAGGTAAGCTCGTTCCTGCTCAACGAATACATCGCTGAGGTCTGCCCAAAACCTTTTCATTATTTAATTAACCGTTTAGTTGTTTCTTTTCAGCTTTATTTCTATTCTGGAGTGTAGTAATAGTGTCAATACCATCCCTAGCTTCGCTTAATTTTTCAATTTGCTTGCGTAGTTCTTCCATTACTCCTGGGTGTTCACCAATACCCACTGAATTATTTAAGTACATATCTATTGTAACTTCAGCTTCAGCTGCTAGCCCTTCATAGTACTTTTTTGCTGCGTCTAATTTGTCTAAGCTCATAGTTTATTTTATTTAATTGTCTTGCTAATTTAAATAACGGTTTCGAATTGTGTTTAAACCATTGTTTAACTGCCCATTTCCATATTAGGAGAATGTACAACCTTCTTAACCGTAACCCAAATGTTTTTAAATATAGATTATTTGACCACATTTATATCTATATACTATTTCTATATCGTAAGTACAATCACTTACCCAGTAATTATTTGAGTTTGAATTCTGCATTTGCTATTATTTTATCTTTGATTTGTAGTAGATAACCACAATCCTCATAACGTTCTCTTTGTTCAAAAAATTCAATTAACACATCTAAATCATTAATTTTTTCCTCTACAGTCATAAAATCATTCATAACGTAATCACCCCTAAATTCATTAGATGTTCTAAACATTTTTAATGTTGCTTCATTTGCTTTAGCAACAAAATCCTCAATATCAATTTTATTTTCTGGAGCTAAACTAAACATAAAACTAGAAATATTTTTAATAAAATCTTTATCTTTTTTCTTTTTATAAGATGACCAACGTTCTTCTTCTTTTGACATTACCTCAAATGAACTAAACATATCATCTTTTAAATCCATTATTTCATATAGTTCTTCACTTGGTATTACAATAATAAACATACCAAAATCTTCACTACCCTTTCTAAATACTTGTTCAGATTTAACTAGTATTTGTTGGCGTTTTAACCACCCGTGACAACGAAGATGTTGTATACCATCTTCCGTTGTTAAACATACTTCAATATATCCTTTTTTAAATGTCATAATTATCTAAAGCTCTAAAATCATTGTCTGTAAACAAATCTTCTTTATCACCTTTTTGAACGTATTTTTGAACTAATTGTCGGATATAAATACGTTCTGAATCCGTTCCTCCTTCATCTGAGTACTGAGGATATATAATTAATTCAGCGGTTTCATCAATATCAAAACCATCTATACTCATTTCGGCCGCTTCAAGTAACATTCTAGTTGGAATAGGAGAACTTAATTTACTGTTTTCTCTTTCACATTCCATTCTAATTCTAAAACTAATATCACAAAGTGCCTCATTAACTTTAGGATCCAAATTAGGATACTTAATATTAAGTAATTTCATTTCTTGTTCCTTATTGAGAATATCCATCTCAATAACACTAAAGCGGTCAACCAAAGCGCGGTCGAGCATACGAGCTGCTGTATACTCAAACCCAATATTGGCTGTAGAAATGAAGCTAACACCACTAGCGACATTAATAACAGGGCTATTTTCCTTTTCATCTAATCTAAGTTTGCGTATATTAACGTCAAGAACTGGCATCAATATATTCCATGCCTCGGGATTTGCTCGCGAAATTTCATCAAGTAAAATGACAGAATTTGGCGTCTTAATTGCAGTCACAAACGCAGATTCTTCAAAATATGTACCGTCCTTAAAGTAAGTATTACCAATAAGAGCTGAACGAACATCTTGAGTAGATCCTAAATTAAAGTAAAAAATCTGCTTATCTAAACGTTCAGCTGCTTTAAATACAATTTGTGTTTTACCAGTACCTGCTGGCCCAACAAACATAAGGTTCTTACCCTTATTAATACAGCGAGTTAAATATTTCCATTTAAGGTCGCTAATAATAAAATCATCCGGTTTATTAATCATTTTAGCTGGCTTTACTTCCTTAGATTGCTCTTTTTTAAGGGCATCTAAAATACCGTACGATTCTTCATTGATAAACTCAAATCCATTACGAGTTCCTCTTTGATATACACCAACATACTGACCAAAATTAATAGCACGCTCAACACGTTGTTTCATATCAGGCCTATCCTCAATAAAGTAGGGCCTATTAGTGATTAAGTCAATTGCTTTAACTTTATTATCTGTATCGTAGTATCCTTTTAAAACGTTCTTATAATTCATACTGTGAATATACGAACAAAAGAAAAGAGAGCCAAAAGGCTCTCTTAAAATCAATATCTTCCTTTGATACTCATTCCGTGATACCTTCGATTATATGTTGTAGGTAACACATTATCAGATGGATATTCACCTTGCTGTATAGGATGATTTACGTCATCTTTAAAGTGATAAGTAGGTTGAAAGTCCATTTTTTGTTTATAAAGAAACATAACATACTCCCTAATATATTTCCTTAATTTATCGTTCATTATCCTTTCATCTGACCCTTACACACTTTAACTGCTCTACCAGATAGATATGCAGATGATTTTTCACCTGCTCTTTTACGTTTTGCTATATATGCTTTACCCTTTGGGCAAAGGTCTTCTGTCATAATATCAAATATAGCTTCTCTAATTAATTGTCTTACTTTATCTTCCATATTACATATAATCTCTACTATATTCACCACTAGTAATCCAAAGTTGAACTGTATTTAATCCGTATTTGCTTATAAGACCATTAAGGATTGCAACGTCCCTATCATTATTATTTAAATCATAAAGAGGGTTACCTGGCTCCTCAATATCTAATTTTTGTTCAGTTAAATCAGAATCTATATTTAATTTTTTAGAAAGCATATTGTATGCTTTATTTAACATAAATTCTACTGCTTTATTACCATCATCAAAAACGCCTGACATTTCAAGTTCTTCTATTGCACTTGCAAGATCCTCTAAAGCTTGCTCTTGCCTTTCGGGTGATTGGCCTGTAAAAAGTCTATCTTCTATTTCAGCTAACCGACGCTTGTGGTTCCATTCGTGTACGTTAAATTGAGACATGTCTTATTGTTTATATATAAATATTGAGGGGGCCGAAGCCCCCTCATGACTGACTGATCGCTCTGTCAGTTTATTTTATTTTAAGTGATTTTGGTTTTGATTCATTAGCATAAGGGACTGTAATAGTAAGTAACCCATTAGTCATTTCAGCATTCGCTTTAGCTAACTCAAAGCGACGAGCTACTTTCCACCCAAAATTAAAGCTGGATCTTTTAATCCCGTTATGATAATAACGTTTTTGTTCTTTTCCAGGTGTGTTATCCGATCTTCTTTCATCATCACCCCTTTCATAGGCGATTTTAAGGATATCTCCCTCAATAGACAAGAACGTCTAGTGGCGATACAAATCGCGGGTCAAATAGGTCTAATTTATGTACCATGTTATTTAAGTTTTGTGGCCCCTAAGGTGCCGGGTTAATTATTTTTTGATTGTCTTGTGATCAATCAGTCATCAGTCGCGACGGTAAGAACCTCTCTCCCTACCCTCACAGTAATACATATGTAAATTTATCTCTTATCTAATGGCCTAGCAAATTCAATGTGCCCAATAACTTTTCTAATAGTAATTGGTAAATCTTTTATTGTATTTTCAAACTTTCTATTAGTAGCCTTATGGTTATAATCTACTAGTTTTTCTAAATCTCTAGTTTTAGTTTCAGTCTTAATTTGATAATTATTTAGGTCACTCATTAATGCTTCTAAACTATCATTTATTTTATCAATTTCAGTACTAATAAAATTAGTAAGTTGTTTTTGTTGTTTAGTTAAATAGTAAATATAACCTATTAAACTAAACGTTACTATTAAATGTATTATTTCAATATATACCATGGTGGAACTTCTTTTTTTCGTTTAGGTAGTGTTTTAAACGTTTGAACGCCAGGATAAATAACACCACCACATGCTATTTGTAGTGTCTTATCCTTATTAATTTCTACTATAGTACCTGTTTCTAAAGCACTAAAGCAATAAAATTCTATTTTATCTCCTACTTTCATTTAGTTACTCTTAAGTATTCAGTTAATACTTTATCTGTTGGGTTGATATTTCTGTTATTATTTTGGAATAACTCCCAAGAATCTTTAGCATACTGACCTACTCCATATAATTCCATTACATCATCAAAACCATTTAAATATCCTCTACTCATTAATTGTAATGTTTTAGCTCGCTTATTATAAAAACCTAGAGGTTCAAGTAGATCAGCTATTTCTTTCTCGTCAGCATCTATCATTGATTGTGGGTTAGGATATCTCTCAAATAATTCATGCCTAACAGTATCTATTGTTGTACGTCTACAAAGATTTAGCATAATACAACAGCAAAGCATTTTCCAAGGATCATTCTGATATATTTCCTGTAGTAAAGGCCTTATTATTTTTTTCATTTCCAAAATACTTGAATTAATACAATAGTAAATGCTAATGCTAATGTAGTTGCAGTTTTAAGAGTAATCGCTTGATTTAAATGAAACCACGTTAAAAACGCAAATGAAATCATACCCATTGAAAAACCAATTAGGCGTTGAGGCCAAAGTTCACCATCAAAAGCCACTACTAAATCTCTAGTAGCTATAATATAAACATAACTAATAGGAATACCTAATAACGACATTATAAGTGGGTTTTTCTTTATCCACTCACTTAAAAATTGTCCATTAATTTGATACCAAACTAAAGTTTGCCCTAATAAAAATAATAAGGTGCCCGTAACTAACTTAGGTATATTATTCATTATTCTAAGTTTTTATTTGCTACTTTCTCGTCACTAAATCGTTTTGTATTACTTTCAATAACACGGTTAGCAACTATCATGCTCTCAGTATTAAGCCATGCTTCAAACACAGTGTCCGCGTGCTTAATTTCTTTAATTAAATTCAACTCTTCAAGCCCCGCTCCTCGCTTAACTGCTTTATGCATTTCTTTATTACAGATGTCTATACCATCTTGTGCTACATAAAATTTCCCCCTGCTGTCTGCTAATGTAACAGCTTTAGGAAAACGTTTTAGCACGTTTTTCTTTGCTAATTGAAACCTTTCTTTTTTATCCATTATTAATATTTTATTCGTCTACTCCATCTATCCATTCATCACCGTATTCACCTTCATTCTTTTGACGACGTTTTGCTTTTTTGTTTTTATCCTTTTTCCACTTAGCATAGTGGTAATCGTCATCTAGAAAATCGTCCTCGTAGTCCTTAAATGACTTGTTTCCAAAGTGATATTCTTTTAATTTGCCCATTGTAATTGAACTTTGTGCCAGTAATGCTCTGTTGATTGTTTTTTATATCCTCTTGGCCCACCATTCCAATTTCGAGCGATTATTTCATCGTTCGATACCTTATGGTGGTAATCGCGCCAAATATAAAACATTTCCTTTGATAATCCACAATCCCAACGGTCTTCTTTAGTGAATCGTTGCTTAGAATCTTGTTTACGTAATATACGATTTACTTCTCTAACCATAACGGGTCTTATTTGTAGACAACCACAGGCGTTTTCTTTTTTATTGAACGCGTTTGGGTTACCAGCGGATTCAACCAAAATTAAAGCATCTACTAGCGATTTTGGTTTGTTTATTTTAAGTGTTTTAGTTTCGTTTTTTGTTTGTATATACGGAGTAAGGGGTTGGATAGGTGATAGTAAGCTTTCTTGTTTTTGCTTTACTGGCAATGCTACTAATCCTAATGCTAAAACTAAATGTTTCATATTCTATCTATAAATTCATCTCCATCTTCACCATCCCATAAACCGAGTTCTTTAAGGTGTTGAATATGGGTGTCATCTAAATCCCAAGTTGGCTCCTCGTCCTTATTATTGGTATTTTTATTTACTTGATAATCTTCCATTTGCTTAAGTTGATTGTCACTCCATATGTTACCTACGTTTAGGAAATAACAATTATAACAAAGGAATTCTAAATTATCACGTTTCCAGTTTTTTTTATTATTGTCTTTAAAGTTAAGTACAAGTGGTACTTTAAAATCTACTACTCGTCTTTCATTAAATCCACAACTACTACAACATTCTTCTAAATAACCTTCTTGTATTAAACGTGATTTAAGTATATCAACGGTATAATGTGAAACATCTACTCTACCTTCTAATACATCTTCAAGGGGTGCTTTAATATTTTTCTTTGGTTTACCATAACCGCCTAAATGTTTTTTAATACCCTTACCCTGACGATTTAAATGTTTATCAAATAATGTTTTACCTGTTTCATTATCATTAAATGTAAGTGCATAACGCTTGTATACATTATATGAAACCCCTAAATAACGAGCTGCTGCTCTATTACTTAGAGTATGCTTTTGGGCTCTTAAAATATCGTCCTTTGTAAGGATTATTTTATTCATTTTAATGTTTGAACTAACTCCCAAAGTTCTTCAGGAGTATCCGAAGGTAATTCTTCGTCTGTTTCTGTATTGTTTAATTGCAATACACTACCATCTATTTGATTCCATTTTTCATATAACCACCATTCAATGATTTGTTTTTGGTTTTTATTAAAATGTAATTGGAGTAATGCTTCTATAGCTTGTACAAACGGTTCCTCAAAGTTAACAAAATCAATTTGGTGTTCGGTTTTAAGTATTAATGCTCTATCATTAGCATACTTATAGTTTTCTATAAAACGGATAAATGCTTCCTTCTTAATTAAACCTTTAACAGGACGTTCTTTAGATATTTTTGTCCCATTAATCTTGAGGATTTTTTTCAATTCCTCCTTTAATTTCTCGTCTGCCATAATTAATTTTTTGTTCTGTAACTTTATATATACTTAATAATTTATCCGGATCTAATTGTTTTATTTTAGCTAGTAAAATAACTGCTTCTGTAAGACTCTGGGCTTCTACTTTATTAATTACTTCCGTGTTGTTTTTATTAGTTAGTAAATATATTGAATTCATATTTGATTAATTAAATTTAATGTTTTAGAACATAATTCATATTCTTCATTTTGTTCGTAAAAATCTAATACAGTTTTTAAATTAGTTTTGAATGAATCTTCTAATATCTCAATGTCTTTTAAATTACGACCATCGTTTACACGAGCCATTATAAATTTATTTTTATTAGTTTTTAAACTTTGTTCTACACCATCTAGAATGCTACCATATAATAATCTTTGGTATTTATCTTTATTTTCTACATCCTCGTAGAAATTAATAGGGACGGTTGGGATAATTCTTCTTTTTCTCATTATAATAAATTTAAGAAAAAAACCCTTAAAATCAAAATTCTTATTCTCCTTTAAGAGCTTTAATAATCAAGTTTTTAAACTGGTTCAAGGGAATGTAATAACCTAACACGTTAGGGTTATCCGTTGCCTGCTTAATGTCAGGATCAATACTGACTTGTAAATCATATTTAGCTAATTTACTATTCATTGCTTGTTGAACTTTTTCATTAACATCGATTTTTTCATCTGGATCAACTAATACTGTATTACCTTTAGGTAATAACTGAATTTTAATACCTTTTTTAGTTGGATTTCTATTAACATCTACTTTAATAGTAAAATCATTATCTCCAGTAGATAATTCGGCCTCACTAATGTAATCATTAAGGGTTTCAAGAACCATATCGTGCAGTTCAGTTTTTTTCATTGTAGCTATTTATTATAAATATAAGATCCTTTTCAAATGTTGTAAGATCTATAATATTAATTTTTAAATTACCTAATTCAAATTCTCCTATTTCACCACTATCTTGAATAATTTCAGATAATTGTTGTATTATTTGAAAATCTTGTTGGTTAAAATTATTACCATCTATCTCAACTAAGATATGGTTATTTTTTTCAAAGTCATAGGGTTTGATTTTATCTCCAAGATTAAAACTTGATTTAGGTTGTTCTTTTTGAATATACTCATTATAAACCCACCATTGACCATCTCCATAATAAGTACTACACCACGGCTCTAAAGCTTCTAATAATTGGGTATTACTATTACTAACAACAAAACCTATATCATATTTAGGTGGTATAATTGGTTTTAATAGAGCATCATGTTTGCAAAAATGACCCCATTTACGTAAAAATTCTCGAGTTGATTTTTGGTTTTGTTTCAACCATTCGTCTGTTTCTCTGTTTTTCATAAATACTTCACCATTAGGGTTTCGTTTTGCCCCATCAGCAAACCTACTACCTCTACAAGTCATATGATAAACACACCCCTCCCATGTTTGAATAAATTTAATACCATTTAATTGAAAACGATTAAATATATCAGTATCTTCTTTTGATTGAGGAGCAAATATAGGATCATGTCCCCCTATTTCTTGGAAATCTTTCTTCCAAAACGCCCAAGGTGCAAATATACCATCCGTAGGACCATCATGTTTAGGTTGGTACCCACCTGTTGAATCAACAGGTTTAGTAAACCATTCTAGTAAATCATTTTCTCTAAATTCTTCAGGTTCAATACCAAAATCAATAAGTACTTTTTCGGGTCCATCAGGGTGTAATGGTGGTTCAATTCTAGTAAGTGATACTATTGTTTTATCTACAAGGTGTTCTTCTATAGAATCTAAAGCACCCGGCATTAAGTACATATCAGCATGATATATCATACAGATATCATTTGTAGCTACTTCATTAACTAACCTATCATATAGTATAGTATGGCCTAGCCTAGTTGGGCCTTCGTTTCTTATTGCTTTAAATAAGAGATCTTTACCCATCATTTCTTGACACCAGTCCCAAGTACCATCATTTGAAAAGTCATCTGCTACACAGATTTCTACTTCGTGGTTACCCTGATTTTTACGAATAGAATTATAAGACCATTTTAGATATTTAAGATATATTTAGTAGTAGTTTTATACATTTCTGCTACTTCATTAATTGAATAATTTACCCCCCTACCTAATTCAAAAAATTCACCTTTTAACTCTGGATGATTTAAACAAGAAACTAAAGCATCACATATATCTAAAACATGTGTAAAATCTCTACGTTGTTTACCATCCCCTGTTATAGTAAGAGGTAATTTAGATTCATACTGTTCATTAAATATTTGAATTACTGTAGAGTATGCCGAATCGCCGGGTATCATATGGTCACCATAAACGTTATAAAATCTGGTTATAATAGTAGGAACATCGTATACATTAGAATACATTTTGCATAATTCTTCTCCTACCCATTTAGAAAAAGTATAGGGGTTTTTATAAACACCACCATGAGTTGAACTAGAGCCTGCATAAATAACTGGTGTTTTATTAATACGAGCATATTCTAATATTCTTTGAGTACCTACCATATTAGAATCAAAAGTAGGATTTGGGTATTTAAACGAAGGTTGAATTCTTGCTAATGCTGCTAAATGGTATATTGCTTTAGGCTGTATTTTATTTATAATTTCTAGGGTTTTAGAATCTTCAAGATTACAATTATAATACTTAACTTCACTTTGTTCATTATGTTTATAACCAGTTACATAATTATCAATTACATATAGTTTTGTTTCAGGTTTTTGTAGTTTTAAAGTTTTAATAAGGTTTGTACCTACAAATCCTGCCCCTCCAGTGATTAAGATATTATTGGTGTTTAGTTCTTTCATTTAAATGTTCATTTAAGTCATTACTATATTTAATTCCTGCTTTATAAAAAGATACTCCCTTCCAGTGGAATATAAAAGCGGTTTTACACAAAAAAGCATTATCATCATTATTCAATAAATTATCCCAATTAAATATATCCTCATTTTTAGTGTTAATATATTCTGGTCTAAATAAATTTCCATCTTCTCTTTCATATTGGCAAATACCTCTACCCATCATGAAGAAAAACCCATTAAACATTTTCATTCGAACAGGATCTAACTGGTACAAATTATTATTACCTTCATCTGTAGCTAACTTTTTTTTATATTCTAATAATGTATTTTGGATAGATTGATAATTTTCACATTCGCTGTATTCGGATCTATCACCTCCATAATGCACTCCTATAGCTTGTATTTTATTATGCCCACAACCTTCTGCGGTAGATAATGGGACTACTAAATTACCCGGCCATCTTTTTAAGGTGCTTACCATTTCATCTAAAGCACCTATAGGAATTAAAATATCATTATTAGCGATCACAAATTGATCATATATAGAATTATTTTTAAAATATTTATATGCTCTATTCCAGCTATCCGTTAACCCTTTTCCTTCTGGTTTAGTAATTATTTCAATAGAATTTTCCTTACACCAGCTTACCGTGTCATCAGTAGAAGCATCATCAATTACAATAAGATCATATAAATTAGTATCTAATTTTAGAAAACTTTCATAAAATATTTTAGTATACTTAGACTGATTATAAGTAGTAATTGCTATTAATGTTTTTGCCATGGGATTCTTGTTTTAACTAATGGGTTTTCAATTGGTTTAACAAAGGTTTGATCATCATCTTCAGGTAACCTTCCCCATTTTTCTATAAACCTTTGAGTGGCTCTTCTTTCATATTCAGCTAAATGGTTTGGTCTATGATTTAAGTTATCATCTGGGAACCTTGAAGTTCTAGAAGCAAAATGCCAAAGTACAGATTTACTAGTCATAGTAAATTTATAATTTTCTAATTGCATTCTTATAAATAAATCTTTATCCTCCCAATACATAGGCTCAAAAATTGGGTCATTCCCACCTATCCACTTATGATCTTCTACTCTACAAAAATATCCGGCTCCTCCTGCTTTCCTAACATGAATATCGTTTTTATTAGAAAATTCTACAGCCCATTTGTCAAAAATTTCTTTTTTAAAATCATCAGCATAAGCACCAAAATCATCAACCGGGTAAAATACAGTACCGGGTCTATAAGGAGGATCATTAGGGAATATATTAGGTTGTATTCTAAAAGAAGAAGCAATTAATCTAGTATTATTATCAATATTATCATATAATTTTAATAATTCTAAATCTTGGTTAGGACCAATATACATGTCTGAATGAATAATGTTTACAAATTCAGTTTTAACTTTATCAACACAAAAATCAATTCCACCTCCTATTCCTTTTTGGACTTCATTATGTTCAATATAATACTCTACATTATAAGGATTATCTGCTAACCATTCATCTGTACCATCTGTACAGTTTTCTGCAAATACTATAATAGGCATATCATTATAGTAAGCGTTTTTTCTTACAGATTCAACAGCGAGTTTTAAATAGGGTAAATTATTAGTAGTAGCTATAGTTGTAGTAATTTTATGCATGTTGTAAAAGTTTAATATCGTTATCTACCATAGTTTTTACTAGGTTTTCAAATGAAGTTTTAGGAACCCAACCCATTTCATTTTCTGCTTTACTATAATCCCCCCTAAGTACATCTACTTCTGCGGGTCTCATAAAACGGGGGTCTTGTTTTACATATTTTTCCCAGTCATTTATTCCTGCATGATTAAAAGCTATACTAAGAAAATCTCTAATAGAATACTTATTATTAGTAGCTATAACATAATCATCTGGTGTTTCTTGTTGTAACATTAACCACATTGCCTCTACATAATCGGGGGCATACCCCCAATCTCTTTCAGCGTCTAAATTACCTAATGTAATATGTGGTTCTAAACCTAACTTAATTTTAGCAACCCCATCTGAGATTTTTCTAGTTACAAATTCTATACCTCTTCTTTCACTTTCATGATTGAATAAAATACCACTACATGCAAACATACCATATGATTCTCTATAATTCTTGGTTATCCAATGTCCGTATAGTTTAGCAACTCCATATGGGCTTCGTGGATAAAACGGGGTAGTTTCTTTAGCAGGATTTTCTACCATTCTACCAAACATTTCAGAAGAACTTGCTTGGTAAAACTTAATAGGCCTTTTAGCCATTTTATAATCAGTTGTTCGCCCGGTTGCCTTAGTATATTCTCTAATAGCCTCTAACATTCTTAAAACCCCTAGTCCGGTTACATCTGATGTTTGTTCAGGTATATTCCAGCTTTGACCTACAAAAGATTGTGAAGCTAAATTGTAGACCTCATCAGGGTTAGATTTTTGTAAACACCTAAGTAAAGAATTTTGGTCTGTTAAATCACCATTTAAAAAGGTAATTTTATCTTCTAAGTGTGATGTGTTTCTTCTATTAGGAGAAGATGATCTTCTTTCCATACCATAAACTTTATAGCCTTTTTTTAATAAAAAATCAGCTAAATGGCTACCATCCATACCATTAATACCAGTTATAAGAGCTGTTTTATTTAAAATCATTATATTCGAAAAATTTATTTTTATTTTGGATTAAATTTGAAATATTCTGTTGTGATATTTCTTTAAACTTTTTAAAAGTGTTGTTTTTTTGAGGAGCAAATGAGTGGGGATTATCTTCATTAGCTACATACAATCTTTTTTTAGAATGTCTTCTAGCATGTACATGTAAAATATTTTTACATATAAATTGTATAAAATTATTACCCATTAACTTTTTAGCCATAATAGAAAACCCTTCATCATCATTATAAATTAAACATAATGGAACATTTACTCCAGATTTTATTAAATCTGAAGAAATAACTAAGCATGAACCACTAATCTTTGGATTAGTAATATAGTTAAAATCAAATTCAGTAGATTCAGCGTTTATTTCATTCATCTTTTCTATAGAAAGTTGTGATTTAGCTTGGTTGGGGTTTAAATGCCCCTTTTCATCATCTATAAATTTATGGTTAATAAACTTAGGATGGACTAAAGGATCCCAAGATGAATCCCACATCTTTCTATCTGCAAAACTTAAAATATATCTATGAATGTTTTGTTGTTCAGTGTATTGAGATAACGATTCTATTGCTTGCAAAGCTTCCCTAGGGAAAAAACTATCTGTTTCACCCCACATTACAAAATCAACTTTTTTACAATAGTTGTAATTTAAATCTCTTCTGTAATCAGCGTGGTAGTAGAACCCATCTGAAGTATCATGGTATTTAACTTTATACTCAATATACCCATTTAACCGATTTAATTGGGTTTTAAACCGTTCTATTAATTCTTCTTTAGTTATTTTAGTTGTGTCTATTTTCTCTAAATGTTCTGAAGTGTTAAAACAAAAATCTAGAATTATATTTTCTTTATTTTCTACTGGGTCTAATAAATTAAATAATCCATCAATATATTCTTTAAACATTTCTATTTCAAAGTACATTACATGTACCCCAATAACATACTTATTTTTTACTTTATATTTCATTTTTATTTATGTACGAAAAACTATTAGTGTATCAAAATCTTTTTATCTTATTTTCTTTAATTAGTTTTTCTATGTACAGTTTTTCTCCAGATCCTGAATGATTTTGTCTTCCCGTTTGTACTAAAGGGGTACATTCTTCAAAATAATGATATTTTGTTGAAGGGTTATAAAAATCTATCCCATAGATGTAAACATCAGCCCCTAATTCCATCATAGTATGTACAGCAGAAAATCCTACAGAACACCAATGATGAGAACTAGTTAATTTATCAATATAGGTATTATATTTTAAATCTAAAATACTGAATGTGTGGTTTCTATTTTTAGCAAAACCAGGAATCATTGATCCTATATTACCCGCAGAACGTATTATTAAATGGTGGTTGGGTGAATTAGGTAAGAAATCTTCACTATAAGATGAAAAGTTTTTATCTAAAATATTCCCAAAAGTTTTATGTGATAAAAATCTAATATCAGTTCTACTTCCTACAAATTGTTCATAACCTTCATATCTAGCCAAATTAGATCTTACAATAATATCAAATTTATCTATTTCTTTACCTCTTTCAACCTCTAAAACAGACCCCCCATTTCCTATTACTATGCATTTTTTACCTTTATAACAAGAACCATCACTAATAAAATTAGAATCTAATAAAGATTTTAATTCCTCTATAGTAATATTATGGTCTTTAAATTTATATGCTTCTTTTTTATAGCATTGATCTGTTATATGATAAGCATATTCTTTATTGGCTAGGATTTTCATAGGCTAGGGGCTTTTGATTTTAAATCTATATCTAGAGGGCCATTACTAATTGAAATGTCTCTAAAGAAATTATGTTGTAATGCTGTTTTGGGGTAAAAGTGTTCATTATATACTTCAAATTGTGATCGTACTTCAGGATTTCTAATACCCCACCTAAATCCCCATTTTTTCCAAAATCGCATGTGGGAACTATTAAAATCGTGTCTCGGTTCTACAAGTTTACCAGAATTTATTTTTATCCCTCCTTTAAGAGCGTGATCATGGCATACTAATAATTTAGGAGAAGCAATATTTACTATACCATTTAGTAAAAATTGATATGCTAAATCGTCTGGCCATAATTCAAAAACAAAATTTGTATCTACATTAATATATTTATTAAATAATTTCCTATTTATAGCGAAAAAAGTCCAATAAGGAGATTCTACCGCAAAATATTTACTCTTATAATATTCATCAGGTAAATTCATATACCACCCATAATAGGGATCGTTTAAAATATCTTTACATAACATACCCCTACCCGTTCTAGGTTTTCCTAGTTTAGATGTATGGTAAATATCTTTATCTGCCTTATCTAAAGCATAAAGAGCATTTTTATAATTCATTATGCAATTCCCCCCTATCATTCCAACTTTATCATTATCAATAGTATCAATAAGATCTTGTAAATCATCCCAAAAGGTTTCAGTTAAAGGAATAACATCATGTTGGAAACATAAAAGCCAATCACTATTTATATTTTTTTCTGTTAAATATTTATCTGCAATTTTTAGTCCTTCCTGCATTGCAAATGCATCATTAGGGACCATCTGTATATTTAGTTTATCACATATAGAATTACCTTCTAGTAAGTTTTCTTTAGTTGATTTAATATCAACATTAATAACGTTTATATTATTAAAGTCAGCTTTACTGTATTTATAGGTACATCCCTCTAACATTGGATAATAATCCTTAGTTAAAAATACACTAGTAAAGTTATATTTGGGGTTTACCATTTAATTTCTTTTTTTAAGATATTTACAATTCTAGATGCTGCTTTACCATCCCAGTATTTAATATTAGGTGGGGTAGTTAATATGTTGATTTTCTCATATTCATCTACTATATTAGTATATGATGTTCCTATTAATTTATTAGTTCCATTAGTTATAGTAATAGGGCGTTCAGTATTATTACGAACCGTTAAACAAGGAACATTAAAGTATGAGGATTCCTCTTGTATACCTCCAGAATCAGTTATAATAACCGTTGCATTTTTTTGCAAATTCATAAAATCTAAATACCCAACAGGGTCAATAATTTTTAAATTTACTTGATTTTCATATTTTTTCCAAATCCCAAAATTACTTAATCTGTGCCGAGTTCTTGGGTGTAGTGGCATAATACACTGAATATGGTTTGATAGTTTAACTATTTCATCCATTAAAACTTCAAGTGTTTTCTTTGAATCAACATTAGAAGGTCGGTGCATAGTAATTAATGCATATTTTTCATTTAATGATAGTTTTGAACTAATATTTGATTGATCAATTTTAGGAGTCATTTTTACTAAACTATCAATCATTGTATTACCTACAAAAAATAATTTTTTACCTAATATATTTTCAATTGCATCTTCTGATGTCACAAATAGTATATCCGCTAAAGAATCTGTTATTATACGGTTTAATTCTTCAGGCATTGTTTTATCCCCACTTCTTAAACCTGATTCTACATGTATTATTGATATTTTATCCATACCTTCTAGGTGCATTTTAGATGCTACTATTGCCGCCGCCATACAGCTATTAATATCACCATAAACTATAACGGCGTCTGGTTTTAGCTCATTAAATACACGTTCACACCCTAACATGATATTAACTGTTTGAGTAGTATGACTACCGCCCCCGGCACCTAAGTGATAGTTTGGTTCAGGTATATTTAATTCTTCAAAGAAGGTTTTAGACATATTATAATCATAATGTTGCCCAGTATGAACGATTATGTTATTTATAGGTTCTTTAGATAGTTTGTCTATAAGGGGGGCTGCTTTAATAAAATTAGGGCGAGCACCTACTACATGTATTATTGTTTTCATTTATTTTGTCTTATATTAAGTATAGAATGTGTAAATCTGTTAGCTAATTCTATATTCCCTTTATGAGTATAGTGTACTCCATCTATGTAAAATTTTTCTGTCCCAGATAGATCACAAATATCAAAGTTTAGGGTTTTTGATAATTTAGTGATACTTTTGTTATATTCATTAATTAATTTTGTATTAGAAATATATAAAGGGGTAAAACTTAACTCAGGTAATGTTCCCATAATTACTTTCATACCATGAATTTTAGCAATTGAAATAATTTGCCTTAAATTATCCTCATATATGTCAACTGGTGTTCCTATTTGGGTATCATTAGTTCCAATTACTAATAACATAATTTTAGCATTACTATGAGCCTTTATATTAGACCATGCTCGTCTTAGTAAATCAGAACTAGTTTCGCCACTTATACCACAATTATGGCAAAAATAAAATTCATTAAGTTCTTTACTTAAAATTTTTCCTAATTCTGCCGGATAAGATCTTTTATATGGGTCTCGTGCTCCATATGTGATAGAATCTCCTAAGCATAAAATTTCATTCCAAATCATTTTTTTATTTTTTTATATGCGTTATATCTTGTACTATCTTCACAGTACATACATTTAGAAAATGTAAATCCTTTTTCTTTAAATACATTTTTAGGTACAACTAAATGATTATCATTAGTTGCTACCTCTTTTAAATCAACTACCATCATATTATTTTTAGTTACTCGTAACATTTCATTTATAGTAGATATAGCGTACTCTAAACTAGGCAAATATTGAAATACTCCCGAACAAAATACTAAATCAAATTCACTATCTTTAAATGGTAAATTATTTGATTCTGCTACACTTACTTTATGGGTTGGGAATAATTTTTTATGTTTATTAATTAATGGTTCTGAATAATCAACACCAGTATAATTATATAATTTAAACTCTCTGGATAATAATCCCGCTCCACATCCTACTTCTAGTATCTTATCTGTAGGTTTAGTATTAGTTTGATTAATGATTTGGTTAACTATTGATTTACTATCAACATCAATATTTAAATGTTCCCAGCCACATAAATATAGTAAATCATTATTATTACTTAATCCTTTTGAATCCCAGATATTTTTCCAAAAGTTTTTCATAAGTTATAATATTTTTTCATCCAATCAATAGTTTTCTTTACCCCTTCATCTAAACTAATAGTATTTTTATGGTTTAGATCTTTTATTGCTTTATCAACATTTACTAATTTATGCTTTGTAGTAAGTATTTCACTATCAGCATATCTTACTAAAGAAGGATCAGCTTTAGTATGTTTTAGTATTATATCTGCTAATTCTTCTATAGAATGGTATATGTTACTAGCTATATTATAACATTCACCAGGAATAAAATTATCAGCTATATTTGCTGCTGTTACAGCAGTATCATAAATGTAAGTACTAGTTCGGGAATGGCCCTTATATACTGTTATAGGTTTACCATGTAATAAATTATAACAAAAAGTACAATTTACGCTTCTAAAAGGATGATACCATTCACCGTCCCCATATGTGTTAAACAATCGAACAAATACTGTTTTAGTATTATGCATGATTTTAGAATTTTTTATTTGCATTTCATTAACACGTTTACTCATAGCATAATCATTCATTTGATCAATTGCAACATTATTAATAACATCTTCATACATAATGTCTTCATAATCTCCATATACCTCCGAAGATGAAAAATGAACTAATTTAAAATCTAGTTTTTCTTGTAATCTTATAATATGTTTTAAACCAACAGCATTAGTTCTCCATACTTGTTCATAAAAATGTTCTCCATTCCATCTCCCAAATTCGGCAGCACAGTTATAAACTAAATCTGGTTTTACATATTCTATAACTTCTTTTATTTGTCTATACTCACCTATGTCACATCTAAAGTAATTATCTTTTACTTTACCCAGACCATGTCCATAGGTTCTTTCAGCATGCATCAGATCTATCCCAAATACATCATGTCCTCTTTCTTTTAGGATGTGTTCTAATTTACTACCTACAACTCCTAATACTCCTGTTATTAAAATTTTCATTATTTTATTATATGTTGTGTAATTTTTTCTATTAATTCTAAATCATTTTGACTATCAATCTGAAAACTTCTCCATAAAGGCATTTCAATAATTCCAATATTATCAGAATATCTTAATTTTGACTTTAATAGATTTTTTCTTGTTGTAATATAAAAAGCCCCGTTTTCAACATACGTCTCATCTACATCCTGTCTTCGAGGTCTGTTAAATATATCCCAATCTATAGGGTTAGATTTTATTGACCACCTAGGGCACCAATGTTCTTTATACGCACTAAATACTGAACTATAGCTATCCATCATTTCAATTCCTTTATTAATGTCTTGTGGCCAAAGCAAAGGTGATGTTGGTTGTATAAAAACTAACATATCAAACCCAACATTATCAGCAAAATGTAGTAAAGCTTCTTCACTAGGTGATGTATCAGTTGCTAAATTTGAAGGTCTTTTTAGTACTTTAGCTCCTGCTTGGGTTGAAATATCTGCTATTTCTTGATCGTCTGTACTAACCCAAGTTTCATGAACATTAGACATTTTTGATGAGTTTATTGTCCAATTAATTAATGGTTGACCACCAAGTTTGATTATATTTTTTCTAGGAATTTCTTTACTCCCACCACGTGCTAATATAACTGATACTATTTTCATTATTTTTTATAAAATATTATTAAAATTTTTCTCTATATCCCGTAATGCTTTATATGTTCCCGACCCGTTATGTAAATGTCCACTCCATATTTCGGTTACCCATGAAAATTCATATCCTTTAGTTGCATTAAATACTGAATTAAAATCTATTTCCCCCTCAAACATTTGAATACCCTCACCATTTAAACCTGTTGCATCCGAAATATGCATATGAGACACATATGGCATAACTTTACGAGTATATTCTGTTAACGATATGTTTTCGAGATTGCATTGTAACATCGCGTGGCATATATCATAAGTCATTTTAACCCCAGTTTCTTGGCAAAATCGTATCATATCAGTATAGGGTGCGAATCCATATTGGAACCATTCACCTCCTAAATACCACGGTCTTGGGGGTAAATTTTCTGGTATGATATCAATTAAATTTTTATCATATTTTAGTCTTTTAAAGTTATGAATTGCGATAGTTATCATTTCATCATGTGTTGATAGCTTATCCAATCCATAAGATGTTTTATCTAATAAATCCAGCGACATGCCCCCTAAATGTACTACCATTTTAGGTTTAGCCTTAGGCCAACCTTTTGCAATTTGAATTGTTTTGTCAATTGATCGTTGAATAATATCTAATGATTTTTGAACTATTCTTTCATTTGTTGAACAGATATTTACTAATTCTCTATCAACAATTTCAGGTGCATGGATTATTAATTCTGAATCAGAATTAGATTCTAAAAATTCTACATCTAAATCTGATTGGGAACAATGGAATTCTATAACAGGTGATTTTAATACTTTATAAGTTTCATAATCATGGAATCTACATTTTACCCCCCACTTTTTAGAAAAATTAAATTTTTTCCATTCAGCTACAGGTATTGATTCCCTGAAATCTTCTTTTGAAATGTATTTGCCTTCGGGTATTGATCTTTTTAATTCTTTTCCTAAAAAATCTACTATCTCATGCTCAAAAATTCCCTTACCAGGGGATTGAAATTTAATATCTTTACTAGTTAAGATATGATTTTTAGGTAAAGTTTTTATAGAAACTGCCGATTTAGCAAAAGCTTCTTTATTTAGGGTTTCTGCTTGGTTTACATACTTTTTATCAGTAAGGGATAATTCTAGTGACCTAATATCTTTTACCATAGTTTTCCATTGGGAAGGGGTCATAGAAGCTTTATGGTCAGGGCCTTTTTGTTTTCTATTTAAAGTAATATGTTTTTCTATTATTTTAGCTCCTAATGATACAGCAGCTACGGGAATAAAAGTACCTCGTTCATGGCCCGAATATCCTACAACATTAGAAAGAGTTTTTAATTTATGCAAAAAATTTAATCCAATATCCTCATACGGAGAAGGATAAGTTGAATTAGCTAATAACAGTGAATATTTAATATTATTTTTCTTATAAAAATCTACACATTTTTTAATGTCAGATTCCCCCCACATACCTGTAGATATTAATAAGGGTTTATTATATGTAGAACATTTTTTTATTAAAGATAAATTAGTCATATCTGCAGATGCTATTTTAAAAGCTACTATATCTAAGGTAGATATAAATTCTGCAGATGCTTCATCCATTGGAGTTATAATAAGATCTAAATTAAGCTTTTTACAAGTTTTTTCTATTATTTTATAATCTTCCTTTGATAATTCTAATTCTTTAAGTAAAGGAATTAAATACTCAAAATTCCATTCAGCACTATTAGAATCTTTTAATATTCTATCCGAATATATTTGATTTAAATCCCTTTTTTGGAATTTTACAGCATCTACTCTAGCTTCATAAGCCTTATGAATCAATTCTAAAGCTGTATCTAAAGATCCATTATGGTTTATTCCTATCTCAGCTATTATATAAGTTGAGTTGAGTTGATTATTTAATATATTGTCTAATTTACTGGGCATTACTGGTTAAAATATTTATGTGTTTTATCCATAATATAGTTTCTAGTTTCATCTGGGATTCCATTAAAATGGTATATCCAACCTATTTTAGTAAATGTTAACTCATTATCTAATATTTCAAAACGTTGCATGTTTTGCATATTCCATTCATACCCTAGTTGTTTATAATCAATTTTATCTTTTTGAACAAAAAAATTAAGAATAGGTTGGTCAGTTCCTACGTGATAAGTATTTTGTAAGGTAGTAATATTTTGTTGGTTTTCCAAATAATAATTAATAATCCTTTCATAAAAATCTTTATGTGTTTTATTACAAATAATTACACCAGAATTAAAATATTCAAATAGGGGTACATCTACTTGTGGGAATAAGTGTTTTTTATAATTTTCTATGCTTCTACATACCCAATCATAGCTACCAAAATTATGTACTGCACAGAATTTATTATCAGTTAAATCAAATATGTTAGGAGCACTAGGATGTATTAATGTATCAGCATCTACTATTAAAATCTGATTATAATCTATTTTATTAGCTTCTAATAATTGAAAAACAAATAATTTATGCCAGTTAGCATTCATATAGCTTTCTGGGTATATTCTTTCCGTCAGAACAAATAATTCACAGTTATTAGCCTTACACCAAGTAGACCAGCTATCTACAGCGTATTGGTAGGGTTGGTTTCTTCCTTGTTTTTTAGATTCTGGCAAGTTTACTATAAAAACTATATTTTTACTCATATCTATTTTTTATTAAGTTCCATGTTTGTTCCATTAACTTATTACGTTGAGTTTTATCAAAGCCACTAAAGCCCCAGATATAACCATATTTAATAAAAAATGGGGTAGTATCCTCATTTAATTGCCAATTGTAGTGGAGTAAGTCTTTTCTGGGTAAATGAGATAACCGATAGGGTTGTGGTAAAAATTTTACTTCTACTTTATTCATACTCATAACATAGTTCATAGGGGTTTGGTCTGTCCCTCTTCTTAAGGTAGATTGAATATTATAAAATTCATCACATCTTTCAGTATAAATAGCTTTAAATTTTTCAAATATAGGTCTATGTTTACTGTTAAAAACTACAAATCCTGTATTAAAGTACTTAAAAATATCTAATTCATAATCATCAAACATATGCTTATATCCTTCAATACTTTCATACAGCCATTTAAAGTTATCATATTCATGAGTTGCACTAAATTTATTATCTGTAAGATTAAAAAAATCTGGACAATCCCACTTAGGGATATAAGAAGCATCTACCATGCATATTTGATCATATTCTATTTGTTTTTTATCTAAAAAATCAAATATATCAAACCATCTTTGTACTGTAACTCTAAATTTAGTAGTATCTTCTATAGAAGGGTTATCATATACTACTAATTCGTATCCTTGTTTTTTACACCAATACGACCATGCTTTAATGGAATACTCCATCCATCCCCAGCCCCCAAATTTATCTAAATTAGAATCTTTAGGTTTTATAGCGGGTATTACTACTATATTTTTCATATCGTTGCTACTCCTGGTTTTTGTACCACAATAGTAGTACATTTTTGGGCAAAATTAATTGCTTTTATAATATCTTTAGTTTTAATATATTCATAAACAAGTGCAGCTATAAAAGTATCTCCTGCTCCTGAAACGTCTTTAATAGGTACCTTTTTAGTTGGGTAAATTTTACCCTTATATTTACATCCCTTTGGGCCCTTAGTAATAATTGTTTTATCTAAAAGATTTGGCATCTTTTCTAAAATTTGTTTGTTATTACTATATTCTATAGTATTAATTTTTAAAAATTTAATATCTTTACACCAATCACCTACTATTTTTTTAGTATCTAAAAAAACAGGACATTCAGAATATTCTATTATTGATAAAATATCTTCTTTAGATAAAAACCCCTTATTATAATCAGAAATAATAATAGCATCATATTTTGTCTCGTTAAAAACTTCTCCATCATATGAGTCACAACTATCATTTTCATCTAATCTCATTATCATTTGACCTGATTTATCATCTACATAACGAGTTTTATATATATTAATTTTGTTTGTAATAAAATCTACTTCTGCACCCAATACCTTTAAATTATTAACTACATTTCCGGCCATTCCCGGATTAGTAGTTGTATATAAAGGTTTTAAGATAGGCACAGGAGCCTCAGGACATAGTCCATTTATATTACAATAAATAAATTTATCAACACAACTATCTCCTATAACTAATACTTTCATAATTTATCTCCTATTCTAATTCGGTAACTATCTTCATCAAAGTGTTGGGTTGATACTTCAAAAATTTCAGACATATCTTCTAAAGCTATCAATTGGTGGGGCATCCCCCTTTCAATAGTAATACACGTACCCTCTTTAATAATAGTTTCATATTCTTCACCTTTTATCGTATCTAAGATAATATATTTAAAACTACCTCTTCCAACATACCAACTTTCTTTTTTAACTACATGGTAATGAAGTGAAAATTTATTTCCTGCTTTAAAAAAACGAAGGAGCTTTCCACAATATTCTTCGTCATTATGGATCCAAATTTCTTCACCCCATCCTTTTTGTACTATTTTTGGTTTAATTATCATAACTTTTTTGCTCTAATATATTTGTTGTAGAATAGCCAGGGATACGATTAAAAAATTTAAGTTTTTTAGTATATTGTTCTCCTACTACTGTTTTACCCTTCCAATCACTACCAATTACCATAATATCAGGTGAACATTCCTTAATTAATCGTTCTAAATGACCTCTATTATTAAATACAAATACTTTATCAATATACCTAATAGCTTCTAACATGCTTACTCTATCATTTAGAGTATTAAAGGGTCGATTTGGTCCTTTATCTTCTTTTACTTTTTCATCAGAATCTATACCAACATATAATTTAGTACCCTGTTGTTTAGCATATTCAAATAATTTTATATGTCCTATATGTAAAACATCAAAACACCCGTTTGTCCAAACTATTTTTTCCATTACCAACTGACTTCCCAATCTTTAAACTCAGCAGCAATACAATCGATTTTATAATCTTTTCTGCCCCCTGATTGTTCTTGGATTTTATTTTTAGCTGTGTTTCTAATTCCATTCAGTCCATGGGTAAGGCCTAAGTTACCATCCCCAGTCCCTGCTCTATATTTGGTTTCATTGTGCCATATATGAAGATTCATTTGGGATAATACTATAATAGCTCTAACATCATTACCAGTTAATTTAATATTTTCGTCATTTAAAATTAACTCAATATCATGGACTATTTGTTTAATTTCTTCGGCGTATTCTGCTTTATGTTCTGTAATGAATACTTCTTTAAGCTGTACTATAGATAACCTATCTACTAATTCAGCTAACGTTGGGAGATATTTTCTCATGGTTTATCTTCTTAAAAATTTCTTTAACTTTTTCTAATCCTATTTTACAATTTTCAGTCCAATCAGATCCATCACCATCATCAGAAACCCATTTATAGGAAGAAAATTCTAAATTAAATCTTTTACATACTTTGGCTAAAGCAAAGCATTCCATATCTAATATATCACAAGAATTTACCATATCCAAGTAATTTTGGGAGTATTTAGAAATTTGACTGTGGTCATAAAAATAATCAGTAGTAAAACAAGTAGAAAGGTGTTTTCTATCTAAAACTATTTGTCTACTATTGTCCTTAGCTTCAAATGGAGTTTCTCCATATTCACATAAGGGGGTACCATCTATATCTTGGTATACTGATCCTACTTTTATTATAGTGCCTGCTGGGTGTTTAAGTGATCCACATGAACCTATATTAATAATGGTTTTATAACCCTCATTAAAAGCTCTATATGCTGCCATAGTAGCATTAATTTTACCTACTCCACTGTATATAATAGGATACCCTAAGATATTATTAGCTGTATCTGTTTCTTCAGTTAAAGCTATTATAAAAACTGTTTTATTCATATTTAATTAAACTTTTTACGTTAGTTTCTCCATGTAAAAATGTTAAATCTATTAAGGTTAATTTATCTAATACAGTATAACCTGCTTCTTCACATAATGCTACAGCAGCATTCATTGTACCTCCTGTAGCATAAACATCATCAACAATTACTACTGTACCTTCACCAGGACACATTTCAATTGTATCAGAACCATACTCTAAATCATAGGATTTGGAAATAATAGGGGGAGGTAATTTTCCTGGTTTTCTTATTAATTTTACTCCTGCCCTATATTTCATAGCTAGGGCTGAAGCAAAAATAAATCCCCTAGATTCTATCCCTACCCAATAATCACATGATTTAGCTAATCTCCCTAATGAAGTAATGACATGATTGAATAAAATTGGATTTGATAATAAAGGCTGTATATCCTTAAAAGTGATTCCTTCTTTAGGAAAATTTGAAAATTCAATCGAGTTTAAAGATAATCCAAATTATACTCTAATAAATGGAAATATTGCCGATAAAGAGACAATCAAAGAGATCTTTGTAAAATATAAACCTGAGGTGGTTGTAAATTTTGCAGCTGAGACACATGTAGACAGATCGATATTGAATCCAGATGACTTTATCAAGACAAATATTACTGGAACCTTTAATCTTTTAGAATTATTTAAGTCTAAATTAGGCAATTGAGATAATCCTATAACAGCATTAATTTCAGTACTTCTAAAATTATGAGCGGGAGCTAAAAATGTGAAATTAGGGTGGACATCAGGGTTAGCTTGAGCTATTTCTTGTTTAAAATTATCATCAGTACACTCTCTTACCATACCATGTGAACGTAATGCTCTACAAACTTGATAAAACTTATCATCATTAGTACAAACAACCCCACCTTCAATAGTAGACATGTGATGTGCAAAGTAAAAACTAAAATTACTTGCAAACCCTATAGAACCACATTTTTTGTCCTTAAAAGTTGCACCATGAGATTCACATACATCTTCTATTAAAAGAATATTATTATCTTCGCACAGTTGAATTAGTTCATCTGTTAAACCATTTAAACCTAATACGTGAGTTAAAAATATAGCTCTAGTATTTTCATTAATAGCTTCTTTAAGTTTATCAATATTAAATGATAAATTTGTCATATTAATATCAACAAACACTGGGTCAAATCCGGCAAATATTGTAGAATTAACATCTGATACCCAAGTAAGAGGGGGTACAATTATTTCACCTTCTCCATAAAGGTATTTTAAAGCTAGCATAGTTAATTCATTAGCAGCTGTACCAGAATTAACCATAAGACTATGTTTAACTCCTAACCACTCAGACCATTTTTGTTCAAATTCAACAACTTTAGGCCCATTTGTAAGCTTAGGAATTTTATCCTGGCTAAGGAAATCTATAACTGAGCTGATATCCTCTTTAGAGATATTATCACTCATTAAAGGAAGGGTAAATTTACTCATTTTCAAATATTTTACGCTTTAGTGTAATCTTAGTCATTTCTCTAATATTGTCTGCTTCTTTCTTACCAAATAATCTTTCAATTCTTTCTAAGAAGGCAGGATGGTTGTGGTAAATATTAAAAGCATCATCTCTGAATTTTAATATCTCTGCTGGGGTAAGGTGTTCTGTTGGTAAAGGTAAAGTGTTGTAAGCGTGAAAAGAATAACCTTCATAATCTTCCGGGAGGGGGATTCCTTGCTCTACAGCATTTTTATATAATTGGCTTCCAGGAAGTGCCATAGCCGCATATGTGTTCCACCCTGAGGTACATAATTCAAGTGATAAATCTAATGTTTTTTGCATAGACTCATGGGTATCTCCAGGAAGTCCTACTATATAATTAGCCATTATTTCAATCCCTGCATCATGACATTGATTTATAACCTCAACAATATTAACATCTTCAAATCTACCTTTTGAAACTTCTAAACGTACGTTTTTATCTGCACTTTCAATTCCTAAACATAGCCATTTTATTCCTGCTTCTTTTACTAATTTCAACACATCTGGTCTTCTGATAGTATCTACTCTAGAATAAGCCCACATTTTAAGTTCTTCTCCCTTTTCTTTTAATTTATCATTTCTTTCCTTTAACATTTCACATAAAGGAACGTAATAATTAGGACGAAGTAAAAACATTTCATCTGTAATTCTAATTGTTCTTACCCCCATATCAATTAGTTTATCAAATTCTTTGATAATGTATTCAGGGGACCAATATCTCATTAAGCTATAATGTCCTGCTACCCCAATTTCTTCCTCATCGTTTCTGTTAATGATATTAATCATACAAAATTCACAAGCAAATTGACACCCTAATGAAGTTTGAAGGGCAGCATACGGAGTTCTATGGTCTTGGTTATATTCTGCATGCCACATAGGAGCTCTGTATAAATCCAAGGGTTTTTCTTTAAAAGGAAGTAAATCCCAAGCATACCCTGGAAATTCAGTATCCATGTCTTGGCGGGATACTAACTTACCGGCAGAGTTCATCGTTGGTATGCCATTTTTTCTCCAAACAACCCCTCTTACATCTTCTAGATTAGTAACATCTATTTTAGGAAGGGCTAGTACCTCTAATAGAGCATATAATCCTTCATTAGTAAAACCAAAATCAATTGATGGTTCTTCTTCTAAACATTTAATAGGTAATGCTTGGATATAAGATCCTATATATGCTATAGGATTAGAAACTTGTTGTTCCTTTAATAAATTAGATAATTTTACAGCTCCACTCATGCCTACAGTACCGGCATTTACGTTTTGCCCATAAACTGTAAAACAAATTAATTTTGGGTTTAAATCTTGAATCCTTTTAGCGGCCTCTTCATGTGATAGCTGCTCAGCATTTACATCTAAAATAGCTGGAATGTATCCTTTACTTCTAACTGATTCAGCAAGTAATAAAGCCCAAGTAGGGGGCTCAATTGCTGCATAGTCAGTTGCTAGACCCTGGTAAATTCCTTTAGCATTTCCAGGATTTACAAATAAAATATCTAAATTATGCATCTCTTTCTGATAATATAGGGTTTGTTGTTGGCCAATGAACCCCAATTTCAGGGTCATTCCATTTAACTGTGAATTGGTCTTCTACATCTGGGTATTTTCCTGGGTACGCCCATTTATAGTTTACTACTGCTGTTTCGCTCATAACATAAAAACTGCTACCAAATCCAGGGGGAATTAAGAGCATTTGTCTATTTTTATCACTAAGGATCTCCCAGTCCCACTTTTTATAGGTAGGAGATTCTGGTCTACAATCTACAATAACATAATAGATTTCCCCATAAACACAAGCCATATACTTCCAAGACTTATTGTCCCCATGTATTCCTCTTAAAACATTATATCTTGAAACTGATGTTTTATCTCGAACAAAGTCAAGTTCCATTTCAAATGCTGAGGAAAATTCTTCGGGTGCCCAAGTAGTATAAAGCTCTCCTCTAAAATCTTGAAAAGAGGTAGGAGTGTAGGATTTTATTTCAGAAAATATTCCTTTTTTCATTGTACAAAGTTCGTAATATTGTTATAAATTTCTTTTACTGACAAGCCATGTGTATCTATTAAATGGTCCCTAGTACCATTTTCAAAAATAAATTTTTCGGGAAGACCTAATCTAAGGAGCTTAAAAGAGAGTTGATTGTCACAAATAAACTCACTAATAATAGAACCAAAGCCACCATCTAAAGATTGTTCTTCAATAGTAACCAGGTGGCTATACCGTTTTAAATTTTGTTGTAACAAATCACTATTTAAAGGCTTCAATTTCCATACATCATATAAAGAAACCTCATACCCATTTTCTATTAACTGTTGCCACACTTTATATCCCCTACCTAACATATAACCATTAGTTAATATAGCAACCCTCTTATTTTTGTTTTCCTCCTCAGTAAGTCCCCCCTTTACTAAACAAAGTCCGGATTTAACTGAATGTAAAGACATATTAGGGTATAAATCTTCTACTTCTGAAGCGAATTTTCTCTCAAGTCTAAGGTATCTAAGTTTAGGCTCTTCTAAGGTTAAATCAACTAGGGCTTTAACTACATTATTATTAGCAGGGGAATGAATTTCTATATGGTTTATAGATCTCATGTAGGCTATGTCTTCAGTTGGTTCATGAGCAGGCCCTGCTGGTGCATAGCCCAAGGCTACACCATTACCTAAAATTGTAATAGGATTATCTGCCATAGCACAAGAATACCGAATTTGTTCCCAACATCTTCCCACCCAAGAAGCCATAAAGTAAACATATACTTTTTTACCTTGAGAAGATAATCCAGCTGCTACGTTAATAGCATTTTGTTCAGATATACCTGCCGCTATAAATTGATCGGGAAGAGTTTCTCTCCAAATATCTAAAGTTGGGGCTCCCATATCTACTGATATCATAATGATATCCTTATCTTGTTTTGCTTTTTCAAATAAATTTGAAATAAAAGTATCTCTTTGTGTCATAATCTATTTTTATTAGGATAATTCTTTTAACCCTGTGTTAATATCTTTATCACTTTTAGGAATAATAGTATGGTATTGCCACTTTCCCTCCATATAACTTACTCCTTTTCCTTTAATAGTGTTAGCAATAATAGCTACAGGACGATCACTTTGTTTATTAAACGCTTCCCTTAATTCATCATAATTGTGTCCATCTATCTCACAAGTGTCAAATCCAAAAGAAGTAAATTTATCAGCTAGAGGTTCTAATTTTAAAAGCTCTTCAGTAGCCCCTAAAATACCTAATCCATTTCTATCAATAATTAACTTTACATTATTTAATTTATGGTGGGTAATATACATCATAGTTTCCCATACAGCCCCTTCATATAACTCAGCATCTCCCAAAACAATGTATATATTTTTATCTGGGGAAGCCTGGGCAACTCCCGCTCCATATCCAATCCCATTTCCTAAAGAACCACCAACAAAATGGCAGCCAGGAATAGACTGATCAGAATGAAGTCTTAAAATTCCCTCTGGGGTGCAATATTTATCTAATTCATCTTTAGGATAATACCCTAAATCTGCTAAAATAGGATATATAGCAGGGGAACCATGAGCTTTACTAAAAAGTAAAACATCATTTTTATGATTAAAAGTAGTTTTAGGGTCTAAATATAAAGATACTCCTATGTCTACTGTACATAAACAACTAGCAAGATGACCTGCTCCTGTTCTGGTTTTAAACTTAAATATCTCTTTCCTTATAGATTGAGCTTTATCTTGTAATTGAGTATTAGTCATTTTATTTATTTGTAAAGTTTTTATTAATATACTTTCCTAATAACTGGTAACCCTCAATTAACTCTTGGATACCGTTATCTAAGCTGAATGTAGGTACCCAACCTTGAGATTCCAACTTATTGTTAGATACTATATAATTTCTTTGATCAAAATCCTTCTTAAACTCATTTTTTACAATTACTAATTCTGGGAGGTGTTTTTGGATGTTTTGAGCTAATTCAAGTTTAGTACAATTAGCTTCAGTTAAACCAACATTAAATGCATTATTATTACATTTATCATAATTTTCTATCATAAATAAAAAAGTATTAGCAATATCCCTTACATGTATATAGTTGCGAACAAAATGAGACTCAAATAATACAAGATAATTATCTGTTAAAGCTTTATATACAAAATCATTAACTAATAAATCCATTCTCATTCTATATGACATCCCAAATACTGTAGCCAATCTCATAGCAATACCATTTCCCGAATCTAGTACTGCTTTTTCTGCGTCACATTTAGTTTCAGCGTACAAAGAAAGAGGTTTAAATGGAGACTCTTCTGTAATAATTTCTGTTGAAGAACCATATTGGCTGTTAGTATTAGGAATCATAACCATTTGATCTTTACTAACCCAATCAACAATATTTTTTACTTGAAGATAGTTAATATCTATAGCAGACTGAGGGTTAGCTTTACAAGCTGGCATACCCACGATTGCAGCCAGTGGGATTATTACATCATGGGTTTTTACTAAAGGTTTTAAGGTAGAAACATCCCTAACGTCTCCTAGTATAAATTTAAAATTTTTATTATAAACAAAGGGAGCAACTGATGTTTGTTTATATGATAAATTATCTAAGGCTGTTACTTGGTAACCCTTATTTAATAATACTTCTGTAAGGACTGATCCTAAATATCCTGCGCCACCGGTAATTAAAACTTTTTTCATTATAATTTATTTAATTGTTTTCTAGATATAATTTGGTAATTTGGTCTTTACAACTTTTAAAGGAGTGTAATTGATTTACTTTTTCCCATGCATATGATATTATATTAAATCTATATTCATCATCAGATATTATTTTTTTAAACTCTTGTTCTAATACTATTTCATCATTAGTTGCTAAAGTAGGGTATAAGTTTTTATGGGAATCATTTACTCCCCCAATATTTATTGTTCCTGTACATGCTGTATGTATTGCTTGCCATCCTGGTTGTGCATGTATAGGGTCCATATTTATATGAAAGGCACATTGAGACCACATTTTTATAAATTCTTCACTAGGTAGATGTTCTCTTCGTGTTTGGGATGGATCTTTCATTACTAACCCAATATTATATTTTTCTGACAGATACTTAGCAAATTCAAAAGTTCGACCAAATCTATGGGGGGATACGGGACGGTATACAAATATTTTAAATTCTTTTTCTGATGAGTAAAAATTTTCAAATAAATAATTAATATTCATACATTGGTTAGAAAAGTTAAAAGGCTTATTGATTTTAGTACTTACTTCTTTAAATTCATCTGTGTAGCGAATTGCCCCTGCATCAAACATATGGGCGTAATCACATTTATTAAAGAATTTAATTCTATCTTGAAATCTACCAGGACGATGGACTTCGGGAAAATTACGTCCTAATTCTTTTACTTTTCCTATAACGGGAATTTTGTATTTTTCACGTATCCTATCAACATTATATTTATTCCATTCTGTCGTATCTAATCCATTTCGCTCACAAGCATAAAATAAAATATCAGGTTTAATATCTGGTAAATCTTCTTCACGATATAAATTAAAAAAATATCCTTCATCCCCTGTATATAAGTAATTAAAATCATCTAACATACACTGTGGGTTAATATTTCTATCATATGTGTATGGTTGATTATCTTTCCACCTATACGCAGTCCCATTTTTTACATAAAAACTATCAACTGCGCAATTATCCCAAAAAAAAGCTATTTTCATTTTTTTATATTATTTAATTGAGAAAAAAAATTATACCAATGCATGCATACATTATGATATGAATACATTTCTATTACTTGTTTTCTTGAATTTTCTATTATATGTTCGTAATTTTTAAAATTTCCTAATATATCTTGTATAACTTCATTTAAGTTAGACCAATCAGGTTTTACGGGAACATATGTCTCCATAGGTTTAAAAAAATCAGGAGCTGTGATTACCTTACTCATATCGGGTTTTATTAATAAACACCCCCACTGAATTAATTCTAAATCTCTATAACACAGTTCTCCCATACCAAATGGAGACAAACCTATTTTAGATCTTTTCATTATTTCAATAAATTGTTGGGGTGAAGATTGACCCATAACAATATTATATTTATCTTTTATTTCTGAAAGTTTATTCCATGCCCCCATTCTATGATTAGAATATAATAAATCACTTCTAACTTCATGATCATATATTTCCCTTCTAGGGTCTCCCTGATAAACCGCACACACATCAATATCTCTTACTAAGTTTCCCTGCTGCATTTGTTGTAAGTGGGGCCAATTATGGGCTACATTATATCCTGTTAGTTTTATTTTATTATAAGTGTTATCAGGTATATCATAACCTCTATCTAATAAAGACCCATTTCCAAAAAACCATTTATTTAATATAGTTTTTTCTTTATAATCGTTTTGAGATAACATTTGTTTTTTAAACAAATATTGTGCTTTAGATTGAGAAAAAACTTCATAAACTCCCGTTAAAGATGTAGAATCAGCACCACTAAATAAAAAATAATCTCCCGTTACTTTAGATAAGTATTCTAAACCTTTATCTATACTATCTTTTAGGGGAACAGATAAATCTAAGTATTTTTTCTGTGAAATAAACTCATAATCATAATCATTCGAAGTAGTTAGTTCTATACTATAATCGGGTAGTATTTCCTTAGATACTATAAGTCCACTAAAATTTTTAATATCATCAGGATTAGATAATTTTACTTTAATCATAGTTGACTATAAAATTCATTTTGTTGTTCTTGGCGTTTTATATCTTTTAAATGGAAAATACAAAACTCTTTATTAGCGGGTAAATGTGATTCAGTCTTATGGCCTGTAAGAACTTCGTGTACTTTATTTTTCCATTTGATACGTTTTACATTCTTAAGAATACGACATTGATAGTCAGGGAAATTTACCCTTTTATCATTATCAACAACCCACCCCCATCTATCAATATGTTCTTGGGTTAATCCCTCTACCTTATTAATTCTGGGTACCCAAAAAATATCAGTTTTAGGATTATTATTGATAACCCATTCTATGGTATTCATAAGATACTCCTCAGGATATTCATCTGCATCGATTTGGAAAATATAATCTCCAGAACAATTATCTTTAAGATTGTTTTTAAAAGATGCAAAATCTTTATTTAAAGCAAATTCTATAATTTTTATATTGGAATATTGCTTTAACACATCATATACTTCGGGTATAGTATTTCCCTGATCACATTGAACAACTATTTCATCTTGTTCTCTTTTATATTTGGTTAAATATTCAAGTAAATATTCTATTTCCCTATACTCATTACAAACGGGTATTGCGTAACTAATCTTCATATTCGTCGTTCCAATTATTATTCGGCATCAAATAATCCTATTTCTTCTGCAGCATCCATAAATGCCATTTTGTTATATCTTTTTATATTTTTAATATCCATTCTAAATTTATAATACTCTCCTTTATTATTTGGGTCAGGATATTTGTCTTTTTCTTCTTCTAATATGGGAATTGCTTTAACTGCCGCCCAATACCAGTCTTTTAGTCTTTTATTCCATTCAGGGAAAACCATTCCCTTTTCTTGTAAGTTAATAACTTTAGGATACCAAGCCAAATCTTTATGTACTTGTTTTAAATCTTTTATTAACTCAGCAGTATTTTCATAATTTTCTTTTTCAAAATCACTGCCATCTATTAATAAATCATTAGTGGTAAATCCACAAGTCCAACATAGGTATATGTTAGTACCATCTAAAGAAGGTGTTTTAGAACACGCATCAGAACCACAACAGGGGCATAATGTTAAATCATCCATTTATTTTTTCTAATTTAGGTAATTTAATTTTATTAGAAGTTTCTTCTTTTTTTAATTTAGGTAATTGTAATTTAGGTAATTGAAGTGGTATGTTAGTAGTAACGTTTACAGCTTTTAAATGGTTACTTAAAACATTAGTCATTTGTTCAAAACTAAAGTTTTCTTTTAAGAATTTAGTTTGTTTACGACTTTGTTCAATGTATTTTTTATAATGTTTAAAAATATCTTTCATAGCTTTAGTAGCTATTTCAGTATCAATATTAAACCATTGGGCTTGTTCTAATAAAAACTTATTAGAAGCGGATTTATGAATATTTTTTAATTCACCGCCAATAAGTACATTATATTCAGGGCGTATAAAATCAACATGACCACTCCAATTAGTAGTAATAACAGGTTTACCCGTAATAGCTTGCTCAAGTAAAGGACGCCCAAACCCTTCTCCTTTAGTAAATGAAACAAATGCCTTAATTTTTGGATCATTATTAATTTTATTTAATTCTTCATTTGTAAATTCACCATGTAAGAGGTATATACTAGGTAAATTTTCTTTATTAGCAAATTTATTACGAATTTTTCTAATATTTTTTAGTATTTCTTCTTTATCTAAAATACTATAATCTACATGATTAGTTTTTAATAATAAAGCGGGTTTAGGGCCTCTTTTATTAAAGGCTGTTAAGAATGTTTCTATTAAGGTTGCTATATTTTTTCTATCTTCACCAAATTTACCTGGTAACCAATGGCCCGTAAAGAGAAAGCAAAAGCTTTCTTCTATATCATTTAATAAATTAGATTTACTAGGTTCCTTAAAATAAGAATTAGTGTCTAGTCCCTCAAATAGCACTTCTATAGGTTTTTGTAAACTTATTTGACTTACAACATTACCACTTTTATCTTTTTCATCAAATGATATTGCAGAAAAAACATTTTTAGTAAAAACAGATGATACTAAATTTAAGTCCATATTATTACATCCCTTAAGAAAATCAGGAGGGGGGATAGTAGCTTCTATTCCAGCAGTTACCCCTATATTAAATTTTCCTACTTTTTGAAATTCATTAGGAACTGTAATTTGTATCCAAACATCGGGGGGTTGGGTTAAATTATTAATAAAACGAGATCTTAAAGGATCATTTTTATCTAGAAATCCCCAAGGTGTATTTCCCCATACTTGGGGGAGGATTTGAATATTCCATTCATTATCTTTTATTTTTATAAGAGATCTAACAAAATCTCTAGAACGGTGTCCATATCCGCTAAATGTATCTATAGGACAACTAACTACACATGTAGGTTTCATGATAAAACTTTTTTTAATTTTTGGTTAAATTCGGGAGTATATTGGATAGGGCTTGGATTATAATTAGTATAGCCATCGTCTACTTTTTCTATATCATATCTTTTAACAGGTTCCCAATTTTCAAATAGATTATTTATATTATCAATAAAATTTTGACCCATTCCAGAAGCAGTCATTCTTGCCTCATCTGTTAAGAGCCAATCTCTACCTTTTAATCCTCTACGATGTATTTCTTCTCTACCTAACTGGTAACAACTTAAAAGAGCTAATCCTGCATCTTCAATATCTACTTGAGTAGCATATATATAAGGGGTTTGTGGAGAACCCTTTAATGAACGAGTTTTAGGCCACATCGGAATTGCCCATTCTCCACACTTTTTATATTTGCCATTACTATTTGTAGGAAATTCAGTATTAAAATTAATCCAATTTCCCTGGTCGTCTTCAAAACGCATTTGGTCTTGCATACCTCCTTGAACCGGGGCAATAATCATATTTCCCGCCATAAGACCCTCAGTAAGTGATAAACCCCAACCTTCATTATCAGTCATCATAAACTGAGCATCAGCCATATTATAATAGTAATTTAAGTGTTTTTCATCACATTTACCATGAGTAAATTTAACTTTAGCCCTTTTAGGATCACACATAGTCTCAATAACTGCAGGAATATCTGTACCGTTATTATCAACTTTATCCGTATGCATAATTAATAAACAACGCTCTGCTTTCTCTTTAGGTAATTGATCTGTAAATATTTTCCATGCTGTTATTACATCTCCAGGGTTTTTACGTCTAATATTTCTATTATTCCAAAATACTACAAAGTCATATTCTTCGTTTCCCCAGAATTTTTCTTTAAAAACTTCAAACTCTAAATCATTAACTATAGGGAAAAATTTCTTATCATCTATCCCATGGGGAACGTACTGTACTTGCCAATCCTTTTTAGGGAAATCCTTTAGTACGTTATTAACTAAGTTTGTAGTTTGTTTAGAGATACAAAGAAGAAGATCATCCGAACGATAATAATCTCTATTATACATTGGGTAAGGTAAATCATCCCAAATAGTATAAAAAATTAAAGGAATTTTTGTTCTAATTTCTTTTTCCATTCGATAGAGCCATGTCCAGTAACGAGGATCTGTAAAATGGATTATTGCATCAGGTTTTTCCTGATCAATTAATTGACGAACTATGGTAGCATTTCCATAACCATCACAGGGGAGTACTTTTACGTATGAATCAGGAATACCTATAACTTCATTAACTTGGTTACTAAGGTCAAACCCTTTGCCTGCTTCAGGATGCTTAATGGCAGCACCTAAATTAATCCAGTTGAAATGATGTGCGGTATTTAGAACTATTTCTTTTGCCATAGTACCTATACCACTATGAAGTCTAATATCATCACAAAGGAATAGGATTTTTTTTCTTTCTTCTTTAGGAATATAACCCTCTTTATTAACTATAATAGGGGTTCCTGCCTTTTTAAGTTTAGGAAGTTGAATTTGTTGCATATAACTTTTTTTAAAAAACTTTTATTTTGGGTTTTTACAATCCACTACCACTAATGGTTAGATCAGTATGTGTATGAAGGGATTTTGCAAATTCCTCATCAGTTAAGTAGAGGTGTATACTTCTATTTACTAATTTTTGTAAATTAAATTTTTGTCTAATAGAAGCTACTTTAAAGTCCTCAAATAATTTTTCTTCTAATTTTACAGATGTTAATTTTAAAGCCATAATTGTATATGTTTATCTATACATATACGAATTAATCAAAAAACCTCGAAGTATTTGTAGGTACTTTTTCACCTCTTCTTCGGGCATGTTTAATAACTTCTTCTAAAGGACCTCTTAAATTACTAGGTAATTTTACAGTTTTTTCAACTATTTTTTCTACTTCTACGGGTACTTCTACTATCTTTTCTACTATTTTAACTTCAGGTTCTTTTCCTCTATCATTTTTATCTAATTCTCTAGAAATTTCTTTTTGATCTAATTCTTCCATTATAACTTCTCTAGATACTGTTTTAGGTTTTAATTGTGCAAAAGCAAAGTTCGCAGCAACTACAAGAGCAATAGCAAGAGGATCAAATACAAATATGATAGTTAATAATAACCAATTTATAATCTGATCCATAGGTTTGTCAGTTAAACCAGATAAATATTTAAGAGGACCTAATTCACCTGCTATATTAGCATTACTAGTAACTTCAACTATTTCGGTTTCATATTCAAATAACTGTTGGTTTAAACCATCTACTCTAGTATTAATTTCAGTTTGCCTGCCTATAGCTTGATCAAGTTGTTTTTCTAAAGCTCGTCTTGTAGATGAAGATGTTGTTGTAATAATATTACCTAATGTGTCAGTATACTGTATTACGTTGTTAGATAAGCCAGAT
>LULK01000065.1_pt1 | contig 61264 bp, 65 predicted proteins | sample 728181 | NCBI WGS metagenome assembly LULK01 (sample SAMN03860291, study PRJNA289734) | marine metagenome | biome: seawater column; feature: ocean; material: water; isolation source: Red Sea water column Station 169 - depth 10m | place: Saudi Arabia: Red Sea | collected 2011-10-15 | depth 10 m | reverse complement strand
TTTATATGTGGATTATTGTCGAGTAATAATTCTGAGATCCTTATAAACGAAAAAAAATCTAAACATGAGGATTATACACACAAAATCGGTTATGTGCCGCAACATGTCTTTTTATTAAATGATACAATTATAAATAACGTTGCTATTGGGATAAACGAAAAAGAAATAAATAATGATAAAATTAATAGAATTTTAAAAAATCTTAAATTAGAAAATTTCACAAGTTTAAAAAAAATTGAAGTTCAAGAAAAAGAGATATATTTAGGTGACTCAGGAAATAAAGTTTCAGGTGGACAAAGACAAAGAATAGGTATAGCAAGAGCGCTTTATTTTCAGCCAGAAATTTTAATTTTCGATGAAACTACAAGCGCATTAGATGCAGATAATGAAAATAGAATAATTGAAATTATAAAGGAAAACAAAGAAAATAAAATTATAATTATAGTATCCCACAATAAAAATATGATAAATATTTGTGATAAAATTTATGAAATTAAAGAAAAGAAAGTTATTTTAAAAAATTAAATTTTTACAAATTTTAAAATATGAAGATGAAAAAAAAAACATAAAATATTTATTTCTGCTAGCCCGTTTTGTGAACTTAGTAAGGAACCAATAAATTTGTTAAAAAAAAATAAACTTAATTTTGATATAAATCCATATAATAGAAGATTAAATGAAAAAGAAATTTTCAATATAATCAAAACTTATGATGGTTTAATTGCAGATTTGGAACCATTAAATGCAAAAGTCTTAAATAATGCGAACAATTTAAAAATTATATCAAGAGTAGGTATTGGCATAAATAATATTGATCTTGATTTTTCAAAAAAAAAAAAAATTTTAATAAAAAATACACCTGATGCTCCCACAGCAGCTGTGGTTGATTTTACAATTGGTTTAATATTCAATCTTATAAGAAATATCTCGAAACAAAATCAAGATATGAAAAAAGGTAAATGGAATAGAGAATTTGGATTAAGCCTAAAAAATTTAAAAGTTGGAATACTAGGATTTGGGAGAACAGGGAGTTTATTGGCAAATAAATTAATTCAGCTAGGAACACAAAAAATTTATTATAATGATTTAATTAAAAAAAAAACAAACAAAAAGATTCAATTTCAACCAAAAAGTTTTATTTATAAAAATAGCGATATATTAAGTGTTCATTTACCAGAAACAAATCAAACAAAAAATATTTTAAATAATAATGTTTTCAAACTTTTTAAAAAAAACATGTATTTAATTAATACTTCGAGAGGAGAAATCATTGATGAAAACAGTTTGGTAAAATTTTTAAAAAAAGGTTATTTTTCTGGTGTTGCACTTGATGTATTTAAAGTAGAGCCATATAAAGGTATTTTAAGTAAATTTGATAGATGTATATTAACACCACATATAAGTTCACATACCGTTGAATGTAGAAATAGAATGGAATTAGAAGCAACTCAATCAGTAGTAAACTTTTTTAATTCTTTAAAATAAAATAAATTTATTAGTAAAAAAAAAACTGTATAATCAATCTCAAAATATATTTAATGAAAAAAATTTTAGCAATTCAAACCGCAAGGGCAAATAGTAAGTCAGTCAAAAAAAAGAATTTAATTAAAATTAACAACGAACCAATATTTTTAAAAAGTCTTAAAGCAGCTATTAATTGTAAAGATATAGACAAAGTTGTTTGTACAACTGACGATGAGGTCATTGCAAATTATTCAAAAAAATATAATTATACCGCAATAAAAAGACCAAAATCTTTGAGAGGTCCTAACGCTTCTCATCTTCTTACAATTAAACATGCCCTTATAGAAACAGAGAGGAAAGACAAATGTAAATATGATGTAGTTATATTACTACTTGGTAATGTTATAGGTGTTAGTGCTAAAGCATTATCTCAAGCTATCAAAAAATTAAAAAATAACGACAGCGTAGTTTCTGTTAGTAAGTTTAATATGTTTAACCCATTAAGAGCATTTTCTGAAGATGGTAGAAATTTGATAAAAACATCAATCGATCCAAAATATATTTTTAAAACTAAAAACAAAAATAGTAATGATAAAAATGTTTTAGGTGATATTTATTTTTGTAATGGAAATTTTTGGATTATGAAAAGGTCAAATTTTTTTTTAAAATCAAAACAAATTCCACCTTTTCCTTGGATAGGAAAAAAAATTGTGCCATTTAAGCAAAATACGTTTTTTGAAATAGATGATAAATGGCAAACTGATTTTGTAAAAAAATTTTCAAAAAGTTTTAAAGAAGAAATAAGCTAAATAAATATGCAATTAACAATAGCTGATAATTGCAATATAAAAATAAAAAATTCAAAAAAAACTATTTTTATTAATGGTAGTTTGCAGAATAGTAATTCACTGAAGTATTATATTGAAAAAGATAAAAAAAAAATTAGGTCAGAAATAAGTTATATAATAAAAACAAAATTATCCCAAAAATTCGACAGTTTATTCAAAAATAAAGAAGATTACTTAATTTGGGAGATGAGTAGTATTTTTGAAATTAATACGTTAAGAACTAATTCATTTTACAGACTTGCACAAATAATTTGCTTAAGAAATATTATTAAAAAATATAGTATAAAAACTGTTAATTATTATGGATCTGATGAAAACATATTAAGTTTTTTAACAAATACAAAAATAAATCTTCGCCATATTGATAAATCCGGCCTAAATAAAAAAAAAAAAAGATTTCATTTTTTAAGAGGATTTGCATATTTTTTTAAATACATTTATATAAATTTTTCATTAATTTTAAAAAAAGTTCAAAATCAAAAACAAGATAAAACTCTAATGTTTCTGTCTTATTTGGTCCATTTAAATAAAATTAGAAGAAATTATTTCGCTTCTAATCATTGGGGAGATATAACAGAAACTGCAAATAAATCAGGATATAGAATTGATTGGTATTATGATTTTACACCATCTCATGAACTACGAAATTTCAAAAAAGCTAAAAAATTTTTAAATAGTTTCAATAAAGAATATAACTATCATAATTTCTTATCAGAATATTTGACACTAGGAAGCTGTTTTAAAGTTTTTTATAGATTTTTATATTTTACCTTTAAGTTTCATTTAATTTACAAAAAGAAAAATATAAAAATTCCTCAGTTACTAAATTTAAATTTGTTCAATATTTTTGAGAACGAGTTTCAAGAGTCCTTTAATGGCGCTTTGTTGATATCAAATCTTTTTTATGTAGAGATATATAGAAACTTTTTTAACGGTAAAAATATTGAAAAAAATATTTTTTTTCTTTTAGAAAATCAGCCATGGGAAAAGGCTTTCTTACATTTCAGTAAAAACTTAACAAATAAAAAAATTTTTGGTTGTATAAATTCAACAACAATTTTTTGGGATATGAGATATTTTCATCATAATAAATATGATAATTTTAAAGGGATTGATAAAATTTTAATTAATGGAAATCTTGCAAAAAATTACTTAAAAGAATGCGCATTAACACATAAAATTAGAGAAGTTGAAGCTGTTCGTTATAAATATCTTTTAAATTATAAAAGAAATTTATTAAAAAAAAATAAACATATTTTAGTTTTAGGAGAACAATCTATTCCAACAACATTGTCTTGTTTAGACTATTTAAGTTCTGATAAAAATGATAAAAAATATATATTTGATTTTAAACCTCACCCAACTACAACTATAAAAGTGTTAAATTTTATAAAGAAGAATTATAAAAATATTAGATTGATTAATAATAGTACAAGAGATGTTTATAAATCTTACAAATATACAATTGTCGTTGGATCGACTTCAGCTATTATTGAAGCAATTTATTTTAAAACAAAAATCTTAGTTTATGATAAGATTGATAATTTTTTTCTATGTCCATTATTTAATAACCAAAGTGTGTCGGTTATTGATGAAAATAAAAAAATTAGTCAAAATTTAAAAAATAATATTTTAAAGATCAAGAATGATGAACTTAAAAATGTTGCAAATATTAAATCCAAAAATCAAAATTGGATATCTTTTTTAAATAATCTTTAAAATGAATTCAAAACCATTTATTTCAATAGTAATTCCAACTTTCAATGATTATAAAAATTTAAAAAAAAATATTGAATTAATAAGAAAACAAAAAATTGATAATTACGAAATAGTAATTGTCAATGATTGTTCAACTGATGAAACTGAACAGTATTTATTTGAATTAGATGATCAAGTAATTTCTTCATATAATCTGAAAGAAAATATGGGTCCAGGTTATGCTCGGAATATAGGTATTCTAAAATCAACAGGTAAATGGATATCTTTTTTAGACTCAGATGACTCGTGGACAAATGACCGTTTAGAGAAAATCACAAATTTTTTAATTAATAACGATAATTTCGATTTAATTTGCCATAATGAGTATAAAATAAACCAATTTAACACAATAAAAAAAAAAATTTATTACGGGCCTCTAAATAAAAAAAATCCATATAAAGATTTGTTGATGAATGGTAACAGGTTTTCAACCTCAGCAACACTTATTAGACAAAAATTTTTGATTAAAAATAAAATTTTTTTTAATGAGAACAAAAGTTTTTTTTCTGTTGAAGATTATGATTTTTGGCTAAGATGTCTTTTTAGTGGAGCTAGATTTAGGTTTTTAGAAAATTTTTTAGGTAATTACTTAATTCATGATAACAATATAACGAAGAATATATTAATACATAAAAAAAATTATTTAAGAGTAATTTATCATCATGTCTTTAATGTTCAGCAATTTGAAGAAAATAAGATTATCCTCTGGAAACAATTATATATTCAATATAATTGTGAGTTAGCAATAATTTATCTCAAGTATTTTAACAAAATAAATAAATTTTTGTATTTATTTATTAAATGTTTTAAAAAAAACCCTAAGATTGTTCTTAAATTTATATTAAAAAAAATTTATCGTAGTAAATGAATATTAAAAATAAAATTACTAATATTTCTTATCATCTTGTAAATAAGTATTCCAATCTCTTTGATCAAAATCAGCTAAGAGTAATAACAATTCATAATATTTGTGAAGGAGAATTCTCTGATTTAGAAAAATTAATAATAGATCTTAAAAAAAATAACTGGCAATTTGTAACTCCGACAAAGTTTTTTGATTTAAAGAAAAATCTCAGTAGTGTATCAGGTAAAAATGTTTTAATTTCTTTTGATGATGGATATAAATCTCAGTACGACTTCACTAATCTTGTTTTAGAAAAATATGAAATAAAAGCAATTTTTTTCGTTGTAAATGACTTTATTTTCATTAACGAAAAGAATAAAAAAAATTTCATAATGAACAAATTATTTCCAAATGTAAAAAATTTGGATACTTCAAAATATGAAAATATAAAATTATTTGAGCTTAAAAATCTAATAGATAGAGATCATATAATTGGCGCTCATACCAGGTCTCATAAAAAATTATCAAAAATAAAACATGAGAGTGAATTAAAAGATGAAATAATAAATGCAGCTGATGAGCTAGAGGAAAAATTGAAGTATAAAATTAAAAATTTTGCTTATACTTTTGGTGATATTAAAAGTATTAACAAATCATCAATAGAACTTGCTACAAAAAGATTTGATTATATTTTTTCAGGTTTACGGGGAAACAATATCAAAAATAACAAAATTGTTACAAGAGAGGCTGTTAATTTTTTTTCAGATTTAAAATTAAATCATGCAATCCTAAATGGTTTTTATGATTTTTTGTATAAAAAAAAATTGAACAAATTAGAAAAATGGGTATGAAATTTTTTTTAGTAAATATTTTAACATTTATTAATGTTATTATTTTTAGAAGCAAATATGATCTTATAATATTTTCACATGTTCCGCAGTGTGGTGGAAATACTATTTTACATACATTTAAGTTTTTTTTAGGTTATAGGTTTATAAATATAAACAGGCGCGATATAGAATTTTTGAAAAAAAATCCTAAAATTTTGAAAAAAAAATTAAAAGGTAAAATTTTAGTTCTAGGTCATTTTGGATTTGATTTTGTTAATGAAATTTCGAAGATTTACAATAAAAAAAGAATATTCCTTTTGTTAAATATTAGAAATCCAAAAAACAGGTATTTATCTAATTATTACAGGAACAAAAAAATTAATAAAATCAAAATCAACCTTAAAGATTTTTTAATGCTTAGAGATAAACAAAAACTAGATAATCTTCTTGTAAGATTTTTGAGCGGAAGAAGCATTTATCATCCAGGAACATCAAAAATTAATAAAAAAATTTTCCATGTTGCATTGAAAAATTTAAAGAAATTCGATCAAGTTATTTTATTAGAAAACTTAAATAAAGGAATTTTTATTTTAATGAGAAATTTATTTTTTTTTTCATTTCTTTCAAGACTTATAAAATTTCATAAGAATAAAGTTTCAGGCTCGAAATATAAAAAAATTTCTAAATCTGAAAACAAAATTGTTAATAAATTAATAAAATATGACAGACTAATTTATTTATATGCTGAAAAAAAATTCTCAAACACTAGAACCACAATTTAACAAAAATTATATTTTTTTGTTATTTCCATTAATGATTTTTTTACCCAAAATAGATATAATTAGTATTAAGGGTTATTACCAAGGAATAAGATTAGAAGATATAATTTTATTTATTTACTTTATATCTGTATTTAAATTCAGTGCAAAATTTTTGATACTTCAAAAAAATTTCTATTTCAAGCCTGGTTTATATTTGTTTATTTATTTAATATTTTCAAATTGGATTGCTATCTTAAATGGGACGGACGTCAAAATAATAATGATGATACGACTATTTGAATACATAATTTTATTGTATTTTGTTAATAACTTTAAAATAAATAAAAAAGAAATTCATAAAATAATAACTATTTATATCTTTGCAAATTTTATAGTTTCAATTTTTCAATATTATGGAGTTTTAGGAACGTTTTCCTCAAGAGGATATGAAAAAATTGATAATGTTGCAATGTATGGGCTTGCAGGAGGTTCTTGGGAGTTAGGGATTTTATTAACTTTATCTTTTTTTATAATGATGAAAAATACAAATAATATTCTTAGAGACTATATTTTATTTGTCCCCATTATATATTTTCAAATATTTTTATCAGACAGTTTCACAAGTATCATTGCTTCAGGTTTAGTTTTTTTATTTTACTTACCTAAAGCCTTTAAAGAGTTTCTTGATTTATTAAATGATAAACAAAAAATTATTTTTATAATAATTTTAATTTCTTTTAATATTATTGGATTTTTAATCCTTGGAAATTTTTATGAAATATTAGTAAATGCTATTCCAAGTTTTGATTATAAAAATTTCATTAAATTATTAACTAATTTTATTTTGTTTAATGAATTTCCGCCAATCTATACATTGGATGTAAGTTTATTTTCTCTTTATCATAGACTTGAGTCATGGCAGATAATAGTTGATATTTTTTTAGCAAGTAAAACAAATATTTTATTTGGAACTGGATTTACGGAGTTTGTATATTTAGACTCCACTTATGTTAGAGCTATTACAGGTTTTGGTTTAGTTGGCACTTTTTTAATTTTAATCTCTATTCTTAAATTAAACTTATATTATTTAATATATTTACTAATTATTGGAATTTCTTTTGATATATTTGTTTCATTTAAAATAGTGCTATTTTTTTTAATTTTGGTAAGAAATTTTGATGATAAAAAATCTATTTTTAAAACGCAACAATGAGTAACATTTCTTTTTTAATTTTTATTAGTATTTTTAATTTATTTATTTTTCTAAATTTAACAAAAATTTCTATTTATTTTAATATTTTTGATAAACCAAATATAAGGAAGTTGCAAAAAGAACCAGTATCGTCAATTGGTGGAATGATTTTTTTATGCAATTTTTTCTTTTTTTTCTTATTTGATATATTTAATCAGTTTAAAGCAGTTGATTTGTATCTTAATTTTATTGACTTAAGATCTAAGATTTTATTTTTATTATTAAGTTTTGCAGTCTTCTTGGTTGGATTAAAAGACGATTTTAAAGAGTCAAATCCTTATACAAAAATTTTTTTATTTTTCTTACTGATCTATATATTTTTTTTAAATGATAAATCGTTAATCGAGTCATTGAGGTTTGAGAGAATTTCAAAAGTTGTATCTCTTAGAGAGCTTAATTTAATTTTTACTGTTTTGTGTGTTGCCGCATTTATGAACGCATTTAATATGTTTGATGGAGTTAATAACCAATCGTCAATTTATATTTTTGTAATTTCTATTTATTTATATTTGATTTCTGAAAATTTAATGTTTTTTTTAAGTATTTTTATTCCAAATTTAGTTTTTGCTATAAAAAATTATAAAAACCAAGTCTTTTTAGGAAACAATGGTTCTTATTTCCTATCTTTTGTACTTTCAGTTTATCTCATTAAATTTTATACTTTTTATGAAAGTATTGTTAAAGTTGAGTTAATAGTTTGTATTCTATCTGTGCCAATTTTAGATATGCTAAGACTTTTTATTATTAGATTAAAATCGCAAAAAAGCCCCTTTATTGCCGATAGATTACATATTCATCATTTATTGTTAGAAAGATTTGGATTGCTAAAAACTAATATTTTAGTTTTTTTAAATTTATTATTACCTTTATTAATTTACTATTTTTATAATGTGCAGTTCTATGCTTTATTGACTTCTGTTTTAATATATTTTCTTCTACTATTTATTTCTACTTTTAATAAGTCTTGGAAAAAAAATAATAACTAAAATTAAATAAAGGAATGCTGGACCGAAAGAAATTAATGTCATTGAAAAATAGTCAGATTTTATAGAGCGTACTTTATGCGTTACGTTTTCTATGTAACTATCTTTAAACTCTATAACTTCTGCTTTAGCTAATCGTATTGCGATCAGCGTTTCTTCTTTAAATTCACCAGATACTACTTTTTCTCTAATAGATAAACCTTTTATTAAACTATTAATTTCATCATTAAATAATGAATTTATTATTAAATTATTTTCTTTAATAAAATTATCTACGTACTCATCATCTAAAATATGCTTACATATTAGTATTTTTTTTGGATTTCCTCTTTCACAATTTACTTTTGAAAAATAATTTTTATTAAAACTTATAGTATTTTCTATTTTTGTATCTAAGCCTAATTTTACAGTTTCTATAAATGAAAGATATTTATCAGCAACTCTTAGATTTCTAATATTACCTAAATTGTAATTATCTTTTATACCGCTCTCCCAAAATAATTGATCATTTAAAATCGCAAATCTTATGTTTTTTTTTTCAGTATTTGGCAGATTGCTGAATACCGCAAGAAAAACACCTAATATCAATAAAAGAAAAAAAATTTTATATTTTTTTTTTAAATACTTTAATATATCTAATAATGTTAACTCCATAAAAATACTATTAAATGAAAATAGCTATAGATGCAATAAATTTACGTGGCGGGGGTATAACACACTTACAAAACATTTTAAAACATCATAATTTCTTAAAAAAAAAAACTAAATTAGTAATATGGTGCAATAAAGAAGTAAAAAAAAACATAAGAAAAAATAAAAATATTATAATCAAAAATTATAAATTTTTTGATGGAAATATAGTTTTAAGAGTATTATGGTCTTTTTTTTTCTTTTCAAAAGATCTAAAAAAATCTGACTGTTCAGTTATTCTCTGCTTAAACGGTATAATGATAAAAAATTTTAAAAATAATGTAGTTTTTTTTCAAAACGTTCTTCCACTTGAAATTAATAATTTAGATCGAGTCTCTTTTTTAAAAAAAATAAAATATTATTTACAATATATTTTTTTTAAAAATTCATATAAGAATTCAAAAAGCAACATATTTCCGAGTACTTATTCAAAAAAACTATTTGAAAAAAAATTCGGAAAAAGAAAAAATAATTTTGTTGTTTACCATGGGGTGTTTAAAAATAAAATACCCAATAAATTAAATAATAATAATATTTTATGTATTTCATCACTTGAAATTTTTAAAAATATTAAAAATTTAATTTATGCAGCTGAAATATTACAAACAAAAAATATAAATTTTAATTTAAATATAATTGGTCCATGTAGTTTTCGTCAAAAACTAGCTTTAGAAAAATTAATTTTAAAAAAAAAACTTTCAAAAAAAATTAAACATTATAATCAAATGAATGAAACAAATATTAGGAAAAATTTGCTAAATTCAAAGGTTTTGGTAAACCCATCTAATTTTGAATCATTTGGCCTACCAAATTTAGAGGCATTTGTTTTTGGATTAAAGCTAGCTTGTTCTAACATACCGGTTTTTAGAGAAATTTTAAATAATTATCCATTTTATTTTAACCAAAGATCTCCAAAATCAATAGCAAAACAACTTGATAAAGCTCTTAAAACAAAAATTAAATTTTCAAAAAAAAATATATCACAAGTTCAAAAAAAATTTGATTGGAAAAAGACTAGTAAAAGAACTTTTGAAATTGTAGTAGATGCAAATAATGTAATTTAAATGCAAAAAAATAAAAAAAAAATACTATTAATTTCTCATAATTTTTGGCCTGAAAATTTCCAAATAAATGAAGTTACAGAAAATTTATCGAATTATTATGATTTAACTGTTCTTACTGGAAAACCAAATTACCCAAAAGGCAAAATTTTTAAAAATTATAGACTTTTCACTCTTGACTTTCAAAAATTTAAACAAAAAATTAATGTGATACGAGTACCGATTGTACCAAGAGGAAATGGTAATACTTTTATGAAAGTACTCAATTATCTTTCATTTATTTTTACGAGTTTTATATATCTTACGTTTTCAAAAAATAAAAAATTTGATCTCATATTTGTTTATGCCCCTTCGCCTGTAATTCACTCATTAATTGGGATTTACCTTAAAAAAGTGAGAAAAATACCAGTTGCTGTATGGCTACAGGATTTGTGGCCAGCATCAATAGAAAGTTCAGGAAAAATTAAAAATAAACTTATACTTAATATTATTGAGAGTTTAATAAATTATATTTATGCAAATATTGACTTACTTTTAATTCAGTCACTAGCATATAAAAAGCATTTAGTTGGAAAAATTAATTTTTCTAAAATTTATTATGTTCCTAATGCATGTAAAGAATATAGAAAAACAATTTCAAAAAAAAAAAATAAAACTTTAAATGTACTTTACTCTGGAAATATCGGTTTAGTTCAAGAATTTGATACAATATTTGAAGTTGCAAAAAAACTGCAAAAAAAGAAATTAGATATAAAATTTACACTTCATGGCGAAGGTGTTAAAAAAAAAGCTTTACAAAACAAGATTATTAAAAATAAACTAAAAAACATTAAAATTAAAGATTATATAAAGTTAAATAAACTTGTTTCAGAAGCAAACAATTCTGATGTACTTTTTGTCTCTTTAAAAAATTTTAAAGAGCTAAATCTTACAATTCCGTCAAAAATACAGTTTTATATGTCAATGAGAAAACCAATATTAGCAGAGCTTTCTGGCGAGTCAGCAAAAATAATTAAAGAATCTGCCTCAGGATTAGTTTCCTTTCCAGGAGATAAAAAAATACTACTAAAAAACATTATGAAAATGTATGATTTAAAAAAAAAACATAAATTACAAAAGTTAGGAAATAACGGGTATAAATATTTCAAAAACAATTTTTCTATAGATAAAGTAACTTCTCGAATTAGAAAATGTATAAATTAAAAAAAATTTTAATTATTGGTTCTAGCGGGATGCTTGGAAACATTTTGGTTCAATATCTTTCAGAAAAAAAAAATCTGAAAGTTTATGGTCTTCAAAGATCAAGATCAATTACCACAAATAAAATTAAATTTTTTTTTGTTAAAAAATTTACAAAAGATAAATTATTTAGAGTCATAAAATCTATAAAGCCTGCCTTTGTTATAAATTGTGCAGGCTTAATAAATCATAAAATTAAAAAAAATAACATTGATGAGGCTTTTTATATAAATTCTGATTTACCAAATTTATTGGCTGAGGGAGCAAAATATTTCAATTTTTCGTTAGTTCACATTAGCACAGATTGTGTTTTTGATGGAAAAAAAGGAAATTATACTGAAAAAGACTTACCTAATGCTAAAGATATTTATGGAGTATCAAAATCTTTAGGAGAAATAAAAAGTAAACATGCAATAACAATTAGAACATCAATTTTTGGTCATGAGAAAAATACTAAATATGGTCTACTTGAATGGTTTTTGGGTTCAAGTGACAAAATTAAAGGGTATAAAAACTTTTTTTTTACGGGGTTAACAACACTAGAATTATCAAAAATAATTTATCAATATATTTTAAAAAATAAAATAATTAAAAATGGGTTGTTTCATATTGGAGGAAAAAAAGTATCAAAATTGAATTTATTAAGGGAAATTAGAAAAATATATAATAAAAAAATTTTAATACTTCCTGTAGCTTACCCAAAGGTTGATAAAAGTCTTAAATCAACCATTTTTGCAAAAAAAACTGGATATAAATTTACATCTCTTAAAATAATGATAAATGAAATGAAAAAGTTTAATGAAAAGTTTTTTTAAAAATAAAAGCCTATTAATTACTGGTGGTACGGGTTCCTTTGGCAAGGCAGTTGTCAAAAAGTTTTTAGACTCAAAAATCAAAAGAATTTTAATTTTTAGTAGAGATGAAAAAAAACAAGATGACATGAGAAAAGAATTTAATAATCCAAAACTTTCATTCTTTTTAGGTGACGTTAGAAACTATAATAGTATTAATTTAGCAATGAAAAATGTTGATATTGTTTTTCATGCAGCTGCTTTAAAACAAGTTCCATCCTGTGAATTTTTTCCAATCGAGGCAATAGAAACAAACTCATTGGGTGCAAATAATGTTATGAAAGCTGCTTACGAAAATAATGTAAGCAAATGTATTCTTCTAAGTACAGACAAAGCTGTTTATCCAATTAATGCTATGGGTATGACGAAAGCATTAATGGAAAAATTGATGCAAGCTAACTCAAGAATTTTAAAAGGTAGAACAATATTTTGTGCAACAAGATATGGTAATGTGGCTGGCTCAAGAGGATCAGTGATACCACTTTTTATTGAAAATATTAAAAAAAATATTTCTCCAACTATAACAAATAAGCATATGACAAGATTTTTAATGTCATTGAATGACTCAGTTAAATTAGTTGAGTACGCAATTAAAAATGCAAAAAATGGAGATATATTGGTTTTAAAATCTCCTGCTAGCACAATTAATGACTTATCAAAAGCTATAAAAAAAATTTTTAATAAAAAAAATTTGAAAGATAAAATAATCGGTACAAGACATGGTGAAAAACAACATGAGGTATTGGTTTCATCAGAAGAATTAATTAAAGCCCAAGAATATAAAAGTTTTTTTAGAATACCAATGGATAATAGATCTTTAAATTATTCAAAATACTTTATTAAAGGTAATAAATTATTGGACAACAACTCAAGCTATAATTCAAATAACACTAAACTTTTAAAGGTTGATGAAATTGTAAAATTTTTGAAAAAAAATATAATTTGAAAATGATATGACGAATAAAAAAATAAAAGTAATTTCAGTTTTAGGTACAAGACCTGAATTTATTAAAATGTCAGAAGTTATAAAAAAACTTGATCAAACATTTGATCATTTGTTAGTTAATACAAATCAAAATTTTGAATATGAATTGAATAAAATTTTTTTTAAAGATTTAAAAATTCGTAAACCTGATTACACTTTTAGAGAAATAAAAAAAAAATCTTCAATATTTAAAATATCAAATAATTTTTTAGAGTTTGAAAAGGTTTGTATAAAAGAGAAACCAAATGCGATTATTGTATTAGGAGATACCAATTCAACATTAGTCGTATATGTGGCAAAGAGATTTAAAATTCCAATATTTCATATTGAGGCTGGTAATAGGTGTTTTGATGACAGAGTTCCGGAGGAAATAAATAGAAAAATAGTTGATCATCTCTCTGATGTTAACTTCGTTTATAGTAATTTAGCAAAAAACTACTTGTTAAAAGAGAATTTGGATCCCCAAAGAGTGATAAAAGTGGGAAGTCCTATGCTAGAGATATACAAAAAAAATTTTTCTAAAATAAAAAAATCAAATGTGCTAAAGAAATTTAAACTCAAAAAGAAAAAGTATTTTTTGATTTCTTTTCACAGAGAAGAACACTTAGATAATAAAATAAAATTGCATTCGTTTATTAGGTTAATAGAACTTCTTGTAGGTTATTATAAACTGGATGTTGTTGTATCAACCCACTACAAATTGAGGGATAGGTTGGAAGCTCTAAAAGAAAAAATAAAATCTAGAAAAATTAAATTTTTAAAACCATTTTCTTACAGCGAATATTGTAATTTAATGCTAAATTCTTTTGTAGTTCTCTCAGATTCTGGAACAATAAATGAAGAAGCTTCAATAATGGGCATTAGTGCAATAAACTTGAGAGAAACCCATGAACGCCCAGAGGCAGACGAGGAAGCGGTAGTGCCAATTTCTGGTTTAGATTTAAAATTAATTCCAAATCAGATTAAAATGCTTCAGCAATACAAAAAATCAAAAATAGTCAAAGACTATGATGTAGAGAATTTTTCTGAAAAAATTGTTAAATTAATTGGAGGATTAATAAATAAAGTTAATAGCGATGTTTGGAAAAAATTTGATGTCAATTAATTATTTCTCAAGTTTAAGACTCAATAATTTTTTTTTTTATTTATTATGTTTTTTTCCAGTCCTTCTGGTTACAGGTCCATTTTTGCCAGATTTGTCACTAACTTTAATAATAATTTATTTTGTTATTTCTTCTTTTATAAAAAAAGATTTTACCTTTTATAAAAATTCTTTTTTTATTTTGTTTTGCTTATTTTATTTATACATTTTTTTAAATTCTATATTTATTTCAGGAGAATTTTTATCAATAAAATCCTCTATATTTTATATCAGGTTTGGACTTTTTGTATTAGCTATATCTTATTTAATATCAAAAAATTTAGATAAAATTAATTTTTTAATGGTTCCACTATTTTTAACTTTTCTAATTCTTTTTGTTGATAGTATATTTCAAAAAAAATTTGGTTTTAATATTATTGGTTTGGAAATGAATAACCCTTTTAGGGTAAGTTCATTTTTTGGAGATGAATTAATACTAGGATCCTTTGTTATAAAATTTTTACCCATATTAATAGCATTAATATATTTTTCAAAAATTAAAAAAAAAAATATCTTGTCAAGTATTGTTGTTATAACATCTGTAATTCCTATACTTTTAAGTGCAGAAAAATCTGCGATCATAACTTACATAATTTTATTTTTTCTTTTTGTTTTAGTCCTTGAGATAAAAATTATAAATAAAATTTTTTTTACTATTTCACTAATTGTTTTAATTTTAATTATTTTAGCGACAAGTGATAATATAAAAAAAAGATTAATAGATAATACAATTTCAAACTCCGAAGGAGGAAAATACGTATTTTCTAGGGTTCACGATAGCCATTATAGGACAGCCTTTAAAATGTTTGCGGACAAACCTTTGTTAGGTCATGGACCTAAAACATTTAGAATTAAATGTTCTTATAGTGAATATCAACACGACCATTTAAGTTGCTCTACCCATCCACATAACTATTATCTTCAAATTCTAGCTGAAACTGGAGTAATAGGTTTCATTTTTCTCATTGGGTTTTACTTAATATTCCTAAAAAAATTTTTTTATAAAATTTACTTATTGTTCAAAAAACAAAAAATAAATAAGACTAATTATTTTTTAATTTGTTCACAATTATTGCTATTCATGCCTATTTCTGTATCTGGGAACTTCTTTAACAATTGGTTGGCAATAATCTATTCATTATCAACTGGATTATACTATTTCTTTTATAAATATGATAATTAATTAAGTCGAAAATTGAAAATTAATTTAAGTATACCAAGATCTAGGTAATTCCACATCTGGCTTATCTTTGCAATTTTTAATATCTAGGGGATGTGGAAATGTTTTTGCATATTCGAAGTTTTTCACCCTGTCTTTTCTCAAAAATGTAATTTCTAAATAGTGAGGAATTTCAATATTATTTCTCTTTAATATAGGTGAATGATTATTGGGATGTATGTGGACTACGTAAAATTCTTCTAACAACTTTTTTAATGAAGAGTATATAAATTGATTACTATGATAATCAAATAATCTTGTCAAAAAGTGAAATTCTATTACTATAATTCTAAATTTTTTTAATTCTGATTGAGGTATGTCTAGTAAAACTTTGTACTCATCTCCTTCAATATCCATTTGCATTATCAAATCTTTATCATAATTTTTTAAATATTTATTTTTCCATTTTGTAAAAGATATTGTACTGTCTGAATTATATGAGTTTACAAATTTTTTATCAAAAATTAAACTTTTGTGCTCTACGGGTAATTTGTCTACACTATAATCTGCTATAAATGATTTAATGCCTTTTTCTGCTAAGTGTAGTTCAAATGATGATGATTTTCCAACACCTAATGAGAAACAATATTCAATTCCATTAATATCATCAGGTATTAGATAATTTCCATCTATTTCAGTGTTTTTACCAATTCTAATTAACTTTTTATCTTCTACAACTATTGGTCTTAATTCTTTAATCAACTCTTTTATTTTCAAATCAGTTTTGTTTAGCCTTGATAAATCATAACTAAATTTCCAAAGTAGCTTTTGTACAAAATGTTTCATCACTAATTTAAATTATAAATTATCTCTTTTTGATAGAATTAAATTTTTTTTCCTTGACCATTTTATATTAAATCTTTTATCTCTCCAGCTAAAAGTAAATTGATCATCTTTATCAACATATTTACCATTATAAAAAAGTTTATAAAAAACAATCGTTTTGTTTGATAAACAAAGATATGAATTTCCAATAAGTGGTGGTATTAATACACTTTTAAAGTCGTTACCTGATAATAAAAATTTTGCGTGATCTCCAAATTTGCTTGATTTTTCATCACAATTAACAAGCACTAACTCAATTTTTCCTGAGATGCATGATAATAATTTCCATGTTTTTTTATCTCCATGAATGCCTGTTAAGGAGTTTTTTTTTCTTATAATAAATTTATCATCTATGTTCGTAAATTTTTTTTTTAATATCTTATTTTTAATAGAGTTATTAAATTTAGTATATAAATACCCACGTTTATCTTTAAAATATGAGCTACGTATTGTAGTAACATTTTTTAATACTTTATTTTTTTTAAAGCTAAATAAAAACATATCAATTTATAATTTTTTTTAGAAAAAAATTATGAGTTAGAATATAAATTACTATTAAAAATTGCATCACTTTTATCAAAATATTATTTGTTTCCTTAGATATATTATAATACAGATTTAAATATCTTATGTAATCAAATGAACCACTATATGTAGAATTTGAATAAGAAGCATAAGATAGTGTTTTATTTATTATTGTTGGTTTTATTATTTTAGACAATCTAATCCAACAAACATAGTCATTCCCATACCAATGGATGTTTCTGAAATATCCAACTTTTTTTAAATATTTTTTTTTACAGAATGAAGAGGGTGTCATTATAAAATCAACTAAAAAAAGAATATTTTTATTAAAGTTTCTAAGCATGAAATTTTTTAATTTAATTATAGTTGTCCTTATTTTTTTACCATTGTTATTTATGTAACAGCCATACCCAATAATCCAATTGGGATTAAAAGAAATTATTTTTCTCTCTAAAATTAAAAATATATTGTTTGCGAGGATATCATCATCGCCTAAAAAACTTATAAACTCTCCTTTGGCTATCTTTGCGCCATTTTTAAACGCTGAACTGAAGCCTCTAGTATTTATAACAATTTTTATTTCAATTTTTTTTTGTTTTCTAATTTTTTTTGCAAATTGAATAGTTGATATGTCATTTTTCTCGAGAACAAGTACCCATTCTAATAAATTATTTCTCTTTTGTTCTAAAAGTCTTTTGTAAAGTTTTTTTAGTTTATGGGTTCTTTTGTATGTTGGTGTAATTATACTAAATAAATATTTATTCTTTAATTTTTTAGAAGCAATTTGTACCATTTAATTGTCCGTTTTAAACCTTCACTTAAACTAACTAGACGGAAATTATAGACTTTTTTTATTTTTTCAAAACTTATATTTACCACTTTTGGAGCACCTGGCATTGATTTATTTCTTTTTGGATAAAATAAATCAGTGTTTGTCAGTTGTGATATAATTTTTGCTAAATTTAAAATAGTCGTTTTAGATTCTCCGCTTATATTGTATGTACCAACTTTATTTTTTTCTAATAATTTAAACATATAAATCATCACATCACCTATAAATATATATTTCCTTAAACTTTGGCCTCTATCTATCATTCTAATTTTATTATTTTTTAAAGCTTTTAAAATAAAATCGTTCAATACTCGCCTATCATTTTTTTTAGGTCCTCCACCGTATGCTAACGATAATCGTAAAATCAGAACAGATTTTCCATATTTAATCATATTATAAGATAAAGTTTCTCCAAACTTTTTACCATTTATATATGCTGCTCTCTCATTATCAAAATTCGTATTCCCTGATTGTGTCTCATTAAAATTCTTTTCAAGCCCGTTGTAAATTTCAGAAGAACTAAAAAAAACTAGCTTTCCTTTTTTTTTTAATGAATGAAATGCATTGTTTAATCCATAAGATGAAACAAATAATGTATTTTTATCTTTTATAAATGAAGAGGGAGAGGAGTAACCAGCACAAAAAAAAATTAAATCAAACTTCTGTTTTAATTTATTTTTAGTTATATCTAATTTTAAAAATTTAATGTCTTTTTCATTAAATTTTTTGAATATTGATGACTTACTCACACAATAAACTGAAATTTGTAAATTAAATTTTTTTTTTAAATTTATTAAACTGCTTAGTATATTAAGACCAACAAGGCCATTAGAGCCAATGATTAGTATTTTCTTTAAGTTTTTAAGAGGGTTATTTTTAAAATGATTTTTTATATAATCATTTTGATCTAATAGATAATTAAAATGATTTATTTTCATCGTAATGTAGATAATTTTTTAATTTTATTGATAATTGTTTTTGAATTAAGATTTGTATCAAAATATTGATCTTTTTCGTCACCATAACTATCATAAAATTTTACCGGCAATCCCAAATCAAAAATTTTAACCGATTTACTAAAATTAAGAGAAATGTCACTAACCAACGATCCTATATACATCTCATGAATTAGAATTATTTTGTTTATATGTTTAAAATTTTCAAAAACCTTATAATCAAATGGTTTCACAGTGCTATAATACAAAATATTAGTTTTAAGTTTTGGCAAATCTTTTTCTATAAATCTTAATGCTGGTCCAATAACAATTAGTAATGTTTTACTTTTCTTGTTTCTCTTTAGACAATTAGATTTTCCTTTTTTTATTTTAAATTTCATTTGATGAAAATTTTTTGATAATCTAGTATATGAAGGCATTGTTGATTTATTTTGGTCAATTAATGTTTTTAGTTCATAGTTGTTTCCAGGTATGAATATCTCTATATTTGGTAATTTCTTAATTATAGCAACATCTTCGGGGCAGTGGTGTGTACAACCTAATTGACTATATTCTAACGAGCCACCACAACTAATTATATTCACATTCATTTTTTGATAACATAGGTCATTTTTTATTTGCTCAAAACACCTTTCAACTACAAAAGGCGCAATAGAATAAACATATACCTCCTTGTTTCTCATAGCCAAACCAGAAGCAAAACCCATCATTGATTGCTCTAATGTGCTCATGTTATATAAATTTTTTGATTTTTTAAATATTTTAGAAAAACCATAAACGCCAATATCTCCCAATAATACAATAATATTTTTATTCTTTTTAAACTTATCATGTAAGATTTTTGGTAAAAAATTTCTCATATTTCTATTCTTTTAAATCATTAAATAAAATATTTAACTCTTCCTCATTTTTTGGAAATCGATGATGCCAAGAATTATGCATAAGAAATTTTGATCCATTTCCTTTTATAGTTTTTGCAATTATTATTTTTGGAAATTGTGTTTTATTAGGTTTATTAAGTGCTTTTATTATTTCTTTATGATTATGGCCATTTATAGTTAAAATGTTACTAGAAAAACCTGATAATTTTTTTTTCAAATTTCCAAGTGGTATCGCATCATCTCTAGAGAAATTTCTATCAATAATAATTGTTAGTTTGTTAAGTTTAAATTTATTTAAAATAAACATAGTCTCCCATGTTGTTCCTTCAAGACACTCTTGATCACCTAAAATTATATAATAATTTTTTTTTATGTTACTTAAATTATCGGCAAATACCATTCCTGATATAATGGGCAATCCATGACCTAGTGATCCTGTGGAAGCTGTAATGTATTTACTTTTGTTCATATCTGGATGCCCACCTAATATACTATCTTTTTTACAGAAACTAAAAAAAACCTTTTTTGAAATTTTCTTTGAATGAAACAACATTGCATAAAATGCCAAACATCCATGACCTTTACTTAATATAAAATTATTTAAATATTTATTTCTTTTAAAAATGTAATTTCCTTTAAAAAGACAAAAAATTAAATTTAGTACAGAGAAAGAGCTTGGTATATGACCCTCTTTTGATTTAAAAGATGCTTCAATAATTTTTTTTTTTACTTCTATTACTTCATTTTTCATTTTTTAATATAGTCCAAAGTATTATAAATCATTGTTAATGATATTAAATTAATAAAAAAAAATAATCTTAACAAAAGTTTTATTGCTACCCCAAATTCGAAGCCCAAGCCAATATTTGATGAAACCATACCAAATATAAGTTCGCTGATTGCCAAATTTTTTGGAGTAATAGGCACTTGATCTAAAAATGAATTTATTACAAAGAAGATTATAATTAATGTGATATTAAAATTAGTATCAATCGAGTTAAAAAGTAAATAAATCAACAAAAAAGACAAACTATGACCTACTAATCCAGCAAAAGATAAAAATTTAAAAAATTTTAGATTTAAAAAAGTTACTGGAAAAACCAAGACATAATTTATTGAGTTAAAAATTTTTAAAAGAAATTCATTTTTAAAATTTATCTTTAAAAATCTTTCATAAATAAATGGCAATGAAAATAATAATATTGACGTTAATATTCCAATAATAAAAATAGTTATATTATAATTGCCTAAAATTTCTTCTCCAAAGATTAAAATTTCAAACGAGTAGAAAATTAAAAAAAAAAATAGATAGAACCAAGTAAGAAAAAGGTTTATTCCTATGAAATCTGTATATGAGAGATCATAGCTTTTTAATCTATAAGTTTTATAAATTATACCTGAATGAGGTAAAATGAAACTAATCATTTGACTATTAAAAAAAATTTTGTACGAAAATTTGAATATGGTTCAAAATTATTGTTATTAAGAGAATAATTAAAAAATCTGTTTTATCAATTTGTTTAAAAACATAGAAAAAATTTTCTTCACTAGAAAGATTAGAATAAATTAAATAACATGAAACAATTAGAATTGTAATTTTAAGCACAAAAAGTAAATATTTCTTTTTTTTTTCTAACATTTAAATTTAGCTATTATAAATATTTGAGAATTTAATAATCCTTTTAAAATACTAAATGGAGAAAAAATTAATTTTTCAATAATTAAATTTTCTTTTTTTAAAAATTTTATAAAATGTAAATAATTAAAACCAATGTGTGAATTATTATACTTTTTATTTGGTCTATCTATTTTTAAATATAGACAACTCTTTATTAAATTTAAAAAAGTAGTATTTTCGTGTTTTTGATTTATTAAAATTCTTATAATATTTTTAAATAAACTAGACATTCCTACTTCGATTGGTACAGATATAATTATTTTTCCATTTTTCCTTGAAATTTGTTTTAGATTGTTAATTAGTTTTTTCTGTTCTTGAAAATTTAAATGTTCAAACACTTCATTTATACAAATTAAATCGAAATAGTTTATGAATATTTTTTTAGCTTTAGTAAATACTTTTATATTCTTAAAATTTTTTAAATTTTCTCTTAATTCTCTTACCATTGATACGTTAGGTTCAAAAAAAAATATTTTTTTTTTTGTTTTGTCATCTAAGAATTTATAAACTTCACCATCACCCGCACCGTAATCAAGTATTTTTTGACATTTATGTTTCCTAAGCAACTCTGCAGTTAATAAAAACCTTTTGGAATGAGAAAATCTTTTAAATGTATTTTTGCTTGAAATTGTTATACTTTTATATTGCATATGATTGCAATATAAGCAATCTTGATTAATTAACAAACTAAATCAATTTGTTAAAATATAAATATTTTTAATTAATGTAAGTTTTTGGTGAAATTAATATAAGATCTATTCTCTTAAAAATGAGCAATCTTGTTCCAAAATTAAACATTTTGAATTTTTTAAAATTTCATGAAAATTCAAATAGTCTTGACTCGTTTATAACAAATAAAATGGATAATTTTATTTGTGGAATTTTATCACAATCTTGCTGGTCTTTATGTCTGATAGCGCTGTGGCGAAGAAAAATATATAATAAGAAAAAAATCAATATTTTAATTCCAGAATATTTTTGTAATTCAACTTTAACACCTTTGAGAAAAATGGGTTTTGATTTAATTTTTTATAAGTTAAATGAAGACTTAACACCTGATAGAATTTTTTTAGAAAATCTATCAAGAAAAAATGAAATAGATATCTTTTTAGCTGTTAACTATTTTGGCATCAAAGGAGATTTTAATTTTATAAAAGATTTTTGTAAAAATCAAAAATGTTGGCTTGTTAAAGACTCTGCACATAGTCTAAATCAAAAAGAAATATCAAACGAGGCAGATTTCATTTTTTTTAGCCCTCATAAAATTCTCTCTTTTCCAATGGGATCTGTTCTTGTAATTAATTCTGAAGGACCTTCCAAGTTTAATTATAATATATTTCCATTTATTCGTAATACTAAAGATTGGCACTTACAAATTAGTTATGAACTTAATATTAGAAAGCTTAAAACAAAAATAAATTATCTGTATTCAATAAATTGGTTTTTAAAAAGATTGGTCCAGTCTTTGAATTTTCAAATTAATTTAAGAAATAAATTAAATTTTTTAGATGACATAACTCAAGAAAATATTGCACAATTTCTTAACCCAAAAATAGATTTAATTTCAAAATTTATTATTAAAAATAATAAAATAAACTTGTTTGAGGAGGTAGACTCAAGATTAAGATTATCTCTAGTATTAGAAAATTTGCTTAATAGTTTAGGAAGTGATAATTACGGAAAAATATCATACATAAATAATATAAACATTAAGTCAGAGCAGTTACCTTATTTTGCAATGATTGATACTGACAATGCTTTAAAATTGTATGATGATTTAAAAAAAAATAACATCGATTGTATTTCATGGCCCGACCAACCACCAGAAGTTAAAAAATCTGATTTAAAAACTTCAATTAAACTAAGGAATAGAAGAGTTTTTATTCCTTTATTTAACATCAGAATGTACAAAAATTTACTCAATTTTAAAAAATATCAAAATGAAAAAAATTTTTTTTTTCAAATAAACTGGAATAATTTTGATAAATCAACTTGGGAAAATAATTATCAACTAATTGAACGAAATAATTTATTACAATCTTGGGATTATGGAGAGTTTAAAAAAAATTTTGAAAACTTCAAAATTTTAAGAGGTCTTATCTTTGATGATCAAAAAAAATTAATTGGAATGGTACAAATACTTTATAAAACACTTTTTGGTATAGGTGTTATAAGGCTTAATAGGGGACCTCTACTAATAAAGAAAAATGATTATTTATCAAAGTTAATTATTCATAAAATCAAAAAAGATCTTTACAAAAATAAAAGAATTATCTTTAGCTTTGAACCTGAATTAAATTTTTCAAGTGATAATATTATTGGAATTGACAGAAAAATAATTAATAAACCAAGTTGGAAATCTTCACTTATCAATTTGAACCAAGAATTAGAGGAAATATATAAAAACTTTAAAAAAGAATGGAGAAAGGATTTAAAAAAATCTTTAAATGCTAATAATTTAAAAATATATCAGACAAAAAACAAAGATAAGGTAAATTTTGTAATTGATCACTATAAAAATGAAGCAAATAAAAAGGGATTTAAACCTATTAACACAAAGTTAATTAATTTTCTTAACAGTAAGTCAAATCTTCTTACTTTAATTTGTGAAAATGATGGTGATTACATTGGATCTTTGTGTGTTGCAAAACATTACCCTTCAGCAACATGTATTATTAATCCAATTTTAAATGAAGGAAGAGAATTAAAAATCAACCACTATTTAATCTGGAAAGCTATAGAAACTTTAAAAAATAATGAATATTCTTTTCTAGATACTGGTGGAATTGATTTTGAAAATTCTCCAGGACCTGCTAGTTTTAAAATGGGTCTAAATGGTGAAACATATAAGCTGATTGGACAAAAATTTTATATCTAATTTTTCGATATTAAAAAAATCATATCTGATCCAAATTCAAAACTATCAAGTCTATTTAGTACTTTTTGAAAAGAATTAAGCTCAGATAGATTTAAATTTGAAAAATTTATGAATTTCTTATTGTACTTACTTACAGCATAAAACATTGAAGCTAATGAGAATGTTTGAAATTCTAAAATTTTAAGATCATAAAGCTTACAATAATTCTCTATATCATTTTTTTTGAAATGATAAAGATGTATTGGTACTTCAACTTGGGATTTGTCAAGAAAATATAACAAGCCACTGTAATTTGGTATACAAATTAAAACTTTCCCTTTTTCTTTAAGAGAGTTCTTAAAATAATTAAAGTACTTTTTTGGATTATGTGCATGTTCAAGAGACCAATTCATTCTTATATAATTAAAAGATAATTCTTTAGGCAATTCTTCAATTGATCTAAAACTTGTTATTTTATTATTTTTTAAGTTTTTAAAACTTAATTCACTTGGTTCAACCGCATAGATATTATTTGTTATAGATTTGTAGTAGCTTAATGACCCCTCATAATCCCAAAAATAACTTGTATAAGCCGAACCAGCTCCTATATCCAAAAAATAATCGTTTTGTTTCAACTCTATTGGATTTTTTATATTTTTTTGCACATAATATTTTAACTTTTCATTTATCACAGGTAAATAATTTGCAATTTTAGATAGCCTACCATTTGCTATAAATTTTGCGATTTTTCTCAAAATCCTCTTAAAATAATTACTAGATTTATGAAATTGATAATCAGCTTTATAATATTTAGTAATCTCTTTTTCAGAAGGTCTTGGACTCACATAGTTCAATCCACATTTAGCACACTCAACGATATTGAAATACTCTGACGTAGTTTTATAAATTAAGTCAGTTTGTTTAGTTACAAATATATTTTCTGTAAAACCACAGAAATTACAATTTATTTTCTCCATTTAAAATTATCTTACGATATTTTTAACAAACAAAAATATAATATACACAGATTTAAAGCTTAAATAAAAACTCCTATATGCTTTATTTTTTAGTTTAACTACATGTGAATTATCAAACAGTTTATGTTTAAAAACTAAATTATATTGATTATACTTTTCGAGCTTTTCTTCTACAATTATGTCTTTGTAATTATCAAATATAGGAGTTCCTGGGTAAGGAGTAAAAACACTAAATTGTACAAGTTTATTTTTTAAATACTTCGAGTAAGAAATTGACTCGTATACCTTTTCGTCAGTATCTTCAGGATTCCCTATCATGAACATACTTTTTACAGTGATATTATTTTTTTCTAGTTTTTCTATTATTTTGTATTGATTATCTACACTTATAGTATGTCGCTTTATATCCTTTAAAACATCGGCATGCTTACTCTCCACACCCACATAAATAAGTTTAAGTCCTGCATTCTTTAAAAGAGAAGTCAATTCATCATCCATATTATTTAAATGTGTTTCAATTAGAAAACTTATTTTTAAATTCTTAGATATAATTAATTCACATAGTTCTTTTGTATGTTTTCTGTTGATGCTAAATACAGGATCTCTAAAAACAAATTTTGGTTTATTAAAAATATTTGACCAATATTCAATCTCATCAACTATATTTTTTGGAGATCTAGATCTTACTTTTCTTCCTTGTTGCAGAGGATATGTACAATAGTTAAAACAAGAATATGGACAGCCTCTTGTGGCTAAAATAGGGATCGCAACTTTGAAATCAAAGTCTAAAAAATTATTTTTTAACGTTTTGATTTTATTATATGTCTCCCAATCAGGAAATGGTAAATTGTCTAAATTGTCAACAAAACCAACAAAAATTTCTTTGCCTGAATTTTTTAAAAAAAATTCATCAATATTTTCTGTTTCTGCCAAATCAAGAAAAAACTTTTCTGGTTCACCATTGATAACAATGCTTTGTTCAGTCAGATATTTATCTTTCTTTACACTTGCAAATATGCCTGTCACAAAAGTTTTTTTTTTTAGATCGTTCAAATATTTTAGGGTTTGCACCTCTGTTTCATGAGCCACTATTGAACTTGGAAGTATTATAAAATCTGCGTTATTTATTTTTTCTTTATCAATTTTATTTATATACTCTACATCTGACCCATTATTCTTAATAATTGAAAGCAGATATCCTATGTACATTGCCGGTTGATGAATTTGACTATTTGTAAAAATGTTTAATATTTTGGCAAAAAAAGAGTTTCCAAAATCATTTCCAGTTCCATATCCACCAGCTGTATCTTTACAAATTCTCCAATTATCATTCGGATAAACATCTAAGATGAGAAATTTATTTTTTGACATTAAAAAACATTTTTAATTCTTTATCTCTTATAATACATTTTTAATAAAAATGGAAAATATTATTATTACTGGAGGAACATCTGGTATTGGATTATCTCTTGTTAAGTCATTATCAAAAAAAAATTGTAAAATCTTTATTTTAGGAAGATCAAAAAAAAAATGGAATAATCTAAAGCTTAGTCAAAATCTAAAAAAAAAAGTTCAATTTATAGAAGTAGATTATCAATCAAAAAGATTTATTAAATTAATTTTAAAAAAATTTTCCAACATCTCCAAAATTGATTATATTTTTAATAATGCAGGTTTCATATCTTCAAAAAATGAGTTGAATAGACTTAATTTAAGTAAAAGCCTGTACTTAAATACTATTGTGCCAATTCTGTTAGTAACAGTGTTAAGAAATAAAATTGATAAGTCTCAAATAAGAACTATTGTATCAACTACATCTTTTTTATCTTTTTTTGGAAATTTAAAATTTGATAAGATTAAAGAAAGTTATGGATATTCAGGATATATGGATCAAAAGTTTACTCTTAATTTATTAAGTTATCATCTGTATAAAAAAAAATATAAAAAATTTAATTTTGTTATGTGGAATCCCGGATATGTTAAAAGTAATTTTGGTAAAATTAATAAAAATATTATTAATAGAATTTTATATAAAATGAGATCTAAAATTGGAAATAAACCTTGTTTATCAGTTTCTAGATTATTAATATTTTTAAATAATATTAAGTATAAATATAAATTTTCATATTTTGATGCATCAAAAAAAATAACTTTTCCAATTAAGGATATGCATTTACAAAAGTTTGAAGATGAAATTAAAAAATTACATTTTTATTTAAAATATTAATTTATGCTAAGCTTATAAATAAATTTTAAAAATCTTATTGGAAATTTAATATCTTTATGGCAATTACTAATAAATAAAAAAATATTATAACCTGTTATATAGATCAAATCATTAATTTGATATTTTCTAATATTTTTGTAACCATAATAATATTCTAATAAATACCTAAATTTATAAGTTAAATATTTAACTTCAAATTTTTTAAGTTCTTTTCTATATATATCTATTCTTGAATCCTTTATTCCATAAATTTTTTTTTCTGTTGATGAGTTTCCATACCAGTCAGAATTCATAAATGTTGGTCTTAAAAGGCTTTTGGTAAATTTTATATTTAGATATTCGCACAATTCCAAAAGTATAAACTTTGGATTTGTTACTAATTCTTCATATTTTATAAAGAAATTATTTTTATCATTTTTTTTAATTAAATTAGTTATTTTTGAAATATCAATGTTGATTTTGTTGATTTTTTTTATCAGAAAGTAATAATTTTTCGTAATTTTATTAATTTTTTTTAATGAGGTATAAACATCCAGAGGATTTCTAGTAATCACAATGTTTCGTATTTTGGGAAACTTCTTCTCAATCTTATCAATATTCTTTATTGCGTGATTTCCATCTTGAATAATAATTATACTTTTCAAGTCTTTATTTTGAGATAATTCAAAATACTTATGTATATGTATTATTAAATTAATTAATCTTTCCTTAGAGTATTTTTTAATTTTGTTTTTTAAAACTAATTCTTGAAATTTATTAAAGTCAAATTTTATTGGCTTATAGATACCGTTAATTATTTTAAATTCTCTTTTTTTCTTACTTTTTTGACTATATTCTAAATTTTTAAGTCTTGTTCGATTTAAAAAATATTTTATTAAATTTTTATCATCTAAATGACTTTTATTTATAAAATGTGATACAAATTTTAATTCAATCGGTATAGTAGTGATATTAGGATGGGAGTCCAAAAGTGTACCAACTAATGTAGTACCAGATTTAGCCTCTCCTATAATGTTATAAATTTTATAATTCATTATAAATATTTAAAATGCTTCTGTTATTAATATAAAATAAATGTAATATAAATGATTAATGTTTACAAAGCTAAAAGCCAGCAATAAATTTATACTATACTCACTGTTGTTACTTATTTTTGTATTTATTTTTACCAGATACAATGGAAATTCGCATAGTGACAACCGACAAATTTGGCAGTTTTTAGAAAATCAACTTCAATTTGATATTTATGAACAAAACTCATTGTATATTTCAACATCAATATTTTACACAATAATTAACAAGTTAGGTCTTAGACTAGATAATGATTTGATTGGATTAATAATTCATTATTTTTTATCTTTAATTGCTTTAATTTATTTATTTAAATGTTTAAAAAAAATTTTCCCTGAGTATTCGAAAAATTATATATTAGTTTTAATTTTATTAATTAGTTCTTTAGATAATATTGTTTTAGAATCAACAAGAAGTAGCTGGATTTACCCACATAATTTAAATTCTTCACATGCTGGAATGGCATTATTTTTTATTTTCTTATGGTTTGCGTTAAATGATGATAAATTAAAATTATCTATTTTTTCTCCAATATTTCTTGCCACATCTATAAAAATTGCTTGGTTCCCAATAGGTTGTACATTTGTATATTTTTTTTTGAAAAGAAAAAAATTAAAAGATATTTTATGGATAATTCCATCTATTTTTTTGGCAGTATTTTACTATTTTAATTTTTCATCTTCCTCAAATGCTGCACAAAAACTCGACTTGTTTAATAGAATACTAGATAGAGAAAATTTAGAAGTTGCAGTCCATATGCAAGAAATTTTTAAAATTATACTGTGTATAATTTTTTTTATTATAAGTTATTTTTTGTTAAAAAAATTTAAAAACAACAAATTTTATAATTATTTTGCTACAATAATATTTTTATCTTTGCTTTTATTTGTGTTTGGAGGAATTTATGCAAAATTTGGAACTCTGTTTTATCCAGATCCAAAAATTCTAATTTTAAATGCTGTTCGATCACAATTTTTTTTCCAACTTATTTTGTCACTTTTATATTTTAATTATATAAATATTACATTTAAGAATAGCATTTCTAAATATATCTTAATTTTAATCCCATTTCTTTTATCATTTCACTTAAAAGGAGTTCTTCTTGCGATGATTATTATATTTGCATCTTTTTTTCTTATAAATATCAAAGTAAACAAAGATCATGACGACAAATTTCTAATTGTACCATTGTTGGTTCTTTTCTTAGTAATAGGAAACTCATTTAAAAATAGAGTAAATAAAATGGATTTCTTTACATTTTCAAAAATAAATTATTGGTCAACTTTCTCAAAAAATCGAAAAAATGTAATTGAAAAGTTTCTAGCATTAAGATCATGTAATGATTTTTTAATGTTTGACGATTTACAAATGCAAACTGATATGAATTTTATATCTATTAAATCAAAATACTTTAAGAAGGGTGCATATAATGTTGCTTTAGACCATAAATTACTTAAAGAACATTATAGAAGAAAAAAAATTATAGATTTAATAAGACTTAATAAAGTTGTTGATAGGAAGTCAATTGAAAATGAAAATTTTGTATATATCTCCAAAAACATAATCCAAATTGATTTTCCAATGTTAAAGAGTGATAATTTTTATATTTATTATATTTTTAATGATAAAGAATTTAATAAATTAAAAAGCAATTGTAAGATTCTATTTAATTTGTGAGAAAAGAAAGTTTTTAAATTAAAATAATTTTTAATATAAGTTAAAATATTAAAAAAATATGCAAAAAAATATTATTGTAGTCACAGGAGGAGCAGGTTTTATAGGATCAAATTTAATTGAACTCTTTCTTAAAAGAACAAAATTTAAAATTATAAGTATAGATAATTACTCTACAGGCACAAAAAATAACCATATAAGAAATAAAAGAGTGATTTATTTAAAATCGAATATCAAAAATATCAACAAAATTTTAAAATCAAATAAAAAAAAAATTAATTCCGTTTTTCATTTTGGTGAGTTTTCAAGAATTTATCAAAGTTTTTTAAAGATAGATGAATGTTTATCCTCAAACATTGAGGGAACAAGTCAGGTAATAAGTTTCTGTTTAAAAAATAAAATAAAGTTAATATATTCAGCAACCTCAGCCAGTATTGGAAATAGAGGCAATGATAAGGATTTGTCACCTTATGCTTTTACAAAAGCAAAAAATCTTGAAATGTTAAATAATTTAAAAAAATGGTTTCGTTTTAAATTTGAAATAATTTATTTTTATAATGTTTATGGTCCTAGACATATCTCTAAAGGTGATATGGCAACTGTGATAGGTATATTCGAAAATCAATTCTTAAAAAAAAAACCACTTACAGTGGTAAGTCCAGGGACACAATCGAGGAGATTTACTCACGTGTTTGATACAGTAAACGTATGTTATGAGGCTTGGAAAAAAAATAAGTGCAGACACTACTGCATTTTGCACAAAAAAAAGTATTCAATCTTGCAAGTTGCAAAAATGTTCGATAATAAAATCAAAATGCTGCCATCTAGACTAGGTGAGAGATATTCTTCTGCTCAAACAAACATTAATTTATCAAATAAAGTACATAAAAAATATGGTAGATTAGAATTAAAAGATTACATTAAAAATTTTAAAAAAATCAATAAATAATGATTTTTTCTTGGTTTACAAAATATTCTAAATAGGTATAAATCATTCGCCGGTGATTATTGCGAAGGTGTTATACCCGATCCCATACCGAACTCGGAAGTCAAGCCCTTTTGCGCCGATGGTACTTTGTCTTAAGACATGGAAGAGTAGGAAGTTGCCGGCATAACTTATTATGAAAATAAAAAGCTCATTAAAATCATTAAAAAAAAGAGATCTCAACTCTAAACTAGTAAGGCGAAGAGGAAGAGTTTACATAATAAACAAAACCAATCCAAAATTTAAAGCTAGACAAAAATAATGTCTAGATAAACCTAAATTAAATATGATAGTCGGATCATTGTCAGAAAATAAAAATGTTGAAAACAGAGTTGCATTGACGCCAGATATTATAAAAAAATACAAGTCACTAGGCTTAGAAATTAACTTAAGTAAAAATTATGGAAATCATCTAGGAATTAGTGATGAGAAATATACTGTAGAAGGTGCAAAGATTCTAAAAAGCGATGATGAAGTTATTTCAAAATCAGATGTAATTTTGCAAATGAATATTCCGAATGATGAAAATCTTAATAAACTGAGAAAAGAACAAATTTTGATAGGTGTTTTAAACAGGTATGAGAATGAAAAAAAACTTAAAGATGTATCATCAAAAGATATAAAATGTTTTTCACTTGAACTATTGCCAAGAATTACAAGGGCGCAATCAATGGATATTTTATCTTCACAGGCAAATTTGGCTGGATACAAGGCTGTTGTAGATGCTTTCTCTTATTTTCAAAAGGCAATACCAATGATGATGACTGCTGCTGGGACAATTTCTGCAGCGAAGGTTTTAGTTGTTGGAGCAGGTGTTGCTGGATTACAGGCAATCGCAACTGCAAAAAGAATGGGGGCGATAGTTTATGCAACAGATGTTAGATTAGCCTCAAAAGAGCAAGTAGAAAGTTTAGGAGGTAAATTTTTGACAGTGGAAGGGGCTGAAAATTTGGAGACAGAGGGAGGATATGCAAAAGAAGCCTCAGAAGATTTTAAAAAAAAACAAGAAGAATTATTAAAGCAGACCTTAAAAAAAATAGATATTGCTATTTGTACTGCTTTAATCCCTGGCAGAAAGGCACCAATTATAATTAAAAAAGATATGATTGATGTTATGCAAAGTGGCTCAGTAATTTACGATTTGGCCGCCTCTCAAGGTGGAAATTCCGAATTAACAAAAGTTGATGAAATAATTGATCATAATGGTGTAAAAATTATGGGTGAAACAAATATATTGAATAAACTTCCAGTTTCAGCATCAAATCTTTATGCTAAAAATATGTTTAATTTTGTCAATAATTTGTATGATAAGGAAAAAAAATCTTTTGAAATTAATTTGGAAGATGAAATAATTAACAAAACAATTATTAAATAATGGAAATAGATCCTTTTATATTCAGACTAAGTATATTTATTTTGTCAATTTTTGTAGGTTATTATGTTGTATGGAGTGTCACCCCTTCTTTACATACACCACTGATGTCAGTAACAAATGCTATTTCCTCAGTTATAATTGTCGGAGCAATTATAGCTGCATTAGCAGGTTCTTCGAACAAGATCTTTGAAATTTCAAATATATTCGGATTTATTGCAATTCTTTTAGCCGCAATCAATATTTTTGGTGGGTTCCTGGTTACCCAAAGAATGTTGCAAATGTATAAAAAGAAGAAGAAATAATTATGTCTGCAAATTTTTCAGCATTTTTCTATTTAATATCAGGCATTCTGTTTATTCTTGCATTACGAGGCTTATCCTCTCCTGAAACCTCAAGAAGAGGAAATTACTTTGGAATTGCAGGTATGGTCATATCAATAATTGTAACTTTTTTAACTGTAGGTAATTTTGGTGCAGGTTTTGTATATGTGTTAATATTCCTTTTAGTTGGAGGATCATTAGGTGCATTCATCGCCTTTAGAATCCCAATGACAGCAATGCCAGAGTTAGTTGCTGGTTTCCATAGTCTTGTTGGTCTAGCCGCTGTCTTTGTGGCAATATCAGCTTTTCTCAAGCCTGAAGCGTTCAATTTAGGTGTCATTGGAAATATTAAGCTAGCAAGTTTAATTGAAATGTCACTGGGTGCTGCTATTGGTGCAATAACATTTTCAGGTTCAATAATAGCATTTTTAAAATTAAGAGGCATTATGTCTGGCTCACCTATAACTTTTAAAGGTCAGCATTTTATAAATTTGGTATTGGGAATAACAATTTTGTTTTTAATATTTTATTTATGCACAACACAATCATCAAATGTTTTTTGGTCTATTGTTTTAATTTCATTTTTGGTTGGAGTGCTATTAATTATACCAATTGGTGGAGCAGATATGCCGGTAGTAATCTCAATGCTAAATTCCTATTCAGGATGGGCAGCTGCTGGAATAGGATTTACTTTAGAAAATACAGCCTTGATCATTACTGGCGCTTTGGTTGGTTCTTCGGGTGCTATATTGTCTTACATAATGTGTAAAGGAATGAATAGATCATTTTTTAACGTTATTCTTGGAGGATGGGGTGCAACTGATCAAGGTACAAGTTCAAATAACAACGAGCAAAAACCAGTAAAAAATGGAAATGCAGACGATGCAGCGTTTTTAATGAAGAATGCATCATCAGTTATAATTGTACCAGGATATGGAATGGCTGTTGCGCAAGCGCAACATGCATTAAGAGAAATGGTAGATGCATTGAAAAAGAATGGTGTTAAAGTTTCTTATGCAATTCATCCGGTAGCAGGGAGAATGCCTGGGCACATGAATGTTTTATTAGCAGAGGCGAACGTTCCTTATGATGAAGTATTTGAATTAGAGGAAATAAACAATGATTTTGCAAATTGTGATGTTGCATATGTAATTGGAGCAAATGATGTTACAAATCCAATTGCAAAGTCAGACCCTCAAAGCCCAATATATGGAATGCCTGTGTTAGATGTTGAAAAAAGTAAGTCAGTTTTATTTGTCAAGAGAAGTTTATCCCCTGGTTATGCTGGTATCGATAATGATCTTTTTTATAGAGATAATACTCTCATGTTATTTGCAGATGCAAAAAAAATGACTGAGGAAATTGTTAAGAGTTTATAATTGACTAAAATTTTTTGCGATATTGCAGACATTAAACTAATTAAAAAGTTTAATAAAAAAAAAATTGTAAAAGGTTTTACAACAAACCCAACACTGATGCGAAAAGCAGGAGCAAAAGATTATACTAAATACTCCAGACAAATTCTAAAATTAACAAACAAACCAGTGTCTTGTGAGGTATTTGCGGATGATGAAATTGGCATGATCTCTCAAGGAAATATTATAAATGATTGGGGTAAAAATGTTTTTGTAAAAGTTCCATTTTCAAATTCTAAAGGAAAATTTATGGGAAGTGTGATCAAAACTCTGAATAAAAAAAATATTAAGTTAAATATTACTGCTGTTTACACAGCAGAGCAAACTAAAAGAATACTAAAGATCATTAACAAAAAAACTAAAGTAATAATATCAATTTTTGCAGGAAGAATGGCAGATGCAGGCAAAGATCCTGTGCCTCATTTTATCAAAAGTATAAGACTTTCAAAAAAATATAAAAATGTTGAAATTTTATGGGCAAGCACTAGGGAGCCGTACAATTACCTTCAAGCAAAAAATTTAGGGTGTCATATAATTACAGTCCCACCATCAATAATTGAAAAAATAGAAAGATTTGGAAAAAGTTTTAAAAAACTTACCAAAGATACAGTAAAAGGATTTTTAATAGACTCCAAAAGGTCAAAATTTAATATTTAAATTGGTTGCGGGGGACGGATTTGAACCGCCGACCTCAAGGTTATGAGCCTTGCGAGCTACCAGGCTGCTCCCCCCCGCGGTAATTAAATTCTATTTTTTAGTTTATTAAGTTTTTTTACCCTTTTAATATTTTCCTGAAGAATTCTCTTTTTCTTTTCTGATGGTTTTTCATAAGTATTTTTTAGTTTTATGATTTTAAAAAAGCCATCTCTTTGAAGTTTTCTTTTCAAAACTCTCAAAGCTTGTTCTATATTGTTATCTTTGACTTCTATTTTAATAACTACCTCCAAAAAGTGCATTTGTTAACACTTTATATTTTGTTTGTCTATTATATTTCATTGTTTAGTTAGAAATTTGCGATTTTTCTTTTTCTTTCTTTTCTCTTTTAATTCTTCTATCTGCTTTTTCTAAAGCATTCATTAGATCTTTTTGCGAAAAAAGTCCCATGGCAACAGGATCTTTTGCGTTAAGATTATTGTAATTCCAGTAACTTTTGTTTCTAATAGCTGTTACAGAATTTTTCGTGATACCTACTAATTTTGCAACTTGAGAGTCTTTTAAAGTTGAATGTTGTTTTATTAACCACAATGCTGAATCAGGTTTATCTTGTCGTTTTGATAGTGGAATATATTTCTTTGTCTTTTTTTTTTCTCCCTCTATTTCTATTTCATTAACCTTTAAAATGAGTGGTCTATTTTTATCTTCTGCTGATAGATTAATCTCTTCTCTGGTTAGTTGACCAGCAATAATTGGATTGTATCCAACTATACCTTTGGCAACTTCACCATCAGCAATACCTTGAATCTCAACTTCGTGTAGATTGCAAAAGTCTGCTATTTGTTTAAATGTTAAAGATGTGTTTTCAACTAACCAGACAGCGGTGGCCATCGGCATTAATGGAGTATTACTCATTTATTTACTATCTGATCTGAAGTTTTGAAATTTTTTATTAAATTTACTTACTCGACCTTTATCAAGAATTTTTTGTTTTCCACCAGTCCAAGCTGAGTGAGATTTAGGATCAATTTCTAATTTTAAAATTTCTCCTTCTGATCCCCAGGTAGATCTAGTTTCAAATTGGCTACCATCAGTCATTTCAACTTTAATTTTATGATAATCTGGATGCAGGTTTTTTTTCATAGCCGGTTTTATAACAAAAAGTTATATAAAAACAATTAAAACTTATCTAATTTTTCCATCATTTTTGAATAAATATCACTACTTCCAGCCCTAATATCAATATTATCATAATCAAATTTATTAATATCATTAATTAAACCCCCGGCTTCTCTTACAATTAGAACTCCTGCAGCAATGTCCCATAAATTTATACAATTATGAAAATAACCATCAAGTCTTCCACACCCAACATAAGCTAAATCTAAAGCGGCACATCCTGAATTTCTCATATTTAAATTTGGAAATATTGATTTAAGACCTTTAGAATCTGAGGAAAATAAACAATCATCAAGTTTGTTTTTTTTTGAAACTCTTATTCTTTGATTATTGCAATAAGCTCCATTATTTAGCTCGGCATAATAGATTTCATTTTTAATTGGGTCATGTATCAAAGCGTTAGTTAACTCTTTATTTATCATGAGTGCTATTGAGATTGCAAAATGTGGTATTCCATGAAGAAAATTAGTAGTACCATCAATTGGGTCAATTATCCAAACTTTATCTTTTTCAATTTTTTCTATTTTTCCACTTTCCTCAGTTAAAAATGAATAGTTTTTTTTTGCTTTTGACAATTCCTCAATTAAAATCTCCTCTACACGTTTATCAGTCTTAGTAACAAAATCTCTAGGTCCTTTTTTTGATACTTGTAAATTTTCAATCTCACCAAAATCTCTTATAATTGTTTTCGAGGCTTTTTCCGAAGCTCTAATCATTATATTTAAAATTGGAGATATTGAATTCATCTAATTATATTTTTTTTACATATTCAAATGTTCTGGTATCTATTATAATTTCATCGCCTTCCCCAACAAATGGAGGGACTTGTATTTTAAGTCCATTATCTAGAGTTGCAGGTTTGTATGAAGATGATACTGTCTGACCTTTAATTGCAGCATCTGTACTTTGTATTTTGCAGTTTATTTGATTTGGGAGTTCAACAGAAATAGGGTTTTCATTATAAAAACTTATTGAGACCTTTAAATTTTCTATTAATAATTTACCTTTTTCACCAACAATTTCTTTTTTAATTTCAATCTGATCGAATGTTTTTGGATTCATAAAAAAAAAGCTATTTCCGTCGTTATAAAGATAATTAAATTTTATCTCCTCTAGTGAAGCTTTTTCAACAGTTTCACTTGATCTAAATCTTTCATTTAATTTTGTATTTTTTCCTACACTTTTCATTTCTACTTGTGCAAATGCACCTCCTTTTCCAGGTTTTACATGTTGCGTTTTTAAAACTTGCCATAAATCATTTTTAAATTCTAAGAGCATACCAACTCTAATATCTCCAGCACTTATTTTCATTTTAATTTCCTTAAAGCATTTAAAGGTTTATATTTTTTATTTTTCCAAATGTAGCTTGAGATAGCTAAAAAATTAACTTTCTTCAATAAGAGTTTTTTATAGTTTCTGGAATTTATACCTCCAATAGCTACCAACGGTATATTTGTTATTTTTCTTACTCTTTCTAAAATTGTCGGATTGGCTCTAAATCTTATTTTTTTTGTTCTAGTTGAAAAAAAAGCACCGAACGCTAGATAATTCGCTTTTAAATTAATTGCAGCTTTAGACAATTTTATAGAATTGTGGCAAGTAATCCCTATTATTTTTTTTCCTAGTATAGTTCTAGCATCACGAATATTCATATCTGATTGTCCCAAATGACATCCATCAGCATCAAGTTCTTTTGCCAAAATTGGATCATCATTCACCAAAAATTTTACACTATTTTTTTTACAAATTTTTCTAATCTTTTTTCCAATTAATTTTTTCTTTTTCATTGAGTAATCTTTAAGTCTCATTTGAAAAATACCTACTTTGCCTGATTTCAATAATAAATTCAGTTGTTTATAAAAATTTTTTGGAATTTTATTAGGAGAAATTAGATAAATAAATTTTTTTTTACTTATTCTCAAGCTCATTTGACCATTCCCCTCTAGCTGCCAAGGTACACATTCTAGCCCTATGATTAAATATATCTTGAGTTTTTTTAATATTGAATTTACTCTCAGACCATACTTTGAGAGCACTTTGTTGAAGTGCTCTTCCATATGAATATGTCATGATAAAGTTCGAGTCATTATTTTTGTTTATTAAATTTAAGTTTTCTGTTGCCTCTATTTCTGATTGTCCACCAGACAGAAATGCTATACCCGGAACATCACTAGGAACAGTTTTTTTTAAACAATCAAGAGTTTTGATTGAAACTTCCTCTTTAGAAATTTTATCTTTAGATTCGGTTCCATTTAAAATCATATTTGGTTTTAAAATAACTCCCTTAAGATCAATTTTGTGCATAATCATTTGTTCAAAACATTTTTCAATTACTTCAGATGTTTTATTTAAACATTCATCAGCACTATGGTTCCCGTCCATCAAAACTTCTGGTTCAACTATTGGAACCATTCCAGCTTCTTGAACCAATGCAGAATATCTTGCAAGAGCATGAGAGTTTGAGTAAATAGAAATTTTACTCGGGCATTTATCACTAATCATATAAACACCTCTCCATTTTGTAAACCTTGCTCCAAGTTTATAGTATTCAGATAATCTTTCTCTGAGGTTATCAAGCCCCTCAGTAATTTTTTCATCCATAGAATTAGCTAATATTTTCGCACCCGTATCTACTTTTATTCCTGGAATAGAGCCTGTTTCAGAAATCATTTCTGGGATTTTATGGCCATTTTTTGATATCTGTTTTATTGTTTCATCATATAAAATAACTCCACCTATACAATCCTTCATACACTTAGAAGAGAATAATGTTTCTCTAAATGCTATCCGATTTTCAGGTGTAGATAATATGTTTACTGCTTTAAGTCTTTTAGTCATGGTGTTGTTACTCTCATCTGCAGCAAGGATACCTTTGCCATTAGAAATTATTTTAAGTGCAATTTTATTTAGTTCTGACATGCCAATCTAAAGCGGTTATACCAGGTAGCTTTTTACCTTCAAGATATTCTAAAAAAGCTCCACCTGCAGTTGAAACAAAGTTGAAACTGTTAACAATATTTAAATTGTTTAATAATGAAACAGTATCTCCACCACCAACAACCGAGAAAATTTTGTCTGCATTATTATTATCAATTATTTTTTTTGCTATTTCCATGCTTCCTTTAGCAAAATTTGGATTTTCAAAATATCCAGCTGGTCCGTTCCATAATATAGTTTTACTTTTATCAATAATATTAGATATTTTATTAATAGTCTTTGGACCAATGTCTAAAATTATTTCATCTGAGCCTATCTCATCTAAATCTTTATTTTTAGATAATCCATTTAAATTTTTTGAAACAAGAACATCTTCGGGAAAAATTAGATTACAACCTTTTTTGTTGGTGAGTGAAATAATTTCTGCAACAATTTTGTTACAGTCTCTCTCTTTAATTGAATTTCCAATATTATTTCCAGAAAATTCGATAAAATTATTGGCCATAGCTCCAACAATAACAATATTATCAATCCTAGGTATTAAATTTTTAATAATATTGATCTTAGTAGAAATTTTAGACCCTCCAATAATACAAGTGATTGGTTTTGTAATTTCTGAGGTAATTTTATTAAGAGCATTGATCTCTAAATCAAACTGCAAACCTGAAAATGAAGGCAGAAACTTTGGAATTTGATGAATTGAAGCATGTTCTCGATGAGAACAAGAGAAAGCATCATTAACATAAATATCACCTAGGCTTGCAATATGATTTGCGAATTTATGGTCATTTTTTTCTTCCTCAGGATAAAATCTTATATTTTCTAAAATTAAAATCTGTTCATCAAAATTATTAAAGAAGTCTTTGTTTTTTATTTTATTAATATTTTCTCTAATTAATTTAACTTTTACATTTAATTTTTTTTGCAAATTTTCACTAATTGGTTTTAAAGACAATTCATTTACAATTTTACCCTTGGGTCTTCCTATATGCGATAAAATTATTATTTTAGTTTTTTGATGAATTAAAAAATTTAAAGTAGGTAAAATTTTATCAATTCTAGTTGTGTCGCTTATCTTTCCTCGTTCTAATGGTACATTAAGATCTAATCTTAATAAAATTATTTTATTAATTAAATTTTTTTCATTTTTAATATTTCTCATTAAGAGATATTGTGCAGTTTTTCAGCTAAATCACACATTCTATTTGAAAAACCCCACTCATTGTCATACCATGCAGATATTTTTCCCATATTGGCTCCAACCACATTTGTCAGAGAGGCATCAATAATTGCAGAGGCAGAATGATGGTTATAATCAATAGAAACCAGTTTTTCTTCATTAATTTCTAAAATTTTTTTTAGTTCGTTTTTAGAAGCTTTTTTAAATGCGTCATTGATCTTTTTGATACTAATTTCTTTTTTTGTGCAAAAAACTAGCTCAACTAAAGATACATTTGGCGTTGGAACTCTCATGGCTATGCCCTCTAGTTTCCCTTTTAGACTTGGAATTATTTCACCTATTGATTTAGATGCACCGGTAGATGTAGGTACTATAGACTGACTTGCAGCCCTTGCCCTTCTTAGGTCTTTATGAGAATTATCCAAAATTCTTTGATCACTAGTAAACGCATGAATAGTAGTCATAAAACCTTTTTCGATTTTAAAACTATTATTTAGTACACTAACAACAGGGGCCAAGCAATTTGTAGTACATGAAGCAGCAGATATAATTTTATCATTATTTGATAAAATATTTTGATTAACACCAAACACTATCGTTTTATCAGCATTTTTACATGGCGCTGAAACAATCACTTTTTTTGCTCCATTCTTAATGTGACCTTTGAGTTTTTCTTTTGAATTAAATTTACCAGTACACTCAAAGACATAATCAACGTCATATTTTTTCCAATCTATATCTTCAATTGAGGATTTTTGAGAAAATGAAATTTTATTTTCATTTATTATCAGATGATTTTTGTCAAATTTTAAGTTAGAATTTAATTTTCCATGAACAGAATCATATTTTAATAATTGAAGAGTAGTCTCAGGGTCTGATCTGTTGTTTATATGATTTATTTTTAAGTTTTTATTCACATCTTCGATAATTGACCTTACAACCATTCTTCCAATTCTACCCATACCATTTATTCCAACTTTAATTGTCATATTTATTTACTAATTAACTTTTTTGATTTATTTGCAATACTTGAGTCTGTCAGCTCAAAATAATTAAAAATTTCTTTGTATGGAGCACTTTTTCCAAATTCATCAATTCCAAAACTTACTCCGAAATCACCAATATATTTTTTCCAACTATCACTTGATCCTGCTTCAATAGAGATCTTAAATTTAGTTTCATTTAGAACTTTATTTCTATATTTTTTTGATTGTGCATCAAATAATTCCATACATGGTACCGAAACTACTTTAGAATATATTTTTTGTTTGGCTAATTTATGGCTAGTTTCTATTGCCAGGTTTACTTCAGAACCACTAGCTAAAATAGTTAAATTAATTTTTTTATTAGTTCTCGAAACTTCATATGCACCTAAGGAACATTTATTTATTTTTGTAAATTTATTTGTTATTGGTTTAAGGTTCTGTCTAGTTAAAGATAAAACGCTAGGTGTTTTATAACTTTTTAATGCGAGCTCCCAACATTCTATAGTTTCTAACTTATCTGCAGGTCTAAAAATATTTAGGTTGGGTATTGCCCTTAAACCAGATAATTGTTCTATCGGTTGATGTGTTGGTCCATCTTCTCCAAGACCAATCGAGTCGTGCGTCAGGACATATATAACTTGTTGCTTCATCATAGCAGCTAATCTGATTGATGGCTTACAATAATCAGAGAAAATTAAAAAAGTCCCTCCGTATGGAATTAATCTACTATGCAAAGCAAGACCATTCATAATTCCACACATTGCATGTTCTCTAACTCCATAATGAATATAATTTCCATCAAAATTTCCAGGTTTTATAATTTTATGGTTTTTTGTTTTAGTATTATTTGATCCTGCAAGATCTGCGGATCCACCAATAATAGTATTATTTTTTTTAAATAGAGAATTAATTATCGCCTCAGATGATTTTCTAGTAGCAAGTTCTTTATTTTCTTTAACTGCATTTTTTTTTTCATTTTCAATAGGAATTTTAAAATTATTCTTAAATGATTTTTCTATTTTTGACTTGTTTTTTTTATAAATTTTAAGCCATCTATTTTCAATTTTTTCTCCTTTCTTACCAATACCTCTCCATTCATTTAATATATTACTTGGGATTTCAAAAGGTTTATGATTCCAGTTTAGTTCTTTTCTTACTAATAATATCTCGTCAATACCAAGCGGACTTCCGTGAGAAGATGCTTTTCCTGATTTATTTGGAGAACCAAAACCAATTTTAGTTTTACAAGAGATTACAGTTGGTTTTTTTGCTTTTTGAACTTTTTTTAATGCTTTAAAGATTTCATTTTCTTTATGTCCATTAATTTCAATAAAACTCCACCCATAACTTTCAAATCTTTTCCTATGATTATCTGAAACTGCTAAACTTGTTGGTCCATCAATAGAAATTGAATTATTGTCAAATAACATTATTAAGTTCTTAAGTTTTAAATGTCCAGCTAAACTCATAGCTTCATGACTAATGCCTTCCATTAAACATCCATCACCAGCTATTACATAAGTTTTATGATTAATAATTTTTTTACCTAATTTTTTTTTTAAAATTTCCTCAGCTAATGCAAATCCAACTGCATTAGAGATTCCTTGCCCAAGAGGTCCAGTAGTAGTTTCGATACCTGAGTTTTTGACATATTCAGGATGCCCGGCACAAATAGAATTCAATTGTCTAAAATTTTTTATATCTTTTAAATTAACACTTTTGTAACCAGTTAAATAAAGCAAAGAGTAAAGCAACATTGATCCATGTCCTGCGGAAAGAACGAATCTATCTCTATTTATCCAGCTAGGATTTTTTGGATTAAACTTTAAAAAATATTTGAAAAGAATAGTAGAAACATCAGCCATACCCATAGGCATACCTGGGTGCCCAGAATTAGCTTTTTGCACTGCATCCATTGATAGAGCACGTATTGAATTAGACAACATTTTATTTATTTCTCTCAAAATTTTATCCTTTGTAGACTTAGGTGAATCAATTTATTAATATAGATATATATATGAATTCAATAAGTGAAAAAGAAAAAAAATTATTTGAAGCGCTTGATAAATTAAAAAATCTAGAAAATTTAAAACCAGATAAAATCTTAGAGTTAGAAAATCTAGCAATTCAAAAAAATCAATTAGAAATTGAAAAAAAAGAAATTGAGGAAAAATATTATTTATTGAAACAAGAAAATGACATTCTAAAAGAAAAATTTGATGATTTAAAGAAAAGGGAAATTGAGGAAAAAAAAAAAGAAGATCAATTTTCCCAAAAAATAGATGAATTAAACCAAGAAACAGATAATTTAATGGAAGAAATTGATAAATGGCAAATGTAAATATTAAATTTAATGGTAAAGAATTTTTGCTCTCCTGTGATGATGGGCAGGAAGAGCATCTAGAGGAATTAGCAGCATATTTAAATGAAAAATTTACTAATTTGAAAAGTTCACTAGGAAACATAGGAGAAAGTAAACTTTTATTGATAACATCGATCTCAGTTTTAGATGAATACTATGAAACTAAAAAAAAAATTGACATGCAAAAAAAGGAAATTGCAAATATTACTGAGAAATTCAGAGAACTTAAATCATTAGTTTACAATTACAGAGACTTGAAAGAAAAAGAAATTTCTAAATTAAGTACAAACCAGGAAAATCTGAAGAATGAAATTGAGTCTAATAGAAACGATTATAAAATTTTAGTTGATAAGACTACTGTCGAGATAGAAAATTTCATCAAAAGAATTGACCCAGATTTAAAGACTCAATAATTTAAAGTGTCTAAAGCTATTTTAAGAAAAAAATTAATCAATTTTAGAAAACTAAATTTTTCTAATAAAAAAATAAGTTTTATTAGTTTAAAAAAAATATTAAAAAAATTTAATATAAAAAAAAAACAATATATTGGAGGCTATTATCCTATTAATTGTGAAATTGAATCTTTAAAAATTTTGGAGAAATTAGAAAAAAATAAATTTAAAATATCTCTACCAGTTACTAAAAAAAATAATTTCATGGACTTTTATGAGTGGTCTTTTAAAAAATCTCTAAAAATAAGCAAGCAGGGTATTCCTGAGCCTTTTGCTGTAAAAAAAGTTTTTCCAGATGTTTTGGTAGTTCCTCTTGTTGGATTTGATAAAAATAAATTTAGATTAGGCTATGGAGGGGGGTTCTATGACAGGTATATTTCTAGAGTTTTAAAATTTAAAAAAGTTCTAACAATTGGCTTTGCTTTCTCATTTCAGGAACTCAAAAAAATCCCTATAAATAAATATGATCAAAAATTAGATTTTATATTAACAGAAAAGGGAATTATAAAATGAAAATTTTATTTTTGGGAGATATAGTTGGTAATAGCGGATGTTTTGCGGTCAAAAAATTTTTACCTGATATTATAAAATCAAAAAAAATAAATTTTGTTTGTGTAAATGGTGAGAATGCAGCAAAAGATGGAGTTGGAATAACAGAGGACATTGTAAATGAACTTCTTAGTTGTGGTGTTGATGTTATAACAACAGGTAATCATGTGTGGGACCAAAAAGAAACATACGAATTTATAAAAAAGCAAAAGAGATTATTAAGACCATTAAATTTATCAGGAGTTGTTCCTGGAGATGGGTTTGGAATTTATAAAACTTTTGGAGGATTTAAAGTAGGAGTATTGAATTTAATGGGAAATGTTTTTATGAAAAGATGTGATGATGTTTTTATAAAAAGTAAACAATTTATTGAGGAAAACAAACTTAAAGATAAATATGATTTCCTTATTGTTGATTTTCATGGAGAAATTACAAGTGAAAAAATGGCTATCGGCCATGTCTTCGATGGCAATGCTACTTTTGTAGTAGGCACCCATACTCACGTGCCCACAAACGATGGGAGAGTTCTTAATAAAGGAACTGCATATTTAACAGATGCAGGAATGTGTGGAGATTATAACTCTGTAATTGGTATGAATGCTGAGAACTCAATTAATAGATTTTTTAAAAGAGAGTCTGTTAAACATTTTCCCTCAGAGGGAGAGGCGTCGCTTTGTGGGGCAATTATTGAGGCAAATCCAAAAAATGGTTTGGCTTTAAACATCACTCAGTTTATATTTGGTGGTCAACTTCAAAGAGATAATTAAATAATGGCAGGTCATTCTCATTGGGCAGGTATCAAACACAAAAAAGGCAAAGCAGACAAACAAAGAGCAGCAATATTTTCAAAATTATCTAGAGAAATAACAGTTGCTGCTAAATTGGGAGATAAAAACCCAGAAATGAACTCAAGATTGAGATCAGCAATTCAAGCAGCAAGATCTGCTAATATGCCTAAAGATAATATTGAGAGAGCGATTGATAAATCAGCAATTGCTGCTGACTCAAATTTTGAAAACATAAGATATGAGGGCTTTGGACCAGGAAAAACTGCAATAGTAGTTATTACTTTAACAGACAATAAAAATAGAACGGCATCTAATATAAGAACAATTTTTCAAAAATACGGTGGAGGACTTGGCACTCAAGGATCTGCATCTCATAATTTTGTACAACAAGGTATAATAAAAATTAATATAAATGAAATTAGCGAAGAAAAAATTTTTGAATTAGCTACTGAGGCGGGGGCTAATGATTGTATTTTTCATGATGATTATTATGAAATACATACGAATAAAGATGAAATATATGATGTAAAAAATATTATGGAAAAAAATATTTCTAATTTCATATCAACAGAAATTGAGTGGATACCAATAAATAAAATAAAATTAAATCAAGAAGATAAAGAAAAAATGATTAAGTTTTTAGAAATTTTAGAGGATGATGATGATGTGCAAAATGTTTTCATTAATGCAGTATAATAAAATTTTATGCTTATAATTGGAATAGACCCAGGTATAACAGGCGCAATATGTTTTCTTGAAAATGGTAAAATAAAAGATGTTATAGATATGCCAACCATGGCATCAGGCAATAAAAATAAAAAGCAAATTAATGGTAGCCAAATTTTTAATGAAATATCTTTAAGGATAAAAAGCTATAAATCTGAAAATGTAAATGTTGTAGTTGAACAAGTTTCTGCAATGCCTGGTCAAGGTGTAACTAGTATGTTTAATTTTGGCCAATCATTTGGTGTTATTAAGGGAGTATGTGCGGCGATGCGACTTCCAATTTATTTCGTTAGACCTGCAAAATGGAAAAAGCATTTTGATTTAATTAATTCTCAAAAGGATTCGAGTAGGGTTAAAGCAATAGAAATGTTTCCAGCATTCTCACCTATGTTGTCTCTAAAAAAAGACTTAAACAAAGCAGATGCAATATTAATTGCGAATTATCATCTAAATACAATGGAAAATAAATCAAGTTGAGTTTTATAGACAAATTCATGACACATTTTAGTGTGAAATCAATAGGATGGATGCAGATATAACTTCCCAGGCTGTAGGATTAGCAAGTAATACAGACTTTTCAATTCTGAGTTTGTTTTTAAGAGCTGATTTCATTGTAAAGTCAGTAATAATAATTCTAATAGCTAGCTCAGTTTATTCTTGGGCTATAATTTTTGATAAAGTTGTAATGTTTAGAAGAATAAATAAAGACGCTGAGGACTTTGAGGAAAGATTTTGGAAGTCAAAGTCTGCAGAGACTTTCTATAATAGTCTACCTGCATCATTAGACAATCCAATGGCTCAATTATTTAAAGACTCAATGCAAGCTGTCATGAAATCAAGATCAAAAACAAATATCAGTCAAAGACTTGAAAATATTTTAGAAGTTAACATCGAAAAGCAAATGAATATTGTTAACAACAAATTTACTTTTCTTGCTACAGTTGGTTCAACAGCTCCATTTATTGGATTATTTGGAACAGTATGGGGAATAATGAATTCCTTTCAATCAATTGCTATATCAAGAAATACTAGCTTGGCGATTGTTGCGCCAGGAATTGCTGAAGCATTGTTTGCAACTGCATTAGGTTTGTTAGCTGCAATACCAGCTGTAATTGCATATAACAAATTTGGAAATGACTCAAAAAAATATTCACAAAAATTAGAAAATTTTTCAAAAAGATTTATTTCAATAATTTAATATGGCATTTAAGTTTAATCGTTCAGATAGGGAACCGATGAGTGAAATAAATGTAACCCCATTTGTCGATGTAATGCTTGTTCTTCTTATTATTTTCATGGTTACAGCCCCACTATTAACAGTTGGGGTTCAAGTAGATCTACCCGAGACCTCAGCTGACTCTTTGCCAGAGGAAAGTGAACCACTAACATTAACTATAAACTCAAAAGGGGAGGTTTTTATTCAAGAAACTAAAATTGAATTTGATAATTTGATAAAAAAGATTTTAGCAGTTTCTAACAATAGAACTGACACCAGAATATATGTAAGAGGCGACAAAACAATTAACTACGGAAGAGTATTGGAAGTAATGGGCAAACTCTCTGGCTCAGGATTTACTAAAGTTGCCTTAATATCTGAACCATACAAAGAAAGATAAACTTGTTTAATAAATTAGCATTAAGCGGTTTACCCAATATGTTAAATAATTTTTCTTATGGAATGTTATTTTCTGTTGTATTTCATGCATCGATATTAATGGCTACAATTATCGCACTTCCCTTTGTAGCAAAAAAACCAATAGAATTACTTCCAAGTATTTCTGTTGAATTAATTCAAATTTCTGAGCAAATGAATATTCCATACGCACCTAAAGCAGCTAAGATTATTGAAAAAGTAATGACTGATAACAAAAAATTACTTTCTGAACAAGCACCTCCAAAAGAGGTTGTGCAAGAAATAAAAAAACAAATAAAATTTGACAATCAAAAAGATGAGATAGACTTATCAAAATCTAAAAAGATACCTGTTCCTGATAAAAAAAAAGAGTTAGTTAAACTTGATAAATCTGAGTCAATCCCTTTACCTGATAAAAGAATTGAAAAAATTGAGACAAAACAAGAAAGCGAGCAACAACCATCAAAAGAAATTAAAAAAACAGTAGTCGAAAAAGAAAAGAAAAAAAAAGTTGAAATAGAGATTGAAAAAGATTCGGTTATTAAAGAATTTGTAAAAAAAATTAAACCAATTAAGGAAGATAAAGCCATTCAAGACTCTGAATATGAAAAAAAAGAGGTAGATGTTGATTTAATTAAGGGTTTAATAGCAAAACAATATGAAAATGTTGGAGAAGTAAAAAAAAAAACTGATGGCGTTACCCAATCTGAGGATAAATCAATGAGATTAACAAAACTATCTGTTACAACTGAATACTCTATACAGATGCAGTATAAAGATTGCTGGTCACCACCAATGGGAGCTGAATATAAAAAAAATAATTATTTAGTTACAGTCAAACTTGATTTAGAAAAGAATGGTAGAGTAAAGAGTAGAGAAATATTAGAGAGAAATAGAATGGGGACGGATGGTAAATATAGGGTTTTTGCAGAGGCAGTCGATAGAGCAATATTAAAATGTAATCCTTTAAAAAATCTCCCACCCAAAACTTATGAAAATTGGAGTATTATGATATTAAGGTTTAACCCAGAAGGAATGATGGTAGGTGAATGAAAAAAAATTTATTTTTAATATTTCTTATTTATTCAATTTTTAAACCAAGCATTAGTTTTTCACTAGTAGAAATAGATATAACAAGGGGTAACCTTGATCCTATGCCTATTTCTGTATCACCATTCTTTTCAAATGAAGATACTAGAGATAAAATTGAGAACATTTTAAGCATTAGTAATTTAGGTCTAGAAATATCAAAAGTGATAGAAAATAATTTAGAAAAGACCGGATTGTTTGATGCAATAGATCAACAAGCATTCTTACAAAAACCAGATATTGCACATTTAAAACCTAGATTTGAAGATTGGGCTCTCATAAAATCACAAGTATTAATAACTGGCAAAGTTTCTTATAAAATTATTAATGACAAAGATTATATCAGAATAGAATTTAAACTTTGGGATGTATTGGGAGCCAAGATGGTAGATGGTTTTTCTTTAACAACCGTCCCAACTAATTGGAGAAGAATTGGTCATAAGATTTCAGATAAAGTATATGAACGGTTAACTGGAGAAAGTGGATATTTTGATACTAGAATTATTTATGTTGCTGAAGAGGGACCTAAAACGCAAAGGATAAAAAAATTAGCCATAATGGATCAGGATGGATTTAATACTAAATATTTAACTCTAGGAAATGAATTAGTATTAACACCAAGATTTAATCCTACCAACCAAATGGTTACTTATCTTTCATACTTTAGAAATATGCCTAGAGTTTATCTTTTAAATATTGAAACTGGTAAGCAGGAAGTTGTTGGAGACTTTCCTGGAATGACATTTGCTCCTCGTTTCTCACCTGATGGAAAAAAAATTATAATGAGTCTTGCAAAAGACGGTAATTCAGAAATCTGGGTTAGAAATTTAGAAACAAATATACAAGAAAAATTGACTGATCATCCATCAATAGACACATCTCCATCGTATTCTCCAGATGGAAAATATATTACATTCAATTCTGACAGAAGTGGTTACCAGCAAATTTATGTAATGAAAAGTGATGGATCAGATGTAAAAAGAATATCGTTTGGCAAGGGTATTTACGGTACACCTGTTTGGTCACCTAGAGGAGATTTAATTGCTTTCACAAAATTACATAAAGGAAAGTTCTTTATCGGAGTGATGAGAACTGATGGTACAGGAGAAAGGTTGCTAACTGAAAACTTTTATCAAGAAGCACCCTCATGGTCTCCCAATGGTAGAATAATCATATTCTACAGAGAAACAAAAACTGATGACGAGGGTAAGGGTTTTTCAGCAAAATTATGGTCTATTGATTTAACTGGATACAACGAGAGGTTGGTAAAAACCCAGACTGATGCCTCAGACCCATCATGGTCTTCTTTGTTAGAAAATTAGAGAAAATATAAGATTTTGTTAAATTAGGTTGATTTTTGTAGAAAAACATCTAATTACATGATTAATTCATAATATTCTATTTAAGGAGCAAAAATGAATCTAAACAAAATTTTAAAAAATGCATTTCTTGTTGTTATATTTGGCTTGGTTGTAACTGCATGTGCAACTAAGAAGTCTGTAAAAACAACCGAGTCTGTTACTGAGACCAAAGCAGCTGAGACACAAGTAGCAGATCCAATTGAAAAGTTAGATGCGTTAATGCAGGGTGATGTTTACATAGGCTCTGATACTGTTGGAGAACTTGCAAGTGGAGTTCCTGACAGAGTATTCTTTGCAACAAATGAAACTATATTGACAACAGCTTCAAGAGAAACATTGAGAAAACAAGCCGCGTGGTTAAGACAGAACTCAAATGTAACTATTGTGGTTGAAGGTCATGCTGATGAAAGAGGAACTAGAGAATACAACTTAGCTTTAGGAGAAAGAAGAGCAAATGCAGCTAAAGATTATCTTATGACTTATGGAGTATCTTCAGATCGAATAAAAGTATTAAGTTACGGAAAAGAAAGACCAGTTGACTCTGGTTCTAACCCACTTTCATGGTCAAAAAACAGAAGATCTGTTACAGTAAAAGCTAATTAAATTAAAATTTAAAAGACCCTTACTTTTTTTTAGCAAAGTAAGGGTCTTCTTTTTGCCATTATTATAATTACATATGTTTATATGAGATCATTAATTAATTTAATTTTTACAAGCCTCATCTTTTACTCAACTTTTTTTTTAAGTCATACATTTTCTCAAGATCAGAGTGTAGGAGAAATTCTAGAAATTATTCAAAAGGATCTCAGAACGCTCGAAAGAGCAGTTTATTCTCAATCTTTTTCTGAAAATGGAGTTACGAATAAAGTTCAAAAAGCATCTACAAAAGAATCGGAGCAGGCTTTGACACAGCACCTTTTAAAATTAAGTGAAATTGAAGTTCAATTTCAAGATTTAACAAATAAATTTGAAGAAATAAACTTTAAATTAGATAAGCTTTCAACAAAACTTTCTAAAGTCCAAGAGGACAACCAATTAAGATTTGAGCAAATTGAACAAAAGTCCGCTAATGTGACGAGTGATAATGCTCTTGCATCTGTCCCAAAAACAGAAGAAACAATAAAAAAAGACGACAATAATAAAAAGAAAATATTACCTGGATCTTCTGAACCCCAATCACTTGGTCAATTATCTTATAAAGACATGACCACAAGTGATCAAACGCAAATAATCGAGTCAGTTGAGCAGACGGAGACTATTATTTCTGAGGTTTTTGACTCAGAAGAAAAAATTTTACCTGATGTTCCTCCAAAAGAACAATATAAATTTGCAAGGAATTTTCTAAAAGTTGGAGATTATGATAACGCAGAAAAAGCTTTTAGAGAGTTTGTATTAACCAATCCTGATAATGAGTTATCAGGAAATGCACAATATTGGTATGCAGAAACTTATAGAATTAGACAAATGTATACTGATGCTGCAACTGCTTATTTAGAAGGGTATCAAAAGTATCCAAAAAGTAAAATTGCGCCTGAGAATTTGTTAAAACTAGGAGTATCTTTAATTCAGATGGGAGAAAAAGATCAAGGGTGCCTAATGATAGCTGGAGTTAAAAAACAGTATCCTGATGCAACTCAATCTGTACTTCAAAAAGCAAAATATTATGAAGAAAAAGAATTTGAGTGCAAAAAAGAAAGTTAATAATTTTTATTTTAAAAAATTAGATGATCCAAAAATAAATAAAATTTACTCAGACTTTAAAATAAAGTTATCTAATCACATTTCAAATAATTTTTGCGTAGCAGTCTCTGGTGGAAGTGATAGTTTGGCCTTATCATTTTTGGCAAAATGTTATTCACTTGAAAAAAATATAAAAGTTAATTTTTTTTTAATCGATCACAAATTAAGAAGAGAGTCTACCACCGAGGCAAATTTTGTAAAAAAAAAATTATCATTTTTTAATATTTCTTGCCAGATTTTAACTATCAAAAGAGTTTCAAAGGTTTCTAATATACAATCTTTTGCGAGGAAATTTAGATACAAATTATTGTTTCAAGAATGTAATAATAAGAAAATAAAATCGATTTTAACAGCTCACCATGAAGATGATCTTCTTGAAAATTTTTTTATTAGATTATTAAGGGGTTCAGGATTAAACGGCTTAGCCTCATTCGCAAATATTAAATCAAAAATAAATTTTGATGAAAAAATTTTAATTATCAGACCATTATTAGATGTTTCAAAAAATGATTTGAATTATATCTGTAAAAAAACATTCGATTTTAACGTCAAAGATCCATCAAACAACGATGATAAATTTCTCAGAGTAAAGGTTAGGAAATTAATATCTAAACTAGAAAATGATGGCTTAACATTTCAAAAATTTAAAAAAACTCTTAAAAATTTAAGTAAAAGCAATCTGGCTTTAAACTATTATGTGGATGAAAATATAAAAAATAACTCAAATTTTTTACCAATAAATAATTCTATTGTTTTAAGTGAAAATTTTTTTAAACAACCGTACGAAATTGTTTTTCGATCATTTTCTAGTATTGTCCAAAAAATTGGAAAAAAAGATAATTATGCAAGGGGTATTAAGATTCAAAATATTTTAAATTACTTACAATCTTCAAAAAATACCCAAAAAAAAACACTTTCTGGATGTGTTATAAAAAAAGTCCATAAATCAGTTCTAATTTCACCAGAAAATTAAAAATATTAACAAATTGTAACAAATTGGCACTTGTTAAATTGATAATAATTCTTAGTTTATACTTATGAATTTCAAAAATATCGCAATGTGGGCATTGATAGTAATTTTAACTATTGGTCTGTACAATATGTTCAAGAATCCTCAAGGATCAGTAAATCAAAAAAATAATATTATTTTTTCTGAGTTTCTTACTCAAGTAGAGAATGGAAGAGTTGTTCAGGTTGAAATTCAAGGAAAGAATATAAAAGGTGTAATGTCAAATGGGGAAATGTTTAATACTTATGCCCCCGATGACCCAAACTTGATAGAAAAATTGAGCGACAAAGGAGTTAGCATTTCTGCGAGCCCTTTAGAGGAAAAAATGCCATCATTATTCGGGGTATTATTATCTTGGTTTCCTATGTTACTTTTAATTGCAGTGTGGATTTTCTTCATGAGGCAAATGCAAGGAGGAAAAGGTGGAGCTATGGGTTTTGGTAAATCTAAAGCAAAAATGATGAACGAGATAAAAGGCAAAGTGACTTTTAATGATGTAGCAGGAGTAGAAGAGGCTAAGGAGGAAGTTGAAGAAGTTGTAGAATTTTTAAAAGATCCGAAAAAATTTAGTCGGCTTGGAGGGAAAATACCGCGTGGATGTCTTTTAGTTGGACCACCAGGAACTGGTAAAACGCTGTTAGCAAGAGCTATTGCAGGTGAAGCTGGAGTGCCATTTTTTACTATCTCTGGATCTGACTTTGTTGAAATGTTCGTTGGTGTTGGAGCGTCAAGAGTAAGAGATATGTTCGAACAAGGAAAAAAACATTCACCATGTATAATATTTATTGATGAAATAGATGCTGTCGGAAGAAGTAGAGGAGCAGGTCTTGGAGGAGGAAATGATGAAAGAGAGCAAACTCTCAATCAGTTATTAGTTGAAATGGATGGTTTTGATACAAATGAAGGTGTAATTATTATTGCAGCAACCAATAGACCAGATGTATTAGATCCAGCACTTTTAAGACCAGGTAGGTTTGACAGACAGGTGGTGGTATCAAACCCAGACTTAATAGGAAGAGAAAAGATTTTAAAAGTACATGCAAAAAAAATATCAATGGCACCGGATGTAAATTTACGAACAGTTGCTAGAGGCACACCAGGTTTTTCGGGAGCAGATTTAGCTAACCTTGTAAATGAAGCAGCTCTACTTGCAGCAAGAAAAAATAAGAGAATTGTAACTTATCAAGAATTTGAAGAAGCCAAAGATAAAGTGATGATGGGTTCTGAGAGAAGGTCAATGGTAATGTCTGAGGAAGAAAAGAAGTTGACTGCTTACCATGAAGCAGGACATGCAATTGTAACGATAAATGAAAAAGCAGCATATCCTATACATAAAGCAACCATTATCCCGAGAGGTAGAGCTTTGGGAATGGTAATGCAATTACCAGAAAGAGATGAAGTTTCGCAAACAAGAGAACAACTTCACGCCCAAATGGCTATAGCAATGGGAGGTAGAGTTGCAGAGGAACTAATTTTTGGAGACGATAAAGTAACTACAGGAGCAGCCAGTGATATTGAGCAGGCAACGAAAAGAGCAAGAGCGATGGTTATGAGAGCTGGTTTAAGTAAAGAAATGGGTCCAGTTGCGTATGGTGAAAATGAGGAAGAGGTATTTTTAGGTAGATCAGTGGCTAGACAACAAAATATGTCAGAGGAAACTGCAAGAAAAGTGGATAGCGAAATTAGAAAATTTGTTGATATGGGTTATGACAGGGCAAGAAAAGTATTAACTGAGAAAATTGATGATCTTCATAAATTAGCAAAAGCTTTGCTCACTTATGAAACTTTGACAGGTGCAGAGATTGAAGATTTAGTAAACAAAAATATATATCCTAAAAACAAAGAAGATCTTAAAGTTGAAGATAATGATGAAAGCTCAGCACTTGGCTCAATTGGCTTAAAACCAAAGATAGTGCATTAAGCACTAATGAATAAACATTACACTAGAGCGTGTAATTTTTATTTTGGTACAATATCTAAAGAAAATGTTAAAAAAAAACTTTCCATTCCTTTAAATGGAAATTCTTTAATTTCTTTTGACAAAGTTGAAATAATAAACAGAAATAAAAGCAAAATCTTACATATTAAAGATATAAAAAAACTTCCGAAAAATCTAAGAATCAAAATCAATAAAGACTTAAAAATAATAAAACAAAAGAGAACTTTTAAAAAATTAACATTATCTGATATTCCAATTTTAATGGGTATTGTTAATTTAACTCCGGATAGTTTTTCAGATGGTGGAAAATATAATAATAAAAATTTAGCCTTAAAACATATTCATAACTTGTTATCAAGTGGTGCAAAAATAATTGATATTGGAGGAGAATCCACAAGACCTGGAGCAAATGATGTTAGCTCTTCTAAAGAGTGGGATAGAATTAAATTAGTTTTAAAAATGTTAAAAAATAGAAAGTGCTTTGTTTCATTGGATACAAGAAAAAGTTTTGTAATGAAGAAGGCATCTGAAATAAAAGTTGATCTTATTAATGATGTTTCTGGTCTAAATTATGATTCCGAAACTATAAATTTTTTAAAAAAAACAAAAAAACCATTTGTTATCCATCATATGAAAGGAACGCCAAAAAATATGCAGATCAAACCATCATATAAAAATATATTACTTGATATATATGATTTCTTTGAAATGAAATTAAAATTTATTAGAAAAAAAGGTATTAAACATAATAATATTATATTAGATCCCGGAATTGGATTTGGAAAAAATTTGAAACATAATATTACTATATTGAAAAATATTTCTATTTTCCATTCACTAGGTCTTCCTATAATGTTAGGCTTATCGAGGAAAAGATTTATCAGCGATATTTCAAAAATATATGATACTAGAGAAAGACTCGGAGGAACAGTTTCATCATGCATCCAATCATATTTGCAAGGTATTCAAATTTTAAGAGTACATGATGTTAAAGAAATTAATCAGGCATTTAGAGTTTTTAAAAAGTTACAAAATTAAAAATGGTTAAAAAATATTTCGGGACCGATGGAATTAGAGGAAGAGTTAATGGATCTAAAATAAACGGTGAAATGTTTTTTAAATTTGGATTAGCAGCTGGAACATACTTTAAAAATCTAAAAAAAAGTAAACAAACACCCACATTATGATAATGGTTTAAAATTGTTTGGACCAGATGGACTTAAACTATCTGATAATATTGAAAAAAAAATTGAAAAATTAATCGACTCAAAGATTACTAAAAATCTTTCAGGACCAATTGAATTAGGAAGAGTTAAAAGATTAGAGGATGCAAATGAGAATTACATAGAAATTTTAAAACAAAATTTTCCACCCTCATTCAGTTTAAAAGGTGTCAAAATTGCTTTAGACTGCGCTAACGGTGCTGGTTATAAAGCGGGTCCCCAATTATTTAAATCATTTGGAGCTAAAGTTTTTAAAACTGGAACTTCTCCAAATGGATTGAATATTAATTTTAAATGTGGGTCTACTTATCCAAATAAAATTTGTCAAATGACAAAAAAAAGAAAGGCTCATATTGGTATCGCATTAGATGGTGATGCAGATAGAATAATTGTCTGCGATGAAAAAGGTAAAATTATTGATGGAGATAAAATCCTTGCAATGTTAGGCGAGAGATGGAAAAGAAAAAAAATTTTAAAAGGAGGAGTGATTGGTACACTAATGTCAAATTATGGTTTAGAGGAATTTTTTAGAAAAAACAAAATTAAATTTTTTAGATCAGATGTAGGAGATCGATATGTTAAAGAAAAAATGAAAAAAAAAAAATTTAACTTAGGTGGAGAACAATCTGGTCATATAATTCTTGGAAAGTTTGCGACGACAGGAGATGGATTATTAGTTGCCTTAGAAATTCTTTTTTCTCTGAGAAAAAGAAAAAAAGCAAGTGAACTTTTTAATAAATTTAATCCTACTCCTCAGATATTAGAAAATGTGCAAGTAAATGATAAATCAATTATTGATAGTCCAAAGTGTAAAAAAGCAATCGCTGAAGTAAATAAACTTATTAAAAATAAAGGCAGAATATTAGTAAGGAAGTCTGGCACTGAACCAAAAATAAGAATTATGTGTGAGTCGGAAGATTCAAATTTAAATAAATTGTGTGTTAATATAATTAAAAAATCTATCTAGTAAATTGAAAATAAATTCTAAAGTATTAATAATAGCAGGATCAGATTCTTCTGGGGGAGCTGGCATCCAAGCAGATATAAAATCTGTTACATCTCTTGGTTCTTATGCAATGACAGCAATAACAGCAGTTACAGCTCAAAACACTCAAGGTGTTAAATCTATAATTCCTATGCCAATTAAAGAAATCTCTAATCAGATAGAATTTACTTCAAAGGATATTAAACCTGATTCTGTCAAGATTGGCATGTTACATTCAAAGCAAGTTATAAATTCAATATTAAAATCAATAAAAACATTAAATTTAAAAAAGATTATATTAGATCCTGTGATGGTAGCGAAAGGCGGAACAAGGCTTATCGATGATAGAGCGGTTTTATTTTTGAAGAAAAAACTAATAAATAAGGTAGATTTAATCACACCAAATATTCCTGAAGCAGAAATTTTAACTACAATTAAGATTAAATCTATTTTTGACATGAAATATGCTGCTAAAATATTGTTAGATTTAGGTGCTAAAAATGTTTTAATAAAAGGCGGTCACTTAGGATCTGAAACTTTGAATGATGTCTTAGTAAATAAGAAAGAAATTGTAATATTTACCAATAAAAAAATTAAAACAAAAAATACACATGGAACTGGATGTACATTATCAAGTGCTATTGCAACTTATTACGGATGTGGAAAAACTTTAAAGAAATCTTGTGAGTTAGGAATTAGATATGTAAATAATGCTATTAAGACAAGACCAAACTTTGGAAAAGGAAATGGACCAATTAACCATTTAAATAGTTTTATTATAGAAAAGAAGTTTAGATGAAAAATGTAGTTGTTGTCGGTTCACAATGGGGAGATGAGGGAAAAGGAAAGATAGTTGATTGGTTATCTAGTGAAGCTGATGTAGTTGTCAGATTTCAAGGAGGTCATAATGCGGGACACACCCTGGTTATAGATGGTGTCACTTACAAATTAAGATTGTTACCATCTGGCATTGTTAGAAAAAATAAAATTTCTATTATAGGAAATGGAGTTGTTGTTGATCCATGGGCTTTGCTTGATGAAATTAATGAGGCTAAATCAAAAGGTGTGGAGGTAAATCCAAGTAACTTGATTCTATCTGAAGCTGCTACATTAATTTTACCATTTCACAGAGAAATGGATGAAATCAGAGAAGACGCTGCTGGAAATTCTAAGATTGGAACTACAAGAAGGGGAATTGGTCCAGCTTATGAGGACAAGGTAGGAAGAAGATCTATAAGAGTAATGGATCTTGCATCAAAAAAAAATCTTGAAAATAGACTTACGGTAGTTCTTGAACATCATAATGCAATACGCTTGGGGTTAGGTAAACCTGTGTATGAAAAGAGCAAATTAGTCAAAGATTTATTAAAAATAGCACCAGATATTTTAAAATATTCTGCACCGGTATGGAGAAAAATAGATCAATTTAAATCAGAAAATAAAAAAATTTTATTTGAAGGTGCTCAAGGAATTTTACTGGATGTTGATCATGGAACATATCCATATGTAACATCATCGAATACAGTAGCAGCCTCTGCGGCAACAGGATCTGGATGTGGACCTAATTCTATAAATTTTGTTTTAGGTATAACAAAAGCATACACAACAAGAGTAGGTGAAGGACCTTTTCCAACTGAACTTAAAGATAATATTGGTAATCATTTAGGAGAAAAGGGACACGAATTTGGAACAGTAACTAGCAGAAAAAGAAGATGCGGTTGGTTTGATGGTGTTTTAGTAAGACAAACTATAAAAATTTCTGGCATTGATGGAATTGCTTTAACGAAATTAGATGTTTTGGATGAACTTGATGAGGAATTAAAAAATTTGAAAATTTACCTAAGAACGCAAAAATTTATATAAAAGCAATCGAGGAATTTATTGAAACAAAAATATCAAGCATTTCAACAAGTCCTGAGAGAGAAGATACTATCCTTTTAATAGACCCATTTAATTAGCTGGCAATAAATTTTTAGACTTTGCAGAATTTAACATATGTTTTTGTAATTTTTCAAACGCCTTATTTTCTATTTGTCTAACTCTTTCTCTGCTTATTTTATATTTTTTACTTAATTCATCTAAAGTAACTGGTTCATCAGTCAATCTTCTTGAGTACAAAATCTTTTTTTCTCTTTCATTTAATACTTTAATAGAATCTTGTAGCAAATCTTTTCTTTGCTCCATTTCATCACTTTGAGCAATTTTTAAATCATGATCCATTTCATTATCTACAACCCAGTCTTGCCACTCATCTCCATCTTCACCTATTGGAGCATTTAAAGATTGTTCTTTGCCAGAAAGTCTTCTATTCATTGAAACTACCTCATCCTCACTTACAGAAAGTCTTTTAGCAATATCTTCAACATGCTCTTTTCTTAAATCTCCCTCGGATTGTGGTGATATCTGGTTTTTAATTTTTTTTAAGTTAAAAAAAAGTTTCTTTTGGGCAGTTGTTGTACCTATTTTAACTAAACTCCAAGATCTTAATATATATTCTTGTATTGAGGCTTTGATCCACCACATTGCATAGGTAGCAAGTCTAAAACCTTTTTCTGGTTCGAATTTCTTTACTGCTTGCATCAAACCTACATTCCCCTCTGAAATCATTTCATTAAGTGGCAAACCATAGCCCTTGTATCCCATAGCTATCTTTGCAACCAATCTAAGGTGGCTAGTTACCAACTTTTCAGCTGATTTCACATTACCGGTTGACTGCCAATTTTTGGCTAACATATACTCTTCCTCAGCCGCAAGCATTGGAAATTTCTTTATCTGAGAAAGGTATGCCGCTAATCCTCCTTCATTAGAAAGTGCTGGCAAATTGTAGTTATTATTACTCATTCGAAGTATTTATTTAATAAATAAATAAAATTTTACAATGCTTTTATTGCTTGATTTTTCTTAGTTTTTTTAAAATTTTTTCCAAATCATCAGGTAATTTTGACGAAAATTCTAGCCATCGATTATCTTTCGGATGATTAAACCCAAGTGTTTTAGCGTGTAAAAATTGTCTATTAAGATCATTTAGGTACTTTTCGAGTTCAGGATTTATATTAGTAATTTTTTTAAACTTTTTTTTATATTTTTTATCACCTAAGATATTATTACCCTTGCTAGACAAGTGAACTCTGATCTGATGAGTTCTACCAGTTTCTAATTTACATTCTATAAGACTTAACGTTGGTACATTATCATTCTCAAATATTTCTAAAGTTTTGTAGTTCGTTATAGCATTTTTACCTTTCTTTAATGAGACCTCCATCATTTGTCTGTTTCTTGAGCTTCTAGTGATAAATGTTTCAATTTTTCCAGTTCGTGGTCTTAATTTGCCCCAAACCAAGGCTTGATAAACTCTTGAAATAGTATGCTTAGAAAATTGATTAGATAAATTCTCATGAGATAAATTGTTTTTAGCAATTACAATTAAACCAGATGTATCCTTATCTATCCTATGAACAATACCTGGTCTTAATTCATTCCCAATACTCGAAAGATTATTACCGTTATAATTAATTAACGCATTAACAATTGTATTATTATAATTCCCAGGCCCAGGATGCATTGAAATTCCATCGGATTTGTTTATCACAATTAAATCTTCGTCCTCATGAATTATTTCAAGAGGATATTTGAATGGTGCAAGTGACTCTTTTTTTGGTTCTACAATTTCAAAAAATATATCATCATTTATTTTTACTTTTCTGGACGGGTCGGTGACAACAATATTGTTTATTTTTAAGTTATTTTGTAAAATTAAACCTTTTACTCTAGATCTACTTAATTTATTACTCTGATTTGATAATAAAACATCTATTCTTAAATTATTTTCTTTATTTTTAACTTTTATATTTATATTACTTTTCATGTTATTATAATTATACAATATGCGCTTGTAGCTCAACTGGATAGAGCGCCAGATTTCGGCTCTGGAGGTTCAGGGTTCGACTC
>LULK01000064.1_pt1 | contig 61912 bp, 59 predicted proteins | sample 728181 | NCBI WGS metagenome assembly LULK01 (sample SAMN03860291, study PRJNA289734) | marine metagenome | biome: seawater column; feature: ocean; material: water; isolation source: Red Sea water column Station 169 - depth 10m | place: Saudi Arabia: Red Sea | collected 2011-10-15 | depth 10 m | reverse complement strand
GTCCGGATCATAGACTATGGAGGTCCAAACAGTTCCGCCACCGCCAAATTCCCACCAATTACTACCTTTCCACGTACTTGCAGCTACTTCCATAATGGGATCTTCAAAACCAAGACTAGGATCACCAGGAACTGTATAGAATCTCCAAACTTGCTCTCCCGTTTCAGTATCATAAGCAGTTACATAACCTCTTACTCCAAATTCAGCTCCTCCATTTCCAATAAATACTTTACCTTTCGCTACCCTTGGAGCCCCAGTAATTGTGTAGAATCTATCAGAATCTTCTATGGTATTTACCTCCCAAACTTTCTCACCGTTTTCAGCATTGAGGGCAAATAATCTTCCATCTAAACTGCCGAAATAAACTTTACCGTTATAAACAGCGACGCCTCTATTTACAACATCACAACAAGACTTTCTTGCTACTTCACCGGGAACTTCGGGATCAAAAGACCAAACTGTTTCTCCTGAAACAGCGTCAATAGCGAATACTTTACTCCATGAGCTAGTTAAAAACATAATTCCATCTACAACAATTGGAGTAGATTCTTGTGCTCTATTAGTTCCCATATCTTTGTACCATGCTAATGAGAGCTGGGAGACATTTTCTTTATTGATTTGTGTTAGAGGAGAAAATCTATTCTCTTCATAAGTCCTGCCATGAGAAAGCCAATTACCTGGTTCAGACTCAGCAGCAATTATTCTTTGATCATTTATCTGACCTATGGTGGTAGAACCTGAAGCAACAGTTTTTTCTAGAGCCTGGTCCTTTTCAGAATCACTGCATCCAACAATGGTTAAAATCGATATTAACCCAAAATAGAAGATTTTATTTTTCATTTGAAGTCCTAAATTTTCTATTAACTCTAACTCTTTTTTAAAAGATTTGGAATACAACATCTCTTTAATTTTTACTATATTATTAACTCACATATGAAGAAATTAATAACAATTTTAATTATATTTACTCCATTGCTTGTTATGACAAAAGTTTTAGATAATTTATCTGATAAACGAATCGAATGGGTACCATTTTCAGATCAGGTAATGGGTGGAATTTCTGAGGTAAATTTTTTGGAAAGAGAAGAGAATGGTCTTTCGCATTATCATATGGAAGGAAATGTGAGCACTGAGAATAATGGTGGTTTTATTCAATTTAGAGCGAATGTTAAGATTGAAGATCTTCCTTATAAGGGCCTGAAAATTAAAACTAGAGGAAATGGAGAAGAGTATTTTATTCACATCAGGACACCTAAAACTCGCTTACCTTGGAATTATTATGCCTCTTCTTTTACCGCGAGTAGTGAATGGGAGTCTATAAAAGTGCCATTTGATTCATTTAAAAAATCAGGATTAATATTACCGCGCAAGTTTAAAGCATCCGATATCAAATCCATTGGAATCGTAGCTTTTGGTAAAGATTTCTATGCGGATATTGATTTAGCTAGTATTGAACTTTACTAATCCAGATCTTTGAAATTTGGTTTTCTTTTTTCAGCAAAAGCGGTAACGCCCTCCCTGAAATCTTTTGAATCGAGCCTAATTCTCTGGGTTTCTTTTTCGTAATCCAATTGTTCGCTCAAAGAACCAGATAAAGCTTTATCGTGAGCTTTCACTATTTCTTTAAGCCCAGTTATAGGTCCATTAGCTAACTTCTTTGCAATCTCTTCAGCTTTAGAGATTAATTCCTCATCTGGTACACAGTCCCAAATAAGTCCCCATTCTTTAGCTTGTTTTGCTGAAATGTCTTCACCTAGAAGTCCCATGCCATTAGCCCTAGCTCTTCCAATTAGATTAGGTACAAACCAGGACGCTCCCACATCAGAAATGATACCTAGATTAGGTCCAAAAACTAATTTAAATTTAGCAGACTCTGAAGCTATGACTATATCTCCTGTAAGAGCTAACCCAACACCACCTCCAGCTGCAATTCCATTGATCGCATTTACAACCGGTTTTGAAGATTGCGTTATAGCTTTCACAAGTGGATTGAATGCATTTTCCATATTCATAGAACCTGCTTCTCCTGCTGACAATCCTTCTGTTTTAGGCCAACCACCTTCAATTAAATCTGCTCCAGAGCAGAAACCTCTCCCATTACCCGTAATAATAATAGATCTTACTTTTTTATCGGATTTAGCTTCGTACAAGGCATCTAAAAGACCCATTATAAGGTCTGCATTCATGGCATTAAGAACTTCAGGTCTATTTAGACTGAGTTTTAGGACTCCATCATTATTTAATTTTTTTTGTATTGCGTCATTCATAATTTATCTAATCAAATTGTTTTTCTGTACTAGCAAAGAGAAAGTAAAAAATTCCTCCAAAAAAGGTAACTCCAGCAACTACGTAAAATACCATATCCCATGAATTAGTTGTATCAAGAATTATGCCTGTTAAAACGCCTCCAACCAAACCAGGTAATGCAGCCACCATATTTGTGATTCCCATTAATCTCCCCGTATGTTTCGGTCCTATATCTGCATGGTTTACTATAAAACCTCCCGCACTAAAACCACCAAAAACATTTCCTAAACACATTATTGCAATAATACCTGCAACACTCTCGAGTTCGGGGACAATACATAAACAAATACCACTTCCTCCAAAGGCTATTGAATTACAAAGCTTTCTCACAGTTAAAAGTTTTATACCTTTATTGGTTAAGTAATCTGCAAAATAACCCCCAATATTTATGAACAAAAAGGAAGCAATATGCGGCAGCATAGCTAGAACTCCTACTGCAGCCATAGGAATTCCAAGGCCATCTTTTATAAAAATTGGTAGCCATGAAAGAAATACGAATAAACTGTAGTTACTACAAAAATGTGCAACTGTTATAGCCCATAAAGGAAGGTTTGTTCTTAATCTAGAAAAAGGAAGTGTCTCAGCTTTTTCACTTGCTGGAGCATTATTCAGAATATAATCTAATTCCTCAGCAGAAATATTTTTATCTTCTTTCGGTGTTGATTGAACAATATTTTTCCAAAAAATATACCAAATAAAGCCTAATCCTCCATAAAGATAAAAAGCCCATTGCCAACCCAAGTTTAAGATAATTACTGGAGTTGCCACTAACCCAAATATAGTTCCTATTGGAATAGCACTGTTGGTTATCGCGACGGACCTGGCTCTTTCGCTAAAAGGGATCCATCTTGCATATAAACTATGCCATGCAGGAAAAGTAATACCTTCACCTAGACCCATGCCTATTCTAGCGATGATAAGGGATATAAAGCCTCCAAAGAAAGCCCAAGGAGTTATAAAGGTAAATAAAGACCAAACAAGTAACCCAACTCCAAGAACTATTTTCGCACCTATTCTGTCAGAAAGAACTCCTCCATAGATTTGCGTCATCATGTAACCAATATAAAAACTACCTAAAATAATTCCTTTTTGTGTTTCTGACCATCCAGCCTCTTCACTCATAGGAATAATAGCTAAGGAAATTACCACTCTATCTATGTAACAAATAAAAACTGCTGCAACAGTTAATACAATTACTTTAAATCTTTGATGCACTAAAAATTTCTCCCCATATTTCTTACAAGATACCTCGTAATAAGATTAATTAAAATTTTTTTTGTAAATTCGTTATTATATTTATTAATGAAAGGGAGAGGACTTTGGGAACTTTAAAAAAAGATTACTTATTAAGTGGTATAAAAGTTATAGATGCTGCAAGTTTTATAGCTGGACCTTCAGCTGCAACAATAATGTCTGATTATGGAGCAGAAGTAATAAAGATTGAACCACAAAACGGAGACAGCTTGAGGAATTTGATCACTAACGGAAGAATGCCTGAAGGACCTGAAAATTACTGCTGGGAATTAACTTCTCGGAATAAAAAAAGTGTTTCTCTCAATTTAAAAGATCAAAAAGCTCATAACATCCTGATCGATCTGATAAAAGAAGCTGACGTCTTTATAACTAATATGCCATTTCCAATAAGAAAAAAATTAAAAATAACATCTGATGACATAAGACCACATAACGACAAACTAATTTATGCCTCTCTAACTGGATATGGTGAAGTTGGTCCCGATGCAGATAGAACTGCTTATGACTCTGTTGCCTGGTGGGCTAGAAGTGGATTAATGGATTTTGTCAGACCTTCTAATAACTCTCCTGTTGCATGGTCAACACCAGGCATGGGAGACCATCCGACTGGTATGGCTTTATACGGAGCAATAATGACTGCTTTATTTAATAGAGAAAAAACAGGAAAGGGGGGAGAAGTATCTACTTCATTAATGGCTAATGGAGCCTGGGCTAATGGAGTTTTTATCCAGGCAGCTTTAATGGATATTGAATTTCCAGAAAGAACTGAGCCTCTCCCAAGACACCCTTTTTACGATTTTTACCAAACAAAAGATGATAGAGAATTTGCACTTGGCATGATTAATTCAAGAATAGAATGGCCGAAACTCACTGAAGTACTAGATAGAGCTGATTGGTTGCAAAGAGAACTATTTAATTTTGACGATGCTTTCCAAAATGCAGATCTACTTAGATCAGAATTATCAGAAGAGTTTAAGAAAAGATCACTTGATGAAATAAATCAACTTTTACGTAACTCTGGTGTTACTTATGGTGTATTAGGTAAAACTACAGATCATAGAGATGACAAGCAATTTTTAGAAACAAAAACTTTGGTTCCTCTCAGTCATGAATCTTTTGAAAATCTATTAACAATCAATAGTCCTTTCACAATTCAAGATGAGAAAAAGATAGATTTTTCTAGGGCTCCCAATGTAGGTGAACATACTAAAGAAGTTCTGGAGAATATGGGATATTCAGATACTGAATTAGAAGATTTAAAAAATGGATCCGCCATTTATTGGCCTAATAAGCTTTAAAGAATGAAAACTTACATTAAACAAATATCAGCTCTTCTCTTCATATCGCTCATCATTTCTTGCTCAAAAGAAGAGGTGTGTTACGAAGCAGATTTAGTTTTAGTAAATAGTAAAATCTATACTGCCAATGCAGATCAATGGGAAGCAGCAGCCCTGGCTATTTTAGGCGATAAATTTATCTTTATTGGCAGTAATGACGATTCCTCTGCTTACGCGTGCGGATCTAATAGAGTTTTAGATTTAAAGGATGCCTTTGTATTCCCAGGATTCATTGATGCACATGCACATCTTAAAGGCATAGGTTACCGAGAAATAACCCTCAATCTTCAGGGTGCGGACAGTTTGAAGAATATGCTCACCTTGGTTCAAATCCATTCAAATAAATTATCGGACGGCGATTGGGTAGTCGGAAGGGGCTGGATAGAAAAAAAATGGCCAGAAGGTAGGTTTCCTACTATTGAGGAGTTGGATGCTATTTCCAGTAAAAAGCCTATTGCCCTAGAAAGGGCAGATGGCCATGCAATTATTGTTAATTCGCTTGCTCTAAAATTAGCAGGAATTGATAGAAGTACCCCCGATCCTATAGGAGGAAAAATAGATAAAGACTCCAATGGGGAACCTAATGGAGTCTTGATAGACAAAGCATCATCCTTAGTTGAATCTATTATTCCCAAACGCACTAGGGAAGAAGAAAAGCGAGCTTTAAGGGAAGGACTTAATAGAACAGCGAAAATGGGATGGACACAATTGCATGATGCAGGCTCTCCTTTATCCGATTACGAAATTCTAAATGAACTTAAAAAAAATGAAGGCTTACCAGTTAGGATCCAATTTTATGTAAGTGATGGAGAAGATGGTAATAAGTTTCTTGATGAAGGCCCTTATTTAGATCCAGATCATTTCCTTACTTCTAGGGGTATCAAGTTTTACGCCGATGGGGCAATAGGTTCTAGGGGCGCTGCATTCTTCGACAAATATGACGATTACGAAACAAAAGGTTTTCTGATATTCCAAAAAGAAGAAACTATCCCAAAGCTAGTTAAAGCCCTTGTGAATGGCATTCAAATACAAACTCATGCTATTGGAGATTTGGCAAATAAAATTACTCTTGATTGGTATGAAGAGGCATTCAACAAAGTTTCACCAGAAAATAGAATAATTGAAAATCCTCGATGGAGAGTTGAGCATGCTCAAAATATTAAACCCGAAGATCAACAAAGATACTCAGATTTAGAAGTTATAGCTTCAATGCAACCTTCTCATGCGATTGGTGATTTACATTTCGCACACAAAAGATTGGGAGAGGAAAGATTAAAAGATGCATATACTTGGAAAAAGTTGATTGAATTAGGTGTTGTTGTTGTAGGTGGATCTGATGCACCTGTTGAAATAGGTGATCCGCGAATTGAATTTAAGGCCGCCGTTAGCAGAAAAGATTTAGACGGGTTTTATGAAGATTGGTGGAATATTGAAGAAGTGGTTTCTAGAGAAGAGGCTCTGTATATGTTTACAAAATGGGCGTCCTATTCCGTTTTTGAAGAGGATATAAAGGGAACAATTGAAGTTGGAAAGCTAGCTGATTTAACAATATTTAACAAAGATATAATGACAATTCCTGAAGAAGATATTATGAGTTCTGAAGTTATTATGACTATTGTTGGAGGTAAAGTAGTTTATTCAAAGTAAAAAAAAGGGTACATAAAGTACCCTTTTTTTCTTAGATTCATATTAGAAATCCATACCTAATCTTAGGTAGTAAAATGCGCCCATGAATCCTAATGGAGCAAACTCAGGGTATATAGCACCACAACAAGTAACTCCAGTATCATCATCAGGGTATTCATCAGTAATATTTTCTGCACCTAATGTAAGCTGCATTGTTCCAAGATCTTGTGTAATCTCTAGATCAAGTGAATACTGATCACCTAAATTGGTTATATTATCAATACCTGAGTAATAGTCTGATTCACCTACAAACATGTATCTTAGCAAAATGGTTGTATCATTTTGATTGTGTACAGCTGTAAAGTTATATCTTTTCTCGGGTAGTAAAGACTCTAATGCACCAATTCTACTTCTGCTGATCAAAGTTGATTTATCAACTTCAGTTTCAGTATTACTGTATACAAAAGTAAAGTCTGTAACTCCTTGGAATAACTCAGTTGAGTAAGAAGCTACTAGATCAAATCCTTCTGTAGTGGTATCAAAGTCATTAGTGAAGAATCTGAAAGTTTGCATATCGCTTGCTCCAGGCACTTTTGCAGCAACCAAGGCAGCTCTATCAGCATCAGTTAGGAAATAGTTTTCTGTTAGAGCAATTCTATCAGTGAGTTCTATTTCGTAAGCATCAAGCGTTATGTTGAGAGAATCAGTAACATCCCACACTAAACCGAGGCTTATATTGTCTGATTCTTCTGGTTCTAGTGCTTTACCACCAGCAGTTACGGAGATTGGGTTTGTAGGAGACAATGTTCCTTGTTGAACCAATTCACCTGTTCCTGCTGTTGCAGTTGTTACGTTTGATACATTAGCTTGACCAGGAGTTGGAGCTCTAAAACCTGTACTCATTGTTCCTCTGAATTTCAATGTATCTGACATTGTTGCTAAGAATGATATTTTTGAGTTCGTTGTAGTCCCAAAAGTATCAAAATGCTCATATCTAGTAGCAAATCCTAGTAAAAGATTCTCAGTTACATCTGCTTCTAAATCGATATAAGCAGCAACGTTCTGTTGATCCCAAACTCCAGCAATATCAGGAGTAAAACCAGCGAAACCATTGGAACCTATACCAAAGCCTTGATCAAAGTAAGGACCAGTTGTGAAACTAGCAACGTCTCCATTTACAATTTCAAATTGCTCTTCTCTCCATTCAAATCCATATGCGAAGTTTAAGTCATAACTGCTCATTGGTATGACAGTTACAAAGTCGGCATTGAAATTTTTCTCAAGTTGAATATAGCTTCCTGGTTCAAATTCAGTTGGAGATTGCGGACCTAATGAAGGGTTGAGTGTATTGATGATTACAAAGTCAGCTCTGTTTTCACCAATGTGTACACTGTAGTCATATGAAGTACCGCCCTCAAAAACTCCCTCTACACCCGATGCAATTGACCAATCTGTTACGTCACCACCAAATGATGGCGTGAAACCACCAGGGAATACTTGGTTGAATACGAAACAATTCGGATCATTTTCGTAAACAGCTAAAGCAGCACCTATAAGGTTGTAGTCTTTGGCATTAATATCGCTTGGACATGTTCTAGCACCACCTGCAGCTTGAGCGACATCAGCGATCAATCTGATATCACTTCCATCATCATAAACACCAGTTCTGTTATTCGGGTTTCTGAAGAAGAAACCACCCATAACATTTTTCTCAGCATAGTTACCGAAGAGGTAAAATTTGCTAGACGGAGTAAGTTCTAAACCAATGTTTCCTACAAACTTAACGTCATCCTTAACTTTTGGAGAACCCCAAACCTGAGCTTCGCCATTTCCAAAAGGATGAGCCCAAACAGGAACTCCAGCAGCTTTCAATGAAGCAGCGTCGCCACGTTGCTCACTTCTAGCAGTTGGATCAGTTTCCTGTAATTCAAGAGAAAAGTTGGCATATCCGTCGTCTGTAAAGGGCATACCTGCATTCATGCCAATCCTTACAGTTTGACCATCACCTTCTTTGTATTCACCAGATTTGATTTCTAAACGATAACCTTCAGCTGCATCTTTGTATACAAAGTTAAGAATACCAGCGATGGCATCCGAACCGTACTGCGCTGCAGCACCATCTCTTAGAACTTCAACTTTCTTAAGAACGATAGAAGGGATTGCAGAAATATCTGGTCCTTGTGCACCGTCAGCTATACCACCACCTAGGAAAGAAATTACAGCACCTCTGTGTCTTCTTTTTCCATTTGTGAGGACCAACATATTATCGGGCGGTAAACCTCTAAGGTTTGCTGGCCTAATAAGTGTTGCAGCATCACTGATAGGCTGCGTATTAACATTAAAGGAAGGTACTAATGTTCTCAGCATGTAGTCAAGTTCAGTTGCACCCTGATTTTTTAAATCAGATCCAGTGAGAACATCTACAGGAGCAGGAGAATCACCTACCGACCTTGCATCTCTCCTTGTTCCAATAGCAACTACTTCTTCTACTTCATCGGCGGCTGCCAAGAAGCTAGGGAGAGTAGGTGTTATTAACAAGGATAGAGTTATGGATAGGAATCCTATTTTGGATTTATACATAATATTTACCCCAAATTATTAAATTTAACATAATAGCAATACTGCAATCTTAATGCCAAAGGTAAAAACCTTTTTTATGCAGAAATGCACTATTTCCAAGCAAAATAGACTTTACATTTACAGTTTGTGAACAATATATGTAGTATATTTACTTTGCTGTGATAGCTTTATGTTCTATATTCTATAGATCGTTAATTGCTTATGCAAACGTTAGGTACTGTAAGCATTACTACTTAAATTTTTTTTTGTATCTTTCTATGTACCTTTTTTGTACCTTTTATGTTTACTTACAGAAAAGCAGAAATTCAGGATATATCGGCAATAGAGGAACTGATGAATTTATCAATCTCTAAAGTTCTTGGAAAACTAACTGATAAAAAAGAACTTGAAGCTTCATATGAATCTATGGGTCTAGACACTAAACTTATTGAAGATAATTCCTATTTCCTTATATTTGAGGAAGATACCTTGATTGGATCTGGAGGCTACAGCATAAGAAAGACCTTGTTTGGCGGTAACCATACTCCAAATAGGTCGGATGACTTATTAATACCAGGTCAGGAACCTTCTAAAATAAGGGCGATGTATACTCATCCTGATTGGATAAGGAAGGGAGTTGGAAGTATGATATTGGAACTTTCTGAAAATGAATCTAAAAAATTAGGATTTAATAAAGCTGAACTCATGGCAACAATTTCAGGAATACTTCTTTATCAGGATAGAGGCTATGAAGTGGATGAAGAAATTGAATATGAAAGTAGAGCCGGAAACAAAGTGAAGATGTATAGAATGTTCAAAAATCTATGAATGATAAAGTTATACAAAATAATATATTTGATGAGCCTTTAGAAGAATGTAGTTGCGCGCCTTTAACTGGGTTTTTTAGAACTGGTTGCTGCGAAACCTCCGAGCAAGATACTGGTAATCACACTGTTTGTGCAATCATGACAGAAGAATTTCTTGAATTCAGTAAATCAAAAGGAAATGACCTTTCTACTCCTGTTCCAGCATTTGATTTTCCAGGATTAAATTCAGGAGATAGATGGTGTTTATGTGCTGCCAGATGGCTAGAGGCTTACGAAGCTAGTTCTGCTCCATCAATTATTGCTAAGGCTACCAATAAAAGATCATTAGAAATTATTCCTATGGAACTAATTAAGGAATTTTCCTTAGATGTATTATGAAAAAAGATCTTTTTTTTATGCAAAGAGCTCTAAAACAGGCCAAAGATGCTTCTATCCTGGGTGAAGTGCCAGTAGGTGCTGTATTAACGCTGAATGATGAGATTATTGCTGAAGATCATAATAGATCAATTTCATTGAATGACCCTAGTGCCCATGCAGAAATAAATGTAATAAGAAAAGGTGCAGAACTATTACGAAACTATAGACTCCCTAATACTTCTCTCTATGTAACCTTAGAGCCTTGTATGATGTGTTGTGGCGCTTTAGTGCATGCAAGGATAGACAATCTAATATTCTCTGCTGCTGATCCTAAATCTGGGGTCGTGATTAGTAATTCAAATCTTCTAAGTGCAGAATTTCTAAATCACACGGTAAGGTTTAGACAAGGACCTCTAATTGAAGAGTCTTCAGATTTATTAAAGTGCTTTTTTCGAGAGAGGAGGTTATAAATTAAACTCAGTCCATATAGGAGCATGATCTGAAGGCTTATCCATACCTCTTATGTCGTAATCAATTCCTGAAGCTATAACCGCTGAATTAAGTTTTTTTGTAACCCATATGTGATCAATCCTTAAACCCCTTTTGGGGCTATCTTCAAAGCCCTTACTTCTATAGTCGAACCAACTAAATTCATCATTTTTTTCTGAATAAAGAGTTCTGTAAGAATCAAATAGTCCCCAATTAGTCAACTCTGATAACATTTCCCTCTCTTCTGGAAGAAAGCTACACTTTCCCGTTCTTAGCCATCTTTTTTTGTTTTCTTCCCCAATCCCAATATCTATATCTTGAGGTGAAATATTTAAGTCACCCATCACTATTAAATGATCTTTCGGATCATAATTCTTTCGTAAGTGTGTAATGAGATCTTTATAAAATTTTACTTTATAGGGAAATTTTACCGGATGTTCCCTCTCCTCACCTTGTGGAAAGTATCCATTTAATATGTGTATTTTTTTCCTACCTTTTTTAAGAGTTACCGAAATAAATCTTTTCTGAGATTCATCATCGTCCGTTTCAAATCCTTTGTTTATATCTAAAGGCTCTTCTTTTGTAAGGATAGCAACACCATAATGTCCTTTTTGGCCATGAATATGGGCCTTGTAACCTAAAGATTCTGGAATTTCATAGGGAAAATCATCGTCATGAACTTTGGTCTCTTGAAGTCCGATTGCATCGGGCTCATGCTTTTTGACGATCGCTTCAATTTGATGAGGCCTTGCTCTGATGCTGTTTATATTAAATGAGATTATTTTCATGATGATTTTGTCACGAAATTTGAAGCTAGTAGAGGTTTGTTTTTTATTTCTATGAGATCTATGAGTATATTCGCGGCCTCTTCTAATATCTCAGCATCCACATCAAGTTCTTCTGGATCATCCCCTCTCTCTACAAATTCTTTATATGTCTCATAGGTTGGAAGGTCCAAGGAAGCCCTTAGTTTGTTTTCATTACTAAGCAGGAACTCTTCTATTTTAGTTTTCTGTTGCAATCTAACTTCTAAATTTAGGTCTAAAAAGTCTAATTCATTTTCTTTTTGCCATTTTTTTCTCACTTTTATGCTGTCGAACAACGCTGAACTTTCAACTCTTGATGCGCTTTGTTGTTTGAGTAACTCCTTAAAATTACTTACTCTATTGAAGTTTTTAAAGCTAGTGCTTGGAATAGTGTCATGCGCCAAAGCTCTATCTAGATTGCTCTCTCCTAAGTCTTTTATATCGAATAGTGACGGAAGATTGATATCTGGCTCAACACCAAGATTTTGAGTACTACTGCCCGAAACTCTATAAAATTTAGACTCTGTAAATTTAATCTGACCTGATGAGAGCAAATCAACTTTTTGGACAGTTCCCTTTCCGAAAGTACTTGTGCCGACAACTAAACCCCTATCATAATCTTGAATTGCCCCTGCTAATATTTCTGAAGCCGACGCACTAAATTTGTTTACTAACACAACTAGTGGTTTATCAAAATATTGATAGCCCCATCTTCCGCCGAGCCCTTGAATATTGCCATTAGAACTCTTCACTTGAACAGTAGTTCCTCTTCCAAGGAATAAGTGAGCTAACTCATTTGCTTCGAATAAAGAACCGCCCCCATTGTTTCTAAGGTCTATCACTAAACCATCAACATTTTCTGCTTTTAGTTCTTGTAAGAGTCTTTTTACATCCTTACTGCTACTTTTGTAATTATAATCTCGCTTCTGGTAGGCATCGAAGTCGAAATAAAACGCAGGTAATTCTATTACACCAACTTTGTATTCTTTCTCATTTCGTTTTAAGGATAGGATTTTTCTTTCTGCCTCTTGATCTTCCAGCTTAACGACATTTCTTATGATTTCTATTTCTTTTGTTTCATTGTCATTAATTGAAGTTGACGGAATAACTTGCAATCTAACTTTTGACCCTTTTGGACCTCTGATTAAGTCTACTACATCATCAATTCTCCAGCCTATAACATCAACAATCTCGCCTTTTTCATCCTGTCCAACTCCAATAATTTTATCTTTGGGCTTCAAAGACTCTGTCTTTTCCGCAGGTCCACCAGGTACGAGTGAAGAAATAGATGTGTAAAGTCCATCCGAGGTAAGAAGCGCTCCTATCCCTTCCAGAGATAGACTCATATTGATATCAAAGTCTTCAGAATTTTTAGGAGACATATAAGCAGTATGCGGTCCATAAACTGAAGCAATAGAATTAACAAAAATATTGAAAACATCTTCATTTCTAGTTTGTTCAAAATAGTTTAATTGGTTCTCCATTCTTTTAATGGTTTTACTGACTGATTCGTCAATTGTGTTTCCAGAAAGCATAAGCTGTATAACATCATTGATACTCAAATCGATCCATAGCTCTTTTAATTCATCAAGCGTATTTAATCTTTCTCCTTCAGAGAGAGTTCTAATTAAAGTTCGGGAACTCTTTAAATTATTTTCATTAATATCGTCGAGAAAGTTTCTTTGAGTTTTATACCTTTGTTTATAACGCTTAACGTAATTATTGAAAAGGAAAAAGGCTTTTTCGAGATCGTCAGTAATCGTTGAATTTGCATTGATATCGTTGAATACTGCTGCAACTTCTGAAGTTGTAAAAATGTTTTTATTGGGATCTAGTCTATTAATGAATATCTCAAAAGAATCAGATTTTACCGCCCGGTAGTCTTTCTTTACAAGATGACTAGACTGAAGTTTATCAATAATCTCAAAAGCTAAATTTACTTGGTCTTGACTGAAACCATACTTTTCACCTACTTCAGTTTCTGATGCTGTGACTGTTGTAGTCCACAATAATATGACTATTAGAAGAAAATTTTGTTTCATAAAGTATTTAGAAAGTAGGGCATGTGTATTCTATCTAAAAATTTAATTAAATAGAATTCCAAGAGTAGATATTCTTCTTTTTCTATATGATAGTAAATTAAATAGGAATATATATATGAAGAGAATTGAATATTACTTAGATTGCAGCAGTCCATGGACCTATCTTTCATTCAGAGGAATCTTAGATTTACAACAGAGAAAGGATTTTGAAATTGTATGGAAACCGATTCTGGTTGGAGGAATTTTTAACTCAATAAATCCAAGTGTTTATGAAAGCAGAAAGAATCCTGTGAAAGAAAAAGCAGCTTACTCTCAAAAGGACTTGAAAGATTGGTCAGAATTAAGAGACATAACAATTAACTGGCCTACGATATTTCCAATAAATAGTGTCAAAGCTATGCGCGGTGCTTTTTATTTCATAGATAAAGGCGGAATAGAATCTTACCTTGAAGATGTTTTCCAGGGATATTGGACTAATGGCATAGATATTTCAGACACTGACTATTTGTCTTTAATTGCTGAGGAAAATGGAGTCGAGGCTTTTGAGTATTTAGAATTCATTTCGACAGATGAAGCCAAACAAAGACTGATAAATAACACTCAAGAGTTGATTGATAGAGGGGGCTTCGGATCTCCAACTTTCTTCTTAGATGATAAGGATATGTTCTTCGGAAATGACAGAATTCAGCTTATTGAACAAAGAATCTAATTTTCTTATTCTTTATCTTTTGCCATCTTAGAAATGCTTTTTGAATCTTGACCGAACATAGTTTTTAATCCTTCCTTTGTAATACCTTTGCCAAAATTTCTTTGCTCTTTCCCTACCTCAATACCTTTTCTTACGGCAGGTCTTGATTTAATATCATCAAACCATCTCCTCACATTTGGGAACTCATCAAGATTGACTTCATATCTCTTGTAAGCAGTAATCCATGGGAAAGAAGCCATATCTGCTATGGAATAATCTCCAGCTAAAAAATCTCTTTCATTCAAGATATTATTCATTACTCCTAATAATCTATCATATTCATTTTTATACCTTTTCTCAGAATAAGAATGATCACCAGGAAAGTTGGGCGCATAATTAACAAAGTGACTCACTTGTCCGGCCATCGGCCCCAAACCACCAACTTGCCAAAAAAGCCACTCCAAAACTCTTTCTCTATAAGGCGAAATTTGGGGAAAGAATTTCCCTGTCTTTTCTCCAAGGTACATGAGTATTGCTCCAGATTCAAATATACTTAATGGTTCACCTTCTTTTATATTTGTATGATCAACTATAACCGGCATTCTGTTATTTGGACTTATCTTTAGGAAATCAGGCTTGAACTGATCACCCTTGCCTAAGTTAACTGGTACAACTTTGTAATCCAAGTCACACTCCTCTAACATGATTGAAATTTTCCACCCATTAGGGGTAGGTGCATAATATAGATCTATCATTTTTTTAAATCCTCAATAAAGTTATCTTTCTCTGTCCAAAGGTTTTCCATCCAAGATTTTAATTCTTCCCTGAATGTTATATCTTCCTCGTAGTTTTTCTGAAGTAGATTTTGGGGAATAGCTATCTCGCGAACTTTAACAGTTACATTTGACATTCTACCGCACAAAAAATCCCAAAAAGACCTCTTCGAACTGTGGTAGTAAATTGTAAAGTCGAGCATCAATTGAATGTAAGGCATAGTAGTCAATGTTAAGCCAATACCTCCAGACTTTGGATTAAGCAGGTTCTTGAATTTTGAATCTTGACTTAACCTTTTCTCTTCATTAAATCTTGTTCCTTCAGCAAAACTAAAGATAGAAACAGGGTATCTAGAATACCTTTCAAAAGATTTTTCCATAGCCTTAATATCTTCGCCTCTGAGATTCGGGTTTTTATCTAATTCTTCTTTTGAATACCTTTTTAAAAATGGCATATCCAATGCCCACCATGCTAATCCAATAACTGGAACCCAAATGAGTACATGTTTCATAAAAAACTTAAGCATGGGAACTTTTCTATTTGTGATTGCTTGGAGAACAAATATGTCAGCCCAGGATTGATGATTTGCAACAGACAAATACCATCTTGTATTATCTAATGATTCGAATCCTTCTATTTTCCATTCGGGTTTATGAAGAGCTTGAATCCATAGACCATTACAATAAATCCAACATTCTCCGACATTAATTATTAGTTTAGTACAAACTCTTTTCCAACTTTCGATGGGTAAAAGCAACTTTAGGATCGCAATACTTAGAAGAAATATACACCAGAAAAGTGTATTAAAGACAACTGCAAATAGCCCTAAGACTCCCCTAAAAATCTCCATAGAGTTATTTTATCTTAATTTTTTAGAATCATCCCAAAGAGTATTTAGTTCATCTAAATCCATTTCAGAGACTTTTATGTTGTCTTTTGCAAGTTTTTTTTCAATATAGTTAAATCTCTTCTCAAATTTAACATTAGATTTTCTTAAGGCTTCCTCAGAATCTACACCCAACTTTTCTGATAAGTTGGTAATAATCATATAAAGATCGCCAATTTCCTCTTGAATAGACTCTTTTTTCTCAGATTCTACAGCCTCTTCAAGCTCTCTAAGTTCTTCTTTAATCTTTTCGAAAACCCCCTTAGTATCGGGCCAGTCAAAGCCTACACTAGCGACTCTCTTTTGAATCTTTTGTGATCTTTGGAGGGATGGTAAATTTTTAGCAATTCCTTCAAGGACACCTCCTAGATTTTTTTTGGATCTTTCCTTTTGTTTTGTTTCTTCCCATTGGTTCACCTGTTCGTCTAAGGAATGATTTTTTTTATCAGAGAAGACAAAAGGGTGTCTCCTTATAAGTTTTTCTGAAATAGTTTTTGCAACATCATCAAAGGAAAATAATTCTTCTTCTTTTGCTATTTGAGATAAAAAGACCACTTGCAAAAGGAGGTCGCCTAATTCCTCTTTTAGATCTGAAATATCTTCTCTTTCTATGGCATCAGCGACTTCGTATGCTTCTTCAATAGTATAAGGAGCTATGGATCTGAAGGTCTGTTCTTTATCCCATTCACAACCATCATCTTTATCTCTTAATTGAGACATGATGACTAAAAGCTTCTCTATACTATTCAGATTAATATTCGCTAAGAGTTGCGTATCTATCCAGATGATATTCTGAATTTCCAAAAATTTGTTCAGTCACTCTAGCTCTTTTTAGGTAAAGTCCGACATCATATTCATCGGTAACACCTACACCGCCATGCATCTGAACTGCTTCATTTGTGACGAGGTGGTTCGTTTCTCCTGCTTTGTATTTAGCTAAACTTGCCATTCTCTTTAGATCATTTGAGTTTTCATCAACTGCATTGCAAGCAGCTATTACTGACGATTTTGTCAATTCTAACTCTGAATACATTTCCGCAGCCCTATGTTGAAGTGCTTGGAATGTCCCTATAACAGAACCAAATTGCTTTCTTTCTTTGAGATAATCCAGTGTTATATCAAATGCCTGCGACGCATTTCCTAACATTTCTGCAGAAATAGCGATTTGAGCTCTATCCAGAACCTCTTCCATTATTGCTGACCCATTATTTTCCTCTCCAAGAAGATTTGAAGACGAGACAGTAACATTATCGAACTTTATATTGGCAGAATTTCTAGAATCTACCATACTAGTTTTAGTTATTTCAATACCATCAGAATCTGCTTCTACTAGAAAAAGTGTGATCCCTGAAGCATCATCATCCGAACCTTCTGTTCTTGCGGCTACTACTATTAAATTTGAACAATGCCCGTCAATGACGAAAGTCTTTTCTCCAGAAATTTTGTATTCATTTCCGGCTTTAGTGGCTTTTGTTGAAATAGAAAACGGCGAATGTCTGTTACCTTCTTCTAATGCAAGAGCCGTAGTAAGACTACCATCTACTATGCGAGGCAAGTAATTTTGTTTTTGCTCATCATCTCCACCTAAAGTTATTAGAGTTGCACCTAGAACACCAGTTGAAAAGAGAGGTGAGGGCGTTAATGTCCTTCCCATTTCTTCAAAAATACTTCCCATTCCGACCATGCCAAAATCAAATCCACCATACTCCTCTGGAACTAAGATACCCGACCAACCAAGATTAACCATCTCTGACCATAAAGATTGGTCATAACCTAATTCATTTTGGGTATCTCTTATCTCTCTGAAATGTGTTATTGGAGCATTCTTTTGTAAAAACTCTTTGGCAATATCTTTGAGGGATTGTTGTTCCTCATTCAGTATTAACGCCATTTTTACTTATCTGGTAAACCAAGAACTCTTTTTGAAATAACATTCAGCTGTACTTCAGAAGTACCTCCTTCAATTGAATTTGCTTTAGTTCTAAGCCAGTCTCTTGTAATCGCCAATTCTTCCATAGAAAATCCTTCTCCATCCCATCCAACTCCTTTAGTGCCCATTGCTTCCAGCATTAGCTCATAACGAAGTTTATTATGTTCAGTTCCATAGTATTTACCCATGGCCGCAGCCGGACTTGGTGCGCCGACTTTAGTTTCTTCTCCTACCCTTTGCATAGTTAGACCAAAAGCTCTGGAGTTAAGATCATGCATAGCCACTTTTCTTCTTAAGGCTTTATCAGAAATCTTTTTATCAGCATCTATTCCGACGTATTTCTTTCCTATCTCAGCCAGTCCTGATTTAGTTTTTTTACTACCATCTCCACTGCCTGATAGTCCCATGGCTGAAATCATAGTTCGTTCATGCTCAAGAAGTCTCTTAGCAACTGTCCAACCTTTGTTTAATCCCCCAACGAGATCTTTGGTAGGAGCTTTTGCATCATCGAAGAAGGTTTCACAAAATGGAGATTTTCCACTTATTAAGGTAATAGGCCTTGTAGTGACACCTGGCTGATCCATATCTATAAGTAAAAAACTTATTCCGTCATGTTTGGGCTCCTGAGGTCCAGTCCTAACTAAACAGAAAATCTTATCGGCTTTATCTGCATACGATGTCCAGATTTTTTGACCATTTACGACATAGTTATCCCCGTTCTCTACTGCCTTAGTACTTAACGAAGCCAAGTCTGAGCCTGATCCAGGTTCACTATAACCCTGGCACCACCAAATTTCCCCTCTAACAATCGGAGGTAAATGCTCTTTTTTCTGCTCCTCGTTGGCAAACTCTAGAAGAGCCGGCCCTAACATCCATATACCAAAACTTCCTAATGGAGATCTAGCCCCTATCGCTCCCATTTCTTCCTGAAGAATTTTATTTTCTTCTTTAGATAGGCCACCTCCGCCATATTCACTTGGCCATGTGGGACAAGTCCATCCTTTTTCTCCCATTCTTTCCAACCATATTTTTTGGTCAGGATGAGAAAATTGGGCATTTCTGCCACCCCACGCAACATCTCCTGGCTTTCTCATTTCTTGTGGGCAATTAGCCTCTAGCCAATCTCTTGTTTCTTCTCTAAAAGTTTGTAAATCTGTCATTTTATTCCTTATTTATTTACTTGTTAGAATGCAATTATAGATATATTCTGAAGATAACTAAACAAATTCTAAGGAGTTTAAATGAAAGCATATCAAGTGATAGAAAATGGTAAACCATTAGAAGAGAGAACATTAGAAACACCTGAACCGAAAGGAAGAGAGGTAGTTCTTAAGACAGTTGCATGTGGCGTATGTCATTCTGATGTACACATTCATGATGGATACTTTGATTTAGGGGGAGGAGTGCAACTTCCATCACCATTACCTGGTGGCGAGCCCCTCACTATGGGTCACGAAATTTTTGGAGAAGTAAGTGCAATTGGACATGAAGTAGAAGGCATAAATATAGGAGAGAGATATGTAGCTTATCCATGGATGGGTTGTGGTGATTGCGATCTTTGTAACGATGACATGACCCATTATTGTGCAAATAATTCTAATCTAGGTATTCATGTCGCGGGAGGATACGGAGACCATGTTTTAGTACCTGATCAAAAATATTTATTTGATGCAGCAGATACACCTGATAGTTTAGCTGGTAGTTACGCTTGTAGAGGCTTAACAGCTTATAGTGCTCTAAAAAAAGCAGGCCCTTACAAAAAAGATAATTCATTAGTCATTGTCTCTGCAGGAGGATTAGGAGTCTTAGCTTTGAAAATTGCCCAAGCGGCTTACGGTATAAATCCAATAGTCGTAGATATAGATGACGAAAAACTAGGAATGGCCAGACAGCTCGGTGCATCTGCAACAATTAACTCTTCAGAAGAAGGTGCTGCAGAGAAACTCTTAGAATTAACTGAAGGCGGTGCTAGATCTATTGTAGACTTTGTGGGAGCCGAGGCGTCTGTTAATTTTGGATATAACCTTCTTGCAAGAGGGGGAAGTTATGTAATAGTTGGGCTTTTTGGAGGACAAATTAGCTTGCCCTTACCTTTGCAAGCTCTTACTGAAAAGAAACTTATGGGTTCTTATGTAGGCAGTTTAGGTGATATGGCAGAGCTAATGGAACTTGTTGTTGCCGGTAAAATTGATCCTGTCGCGGTAGAAACACGAGATGTTTCTAGGGCAAATGAAACTCTAAAAGAAATGAAAGAAGGAGATCTTCTAGGATTGGTCGCTTTAACGCATGATTAATTTATAACGAGATCTCTGACAAGGTCTTGGAAATATCTCTATTGATGACTATATCTGAAAGATGATCCATTTGTGTTGGTTCATTATTTATAATTACTAATTTAGCACCTGTTTCTTTTGCTAATAAAGGGAGATCAGCAGCAGGGAAAACAGCAAGAGAGGAACCTAAACAAATAAATAGATCTGACTTAATCGATACTCTTTGTGCAGTTATCATTTCTTCCTCTGGCATAGCTTGACCAAAAGAGATTGTTGCCGTTTTAATTATTCCCCCACATTTAGTGCATGAAGGAGGCTCTTTGGTAGCGAGGAAATCTTTTTTAAGAGGATAAAGTTCATATCTCTCATAACAGTTTAGGCACTTAGCATAAGTTGCATTTCCATGGAGTTCAGTTATCTTGAAGTCGTCTATCCCTGAATCCTGATGTAAGTTATCTACGTTTTGAGTTATGAGATGAGATTCCTCTTTCTTATTCATGATTTCAGCTAATTTTAAATGACCAATATTGGGTTTCGCTGAATCTATGCTTAGTTCATTTGCAAACTTCCTTTCCCATGACTCTATCCTTTTATCTTTAGAGCTTATAAAGTCTTGAAAGTATATGGGTGTTGAAGTTTTCCATACTCCTTTTGGCCCACGAAAATCAGGAATGCCAGAATTAGTGCTTATGCCAGCTCCTGTAAAAAATACCAAATTTTTACTCTTTTCTATCAATCGCTGTAGTTTTAAGGACATGTCGCTTTCTCTTTCAGATAGAATATAAACAAAATAAAGCAAAAATGGATATTTTTTCTCTTAGTCAAGAATCTCTTTGGTTAATTACGGTGGTCTATGACCTTGGTCTAGCATTATTACTTTATAGATTTTTTGGTAAATACGGTTTGTATGTTGCCGTTGTTCTTGGGATTGTCCTTGGTAATTTGCAAGGTGGAAAGGTCAGTGAACTTATTGTATTCGGAAATACCTATAAAGTAAGCATGGGAGCAATACTCTATTCAGGTATATATTTCGCTACAGATGTCTTAAATGAAAAATATGGAAGGGCCGAAGCTAATAGAGCTGTAATGTTAGGTTTCTTTGCAAATATTGCTGTAATGATAACCTTAGTTTTGAGTGTTCAATTTAAGCCTTCTGAAATAACTGGTTCTGCTTTAGAAGTTCATAATGCAATCAGCACTTTAGCTTATTATTCTCCTGCATTTGTCATTGGGTCTTTGACTGCATATTTGGTAAGCCAAACTTTCGATGTCTGGTTTTTTAATAAAATCAAGAGTATCACAGGTGAATCCAAACTTTGGTTAAGGAATAACCTGTCTACAATCACTTCCCAGTTGATAGATACTCTCATTTATCAATTTACATGGGTATTCGCTACTGGAATCGATTGGTCAACTGCTTTGATGCTTGCATTAACAAAGTATGTTTTTAAGGTTTTAATTGCAGCAATTGATACAATATTTATATATTGGGTTAAAAAATGGTGAATCCAAAAATGAAGTTTAAAAAAATAAGTATTTTCTCTTCTCTCAAGGCTAAAAAAATAGAATATATCTCTCACCAGCTGGAGGAAATACTACATAACCTTGGTATGGAAATCCTCATTCCGAGATCATTCAAAGATTATAAATCGACTTTTGGAAAGCATTCTTCTGAAAGAACTATTTTAAAAGAATCCGATTTAATTATTGCAATAGGCGGAGATGGAACACTGCTTAGCTCTGCTAGGAAATTTGGCTACTATGGAATACCAGTTCTCGGGATCAATTTAGGGAATTTGGGCTTCCTTACAGATGTACCGCCTGAAGAATTGACTGTTTCAATTCAAAAAATTCTTCAAAATAATTTTGAAAAAGAGGAAAGATTTTTTCTAGAAGCTCAAGTCAATAAAAACAAAGATAAAGGTAAGGCCCTAAATGAGGTTGTCATACACTCCAGAAATGTTGCTCAATTAATCGAATATGAGCTATTCATTGATGACAAATTTGTATACAGACAGCTAGCAGATGGAATAATTATTTCAACTCCTACGGGTTCAACTGCCTATTCTCTTTCGGCAAGTGGTCCTATTATTCATCCTTCAGTGAAAGGAATATGCTTATTACCCATGTTTGCCCACAGCCTCAATAGTCGTCCACTAATAGTGGATGACTCATCAAAAATTCAGATAAAGGTATGCAAAAAAGGTAAAGCCTCTTTGAGTTTAGATAGCCATCAAAATTATATTTTGAAGCATGGCGACACAATAACCATCAAAAAAACAGTCAATAAACTCATGTTGATTCATCCAGAAGGCCATGATTTTTATTCATCATGCAGAAATAAATTAGGATGGAGTTTAGGAGTTATTGATAAGACAAAAGCATAGAAATTTACCTTTTGTTTCAGACATAGATAAATCCCTAAAAATCGATAGAATGACAATATGAAAAATATCTTAAAAAAATCCATCTTATTTCTCTGGTCTATTTTTATTAGTTTAAATGTATTTGCTGTCCTAACAGACGAACAAGAAGCATTATTGGAACAACTTCCACCCGATCAGAGAGAGTCTGTAATGACAAAAATGGAAACCGCAAATAAGCTTGAAGAGAACCTTGAGGAGGTTTTCGAGGAACAGTCAACTCTTATAAAAAGGCCAGAATACTCTGATCTAGAAAGTCTAAGAAGAGAGGATTCCGATCAATGCACGGATTGTATTTTTGGTTATGATTTTTTTCAATATGCCCCAACTACTTTTGCTCCAGTAGATAATGTTCCTGTCACAAAAGACTATGTGCTCGGGCCCGGTGACAAACTGATTGTGAATTTATATGGAACTATTTCAGACAGATTCGAAGCTTATATTTCACGTGAAGGTGAATTCATCTTACCTCCTCTGGGTCCTTTAAACTTTACTGGAATAACTTTTGCTGAAGCCTCTACTTTACTCAAAGAGCGTGTTAAGAACGAGCTTATCGGTTCTCAGGCAACACTAACCCTAAGTGAAGTGAGGAGCATAGATGTTTACATGCTAGGGGAGGTCTACCAGCCTGGTAAATATACTATGAGCGGCTTGTCATCAGTATCGAATGCTTTAATTGTAAGTGGTGGCGTAAATGAATCAGGTTCGTTAAGAAATATATCTATAAAAAGAAATAACGAGACTATTGCCACTTATGATTTCTATCAGTTTTTACTTAAAGGATCTTTAAAAAATGACGTGAAATTATTGGATGGCGATGTAATTTTTGTCCCATTCATTGAAAATACTTCAAGATTAGGTGGGTCTTTTAAGAGACCAGGAAAATATGAAGTGCTTGCAAACGAGACTGTTCAAAATATTATTGACCTAGCAGGTGGCTTTAAGAAAGATGTATTAAGAGATACTCTTATAGAAGTTTCCTATTTTGATAATAGTTTAAATGAGAGAGTATTTGTTTCTTTGGATCAAGAAAATCTTGATCTTGTTCCAACGGGCGAAAGCTCTATAAATGTTTCCTCTTATTCCGAATATGCCATAGAAACTATCAAATTATCTGGAGAATTCATTAATCCTGGTGAATATACGATAAGACCTGGTGATACTATATTGGATGTCATAGAAAGGGCAGGCGGTTATAGTGATGACAGTTACAGTCAGGGTGCAGTCTTCTTAAGAAGATCTGTAGCAGAGCTCCAAAAGCAAGCTTTTTTAAGATCAGCAGATGACTTAGAAGACACTATCGTAGATATAGTTACTAAAGGATCTTTAACAAATCTATCCGAGTTCACGCTTTCCCCGATTTCAAGACTAATATCGAGACTTAGGTCTGAAAAGCCTATTGGAAGGATGGTCGTAGACCTAGATTTCTTATCTCTTAAAAATCAACCCGCTATGAACTTCAGAGTTCAAGACGGAGATGAATTATTTGTACCTCAGAGACCTAATTCAATTTCAGTTGTGGGAGAAGTCCTTTATAGTTCAACTTTGGGTTTCGATCCTGATTTGGGAGTGGAAGATTACATTGATCTATCAGGCGGTCTTAAAGATTCTGCCGATAAAGGAAAAATCTTTATAATTCTTCCTAATGGAAGATCTAAACTTGTTGAAAGAACACTTTTTTCTTCTGGAAATATTTTGATTCCGGGCAGTACTATTGTAGTGTCACGGGATCCAAGGCCATTTGATGCTATTAACTTGACACAGATTGTCGCTCCAATTTTAGCAGATCTGGCAACCTCTGCTGCTGCAATCGCAGCTATTAGTGACTAAAGGCTTTGTGAAGATAATTGCTGGTTTTCTAAAGCTTTCTTTAGCTTTGTCTATTAGTCTGAATTTGTCGGCAAATTTAGATCATTATTACCTGCATCCAGTTGGACCAACACCTTCGAATTTTGGAAACACAGGTATATTTGAAATGCCAAATGCTCGATTTATGGGACCCGCAAGTTTGAGAATAGCTTTTTCAAGCTCTTATCCTTACGAATATACTTCTCTGACGGCTTCACCTTTTGAATGGTTTGAGGCCACTTATAGATATACTGAATTAAAAAATAGAAAATATGGTCAAGCTTTTTATAGTGGTAATCAATCACTTAAAGATAAGGGTTTTGATGTAAAACTTTTGCTCTTAGAGGAGAAAAGGATTATTCCAGCTGTGGCTTTAGGGTTAAGAGATATTGCTGGGACAGGTCTTTTTTCTTCGGAATATTTGGTCGGGACGAAAAGATTCGGTAATTTTGATTTGTCGGCTGGATTAGGTTGGGGTGTACTAGGTTCAGCAGATAATATCAGCAATCCTTTATCACAATTTCATGAAGGTTTTAAAGATAGAAACTCAGAATTGGGCCAAGGAGGAACCTTTGCTTTAAAAAGCTGGTTCTCTGGAACTACAGCTATTTTCGGAGGTATAGAATATGACCTAAAAAAATATGGAATAAGGCTCAAGGCCGAATACGATACTAGCAAGCCTTATGAAAATGGAAAAGTTGCTTTGCGACCCAAGACAGATATAAATCTAGGTTTGAGTTATCATCTATACGATTGGTTAGATTTGAGTGCATCATTTGAAAGAGGGCATCAGTTTAGAGTTTCTTTCTCTCTGACTGGAGATTTTTTTAGAGATACTATTCCTAAACCAAAACCCAAAAATGTCATCAAGTTAGATAAAGAACTTAGAGAGAGGGCTTTAAAGGATAAGGACATATTTTATAGTTCTTTAAACGTCAGCCTGAGAGACGAAGATATATATCTTCAAGCAGCCACTTATGATGAGAATAAAGTGGAAATTTCTATTGCTAGTAGCAAATATTTTAGTTCCACAAGACCTGTTGGTCGAAGCGCAAGAATAGTCTCTGCTCTTGCCGCAGATAGTGTTGAAGAAATTATAGTGAGGCCGATGAATGGAGATACAGAGACTTCAAAAATTAGACTATCAAAGAAAGAATTTGAAAAAGCAGATAGTTATCAAGGCAGTTCATCAGAGCTTTTTGTTGCTTCAAAAATTGAATCTGAAAATCATAAGCCCCTTTATAAAACAGCTGAATTCAAGCCCAAAGTTAACTTTCCAGAATTTAGATGGACAATGTCCCCTGGGCTTAAGCATCAAATCGGTGGACCTGAAGGTTTTTATCTTGGTCAGCTATTCTGGAGAACAGATACAAGTTTAAAATTTGCAAGAAACCTAACTTTGTACACTTCAATAGGTTTAAATATTTATGATACTTTTGATTTTGCTAATCCTAGTTACAGTGAAATTCCTCATGTGAGGAGTGATGTTCAAGAGTATTTAGACCAAGGTAAAAATAATATTGCAAGAATGCAGCTAGAGTATATTTTTTCTCCCATGAAGGATGTTTTTGTAAGGACAGATTTTGGAATATTAGAAGAAATGTTTGGAGGATTAGGAGGACAAGTGCTCTATAGACCAATAGATAGAAGATATGCTCTTGGGTTATCTCTTCACAAGGTGAAACAGAGGGATTATGATCAAAGATTTTCCTTTAGAGATTACGAAACCACAACTGGGCATCTTGAATTCTATGCTGAATTACCTAACAAGGTTTATCTTCAATCATATCTGGGAAAATATTTAGCAGGCGATAAAGGATTAACTCTAGATTTATCAAGACGTTTTGATACTGGGTTTGTGGTTGGTGTTTTTGCAACAAAGACTAATTTGTCAGCCATAGAATTTGGTGAAGGAAGCTTTGATAAAGGCTTCTATTTTTCCATCCCCACCAAACTTTTCTATTCTGATTTTAGATCTGGTGTAATTTCTTTTGGGCTACATCCTTTAACAAAAGATGGAGGGGCTTTGCTAAGTCAGCCGAATCAACTCTTCAGTCTTTTTGGCGAAACAAATGTAAATTCACTTTTAAGAGATTGGGATTATTTATTAGATTAATAAGATGATATTAAAATTGAGAGTGCTATTTATAACTATGATCTTGTTAGCTTCATGTTCTTCTATCTCCAATAATATAGCTCCAGGTTATGCTGAAACCTTTAATACTTTTAGAGTTCTAATAACTGGCTATGAAGATGATCTAATATCTGCAGAACTAGTGAAGAGTATTCCCTATGCTTCAATGAGCTTGAAAATAGGTAATGGGCCTAAAGGTTTAATCATACTTGAGAGCGCAGAAGGAGATACTTTCACATGGGTTAGTGCCGATTCGATTTATCTAGTAATTAAGGATGGTAGGATTATTAAGACAGAAGGTTTGGAAAATGAACTCAAGAATACTCTTTACCCTAATACTGATTTTAAGGAAATTTTATCTGGTTCAAATCCTAATTTAGTTGCGTATTACTCTTATGACAATCCTGAAATCAACAATTTAAGATTAGATATTAATTACAAAGTAAAAGACGAGGAAATGATAGATATTTTAGGTGAAAAGAAGCAACTCACTCACATTGTTGAAGAGATAAGAAACTCAACATATGGATGGAACTTTACTAACCATTATTGGCTTGATGATAATTATTTCGTATGGAAAAGTATCCAGACAGTTAACCCAAAAATTCCCTCTTTCGAACTTATAGTTACAAAAAAGCCCTCAACATGAGGGCTTTTTTTAGAGAGCAGCTAATTAATTAACTTCTCTAGTCCTAATCGCAGTGGCTGTTCCTGTTGAAGCTGCGACAGCAGGAGTTTGTGTGATTGTCGTTTCGGTTTCGACTTCAGAAACTTCAGTTACTTCTACTTCTTCAACAACATCATAAACTTCGGTAGCTGTAGCGCCTGTGAAATAAGTTTCGGTAGCAGTACTTGTCCCAACAGTTCTAGTAGCAGTGACATTGATTGTTCTAGTCGCTGTGGCAGGAGCTGTTCTAGTTGCGGTAGAAGTTGCAGTTGTAGTCGCAGTTGAAGTTGCGGTTACAGTAGAAGTTGCTGGGAAGTCCACTTCAACGACTGCTTCGTACTCTTCAATTGTCGGAGTAGGCGTAGGAGTAGGAGTAGGAGTAGGTGTAGGCGTAGGCGTAGGCGTAGGCGTAGGTGTGGGTGTAGGTGTAGGTGTTATTGCACCTCCACCAGATCCACTGTCAGATATTGCAGCCGCAGCAGCAGCTATAGCAACTACAGCAGCGATTGTACCAGCGCTAACTCCACCAACTGCTGAACCAGCTGCGGCAGACCCAGCTGCAGCTCCTTCACTCTTTTCTTCGCTGCTTTCTTCGGCAGCAATAGTCAGATGTGGAAATAAGATAATGGCTAAACCAGAAAGGGCAGCAAATATATTTTTTGTGATTGTCTTCATCTTAGAAACCTATATAAATTAATTTTTTGTCCAATTTTTGTAGGGATTGGGAACTACTTTGCGTATTAAATTCAAACACTAAGGCAATGTCAACTTTAATTTGTCTAATTAACACTAATAAATATCCCATTAATAAGGTGTCATGCAATATTTGTGCCAATTTAAAACCACTCTTTAAGTCTATTTTGCACTATCTTTTATCATTTTGACAAAAGCTAAGATAGAATGTGACTTATTGAGTTCAAAATGTTCCTACTTACAATTATAACTAAGATATTTCATTTTTTGCCTGAAGAAATATCTCATAACCTTGCCTTGAGTGGACTTAGATTTATTTACTCCACTGGTCTACTCAAGATTTTGTTAGGAAAAAAAATCAAAAAAAATCAATGGCAAAATAAATCTTCTGATAAATGGATCTATAAAAATAAATTAGGAATAGCTGCAGGTTTAGATAAAGATGGCGAATACATCGATTGTTTAGCGGCTCTGGGAGTTGGATTTATAGAGGTTGGAACTGTAACGCCACTCGAGCAACCAGGAAATCCAAAGCCTAGGCTGTTTAGAAATAGAGCTGACAAATCATTATTAAATAGATTAGGTTTTAACAACAAAGGAGTTGAAGCTTTAGTAAAAAATTTAAAAAAAAGAAAATCAACAATTCCTATCGGAGTAAGTATAGGTAAGAATTTCGATACACCAAATGAAGAAGCTTACAGGGACTATTTATTTTGTTTGGAAAAGGTATACGAATATTCTAGTTATATTGCAATCAATATATCATCACCAAATACAAAAGATTTAAGAGAATTGAGCAATCATAAATTTTTAGGGGATCTACTTAAGATCATCAAGGATAAACAAAACGAACTCTCCGAATCTTTCGAATATGTTCCTATCTTTATCAAAGTAAGTCCCGATGAAGAACTTGAAGCACTTGAAGAAATTTGTAAATCTATTTTGGATCATAAAATAGATGGAATTATAGCTTGTAACACAACCATTATTCACAACGACAAAAATGGATATGGAGGATTGAGTGGTTCTCCACTAAGGTATAAATCTAATGAAAAATTATCTTTTATAAAAAAAATAGTTGGAGATAAAGCATCGATAATTGCTTCTGGTGGAGTCATGTCTTCATCGGATTATCTAGAAAAAATCGATGCCGGTGCTGACCTTGTCCAGATCTATACAGGATTCATTTTTGAGGGCCCAAAACTTATTCAAGACATACTTATCGCAGATTCTTCGTAAAGAAAGACTTGACAGAATACCCACTCTTGAACTTTATACTGTAATAAGTAATAAATTTAACCATGTATGAGATCACTAGTAATTGTTGAGTCTGGTGCCAAAGCAAAAAAAATAAAAGGCTATCTTGATTCCAACTTTCCCGATATTGAGTGGAAGGTTGAAGCTTGTGTGGGACACGTGAGAGACCTTGCGGATAATGAGAATGCTGTTGATCCATATGATTGGAATAACCTCAAATGGGAATTTTCTTCAAAAGGCAAAAAGGTCATGAGGGATTTAAGAAAATTATGTAAAGAATCTAATCTTTTGTACCTTGCAACTGACCCTGACAGAGAAGGAGAAGCTATTGCTTGGCACTTGTTGAGTGACTTTGAGAATAAAAAACTGACTAAAGATATCGATGTAAAGAGAGTCACTTTCAATGAGATAACTTCCTCAGCAATAAAGAAAGCTATCGAGTCGCCGAGGGAAATAGATCAAGATCTAGTAGACGCATATTTGACGAGAAGAATCTTAGATCATTTGATTGGTTTCAAAGTTTCACCTCTGTTGTGGAGACATGTATCAAGAGCAAAATCTGCAGGGAGAGTTCAATCTCCAACCTTAAGAATTCTTTGCGAAAAGGAAGATGAGAGAGATTTGCATATTCCAGAAGAATATTGGCCTTTCCAATCGAGCTTTGATTTTTTAGGCACTGCATTTGAGGCAAAGTTAACTCAAATTTCGGAACGAAGCATCAATAAAGAACCTCTAAAAGATGAGGGGGAAGTTAAAAATTTGATTGATGGATTAGGAACTGCGAGTTTCAAGTTAAGAAATATCGAGTCTAAAGCCCAGTCAAGCAGTCCAAAACCACCGTTTAGAACTTCTACGTTACAGATGTCAGCTGCGAGTAGCTTAGGCTTTACAGCAGATAGGACTATGCAAGCTGCTCAAAAATTATATGAGGGGGGCTTGATAACCTATCTAAGAACTGATGGTATATCAATAAGTACATCACCTAATACAGGAGAACCATTTTCTGAAGAAAACCCAGGACCACCTCCATTGCAAGAAATAAGAAACTTTATTTCTTCAAACTATGATTCGTCTTTTCTATCTAGTGAGCCAAGAATTTATAAATCTAAAGTACAAAATTCCCAAGAAGCGCATGAAGCGATCAGACCAACAGATATTTCTAAGAGGCCATCAGATACTGTTTTATCGGGAGACGATGAAAAGTTGTATACATTGATCTGGAATAGAACTGTTGCTAGTCAAATGGCGAGTTCAAAATATGAGAGAAAAACCTTAGTGATATACTCTGAAGACAATAAGTATGAATTCAGAGCTTCATCTAGAAAGAACATATTTAAGGGTTTTGAAATTCTTACCGGCACGGAAGATGAAAAGGTTACTTTATTTCCTGAAGGACTGGAAATAGGGAGTGAGCTCAGTTTAATTTCAAATAAATACGAACAAAAATTTACTTCACCTCCAAACAGATACTCAGAAGCTTCCTTAATAAAAAAGATGGAAGAGGAAGGTATTGGACGTCCTTCGACATATGCAACTATCGTTAAGGGTTTGAGAACAAAAAAGTATGCTTACGGTGCCAAGTCAATTATTCCCTCTGATTTGGGAAGAGTTTTGACTTCCTATTTGAAAAAAGTTTTTGAAGAGTTTTTTATAGAAACAGAATTTACTGCTCGAATGGAAGCAGATCTAGATGAAGTTGCTTCAGGAAATAAAAATTATGAAGAAGTTTTAAATGCTTTTTGGGCAGAACTACAAAATTACCTTAATAGAAAAATTAACGACATAGAAATAAGTAATAAGGATGAATTTAAAACCAGACAAGTCTTAGACTTACTAAACGAAGAGCTTGGATCTGTAATCTTTCCTAAAGATGAATCCGGACAGATTAGAAATGATTGCCCGAAATGTTCTAGTCCTGTCAGTTTGAAATCAGGAGCTTGGGGTTATTTCGTAGGCTGCTCAGAATGTAAATGGACAAAAAAACCATTTGAATTCAATACGACTTGGGAAACTTATCAAGAGCTTCCAAAAGATTTAGGACTTCATCCAGATTTGGGTAAACCGATATATGCAGATTTAAGTGTAAATGGCCCTTGTGTATGGACATTAAATGAAGAAGAAAAGAAGCTTTTTGGAACCCCAGATGAGGACGAATTTATTTTGGATATAGGTTTGAATAGAGCAATAGAATTAATAGATACAAGCAATGCTGAAAATATATTATTTACAGAAATTAATTCAAATTTACCAATTGTTCTAAAAAATGGAAGATTTGGAGAATATACTGAGTTCGATGGTTTTAATAAAGCTACTAAGCTGAAGCCTGAAGATAAAGAACCAAGTCCTAAAGTATCTTATTACGAACCTAATACAATAGATTATCAATCAGATTCTGGAAGAAGATATGTTTTAAATTCTCTAAGAATACTAGGATTTATTTATAAAGAAGATAAATCAGTAAAACCAGTAGGAATAAAAATAAGAAAGCCAGGTAAAGCATTTAAGTTTGTGAAGCATTTAAAGGTAGGCGAAGAAGAGACGGAAATTCCTAATGAATGGTATAAATTAGAACAGGAAGAGCAAAATTTCATTATCAAAGAAGTTCTAAAGCTTAAAAAAGGGGAGAGATTTATTTCCCTTGAAGATTCAAAAGTTATCTAAATAGTCTCTCTAAGCAGAGCCACACACGATCCTTCAATAGCTAGTTCCTCAACTTGCGGATTTACAATAATATCTTCATATTTCTGGTTCTCCGGTCTTAGTACAACTTTATTTTGAGACATTTCTATGAGGGTTTTAACTGTAACTTCATTATTAATTCTTGCAACCACAACAGATCCAATTTTCGTATTAACAGATTTACTCACCCCAATTAAGTCTTCTTCAAATATGCCTATTTCGACCATGCTGTCTCCTTTTACTCTCAAATAGTAATCTATATCACTAGAGAGAAGGTTATTTGATCTAGGAATAGTCTTTTCAATGTTTTCTTCGGCTAAGATAGGACCTCCAGCAGCAACTAATCCAATTACAGGTATTTGGTCATTCTCATTATCATTTAAAACTATTCCTCTAGAGGCTCCAGATAAAATCTTTATAAAACCTTTCTTCTCTATAGCCCTTAAATGTTGTTCTGCAGCATTGGGAGATTTAAAACCCAAAGATCTCGCAATATCTGCTCTTGTAGGAGGAAATCCTAAATTTATTATGTGCGCTTTGATTAAATTCAAAATTTCTTCTTGTCTTTTAGTTAGTTTTTTCATAATAATTACTGTAATTATATACAGTATATTGTATTATGCAATCATGTTAAAAATTGGAATTACTTCTAGAGCGCTTTTTGATTTAGATTCAAGTCATTTGATATTTAAGAATAATGGACTTGAGGCATATAAAGAGTACCAGATAGTAAAAGAAAATTGTCCCTTAAAGCCTGGTCAGGCTTTTTCTTTAGTTAAAAAGTTATTAAATTTAAACAACCAATTTAACGATGAAAAGTTAGTAGAGGTATTTTTGCTAAGCAGAAATACTGCTGATACTGGTTTGAGAATCTTCAATTCTATTCAATATCATGGTCTTGATATTGAAAAAGCAGCTTTTTGTGGAGGAAAGAGTCCTCATGTATATGCAAAATCTTTTGGAGTACATCTATTTCTTTCAACTGAATTAGAAGACTGTAAGTCATCTATAAAAAGTGGAATTGCTTCTGCTAGGATTATGCCTTCAAGAAACTCTAAAGTTGATAATGAAACTCTCAAGGTTGCTTTTGATGGAGACTCAGTTATTTTTTCTGAAGAATCTCAGAAAATATTCGATGAGTATGGCTTAGAAGCTTTCAATAAGAATGAAAAAAATCTAGCTGACAATCCATTAAGTGGTGGTCCATTTAAGTCTTTCTTGAGAGAACTTTATAAAGTTCAACAAAGTTTTCCAAGAGCGGAATGCCCTGTGAGGATTGCATTAGTCACTGCTAGATCTGCTCCTTCCCATGAAAGAGTTATAAAAACTCTAAGAGAATGGAAAATTAGGATAGATGAATCTCTTTTTTTAGGCGGTATGGATAAAACTAGTTTTTTAAAAGACTTTGGAGCAGATATATTTTTTGATGATCAAATTGAAAATTGTAAGTCAGCATGTTTGGAAGTTCCTACCGGTCAAGTGATCAACTTTAATTCGAGAATTTAAATTCAAAAAATGTATAATCACCACCTCAATTATTGAGTGGGAATAACTATCGATGGAACATGTCTGTCTTGATCTTGAAGGTGTATTGATACCTGAAATTTGGGCTGAAGTAGCCGAATACACTGGAGAAGAGCAATTTAAATTAACGACTCAAGATCTTAAAGATTATTCGGAACTTATGGATATGAGAATCGATCTAGTTCAGTCGATAGGTTTATCCTTTTTAGAAATTCAATCTTTAGTAAATAAAATGGAGCCATTTGATGGTGCAAGAGAATTCATTGATTGGGTAAGAGATAACTTTCAGTTAACTATTGTCTCTGATTCCTTTTACGAACTAGCCTGGCCCTTACTTAGAAAACTTGGCACTCCTTCTATTAACTGTCATTATTTAGATATAGAAAATAATGAATTAAAGGGATACACCTTGAGGCAGTTAGAGAATAAGAAGAAAGTGGTTCGGGGATTAAAGGATATGAAATTTAAAGTATTTGCTTCTGGTGACTCTTATAACGATATTCAAATGCTTCAAGAAGCAGATTTAGGAGTCTTTTTTCAAGCTCCTAAACATATAAGAGAAGAGTTTAAAGAAATTGGAGGGGTTGAAAGTCATGAAGATTTGAAGAATCTTCTGATAGAAAATTCTTCTTTTGTCGGGAGGACTTAATATGGGTCAATCTCAAGGAAAAAAGCTTAAAGAGGCTATTGCAAACAATAATCCCCTAAAGATTGTCGGTACGATAAATGCTTATTCAGCTTTGTTAGCGGAAAAGGAGGGTCATAATGCCATATACTTATCAGGTGGTGGAGTAGCTGCTTCAAGTTTAGGAGTTCCTGATCTAGGCATTTCCTCTCTCCAAGACGTACTTATTGATGTAGAGAGGATTACCAATGCAACTTCAGTTCCTTTACTGGTTGATGCAGATACTGGTTGGGGTGGTGCGTTTAATATTGCGAGAACTGTAAAGTCTTTTATCAACTATGGAGCTGCTGGACTGCATATTGAGGACCAAGTTTCCCAGAAAAGATGTGGTCATCGACCAAATAAAGAGATTGTTTCTACCGCAGAAATGATTGACCGAATCAAAGCTGCAGTAGATGCCAAAATTGATAATGATTTTGTTGTAATGGCAAGGACAGATGCGCTTGCAAATGAAGGCCTTGATTCGGCTATCGAAAGGGCTATAGCCTATCAACAAGCTGGAGCAGATGCTCTCTTCCCTGAGGCTTTTATCGAACTAGATCAGTACAGAGAACTTAAGAAACATGTAAAAATACCAATCCTTGCAAATATTACTGAGTTTGGAAAGACCCCACTCTTTGGTTGCGAAGAGCTTAGTCTTTCAGGAGTAGATATGGTCCTCTATCCTCTTACCGCATTTAGGGCAATGAGTAAGGCTGCTGAAGAGGTATTTAAAGAAATTAAAACGTCAGATAATCAAGAAAGTCTCTTAAAAAATATGCAAACTAGAGATGAACTTTATGACGTACTAGATTATCATTCGTTCGAAAATAAATTAGACGAGCTATTCAAAAATTAGATTAGGAAATTAAATGGGTGAGAAGAAGTTAGATGGAGCAGGTTTAAGAGGGCAGGTAGCAGGCAAGACCGCTCTTTCAACTGTAGGAAAAGAAGGAAAAGGTTTAACTTATAGAGGTTACGCCATAGAGGAGCTTGCTGCAAAAGCTTCTTTTGAAGAAGTTGCGTATATGCTTTTGTATGGAAATTTACCAAATCAATCTGAATATGAACTATATTCATCTAAACTAAAATCATATAGATCTCTGCCAGATGAACTAAAAGAGGTTTTAGAAAGAATTCCTGCCGAAGCGCACCCTATGGATGTTATGAGGACTGGTTGTTCTATGTTAGGAAATTTAGAACCAGAAGGTGACTTCTCTAATCAGAATGAAACAGCTGATAGGATAATGGCTTCTTTTGCTTCAATAGTTACGTATTGGTATAGATACTCTCATGACGGAGTTCGAGTTGAAACTGAAACAGATCATCCTACTATTGGAGGTCAATTTTTATCCTTACTTACTGGAAAAGAACCATCTGAAGACCATGCTAGAGCACTTGATGTTTCGTTGATACTTTATGCTGAGCATGGCTTTAATGCATCTACTTTTACGGCCAGCTTTAAGGGGGCCATTGCATGGCGGTGCAAATGAAGCTGCAATGGAAATGATCGAAAAATACTCCAGCCGAGAAGAGGCTAAAGCAGGAGTTATTGATCTGCTGGCTAAAAAAGAAAAAATAATGGGCTTTGGGCATGCTGTTTACAGTACTGAAGATCCAAGAAATGCGATTATTAAAGTTTGGTCAGAAAAACTTTCAAAGCTAAATGGTGATACTACACTTTTCGAAGTTTCTGACGAAATAGAAAGAGTTATGGATGAAGAAAAAGGAATGTTTGCCAATACTGACTTCTTTATGGCTTCTGCTTACAACTATCTAGGAATACCTACTGCAATATTCACTCCATTATTTGTTATAGGCAGAACCTCAGGTTGGGCTGCAAACATTATGGAGCAAAGAGCTGACAACAGAATCATTCGTCCTAGTGAAGAGTATATCGGACCAGATAACTCTGTCTGGGTCGATATGTCAGATCGTTAATCAAGGGGAAAAATTATGTCTGGTAACGTTGAAACAAACGTACGTCCTAATCCGGATGATGTACTAGTTAAAATAGCTGATTATGTTTTAACTAAGGATATTGAAAGTTCTGAAGCTTACAATACTGCAAGAAACTGTTTAATGGATACCTTAGGCTGTGGTCTCTTAGCTCTTACTTTTCCTGATTGCAAGAATTTATTAGGGCCTTATATTGAAGGTACAAAAGTTCCTGGTGGCGTCAGGGTACCTGGGACAAAGCATGTATTAGATCCCGTAAAAGGAGCTTGGGATATAGGCGCAATCATTAGATGGTTAGATTTTAATGATACTTGGTTAGCTGCAGAGTGGGGACATCCATCAGATAATTTAGGTGGCATTTTGGCAGCAGCTGATTATCTATCACAAAAGAATTTAGCTGATGGAAAAGAACCACTATCTATGAAAGATGTTTTAACTAATATGATTAAAGCTCATGAAATTCAGGGTGTTTTGGCATTAGAGAATAGCTTCAATAGGGTCGGTTTAGATCACGTAGTTTTAGTAAAAGTTGCTTCAACAGCTGTCATATCCTCTATGTTTGGATTAAATAAAGATCAAACAATAGATGCACTATCTCAAGCTTGGGTAGATGGACAAAGTTTAAGGACTTACAGACATGCCCCAAATGCTGGACCAAGAAAATCCTGGGCAGCAGGTGATGCTACAAGTAGGGCTTTGCAGTTGGTTTTATTGACACAAAAAGGACAAATTGGCTATCCAAGCGTTCTTACAGCTCCAACATGGGGTTTTTATGATGTTCAATTTAAAGGAAATAGCTTCAGTCTTCCAAGAGAATTTGATTCATATGTCATGGAAAATGTTTTGTTTAAAATCTCTTTTCCAGCAGAATTCCACGCACAGACTGCGGTTGAGGCAGCAGTTATCTTGCATGAGCAGGTCAAAGACCAGTTTGATGAAATCGAGAAAATTTTAATCACTACGCATGAATCGGCTATTAGGATTATCAGTAAAGAAGGTATTTTAAATAATCCAGCTGATAGAGATCACTGTCTCCAATATATGACTGCTATTGGACTCCTAAAGGGAGATCTTGTTGCAGAAGATTATGAGGACGACGTGGCTTCAGATCCAAGAGTAGATCAATTGAGAGAGAAAATGTTTATCGAAGAAGACACTAGATATTCAAAAGAATATTTAGAAGCTGACAAAAGGTCTATTGCTAATTCAATTCAAATTTTCTTTAAAGATGGCTCTTCAACAGAGAAAATTGAAGTCGAATATCCGATCGGTCATAGACGAAGAAGAGAGCAAGGTATTCCTTTACTTGTGGAGAAATTTGAACGAAATCTGGCTACTCAATTTTCAGACAAGAGATGTCAGGAAATTTTGTCATTATGTTTAGATCAAGGAACTCTAGAGACTACTTCAGTACCAGAATTTATGAACCTCTTCATAGCTGAATAATTCAAATGAATAAATTAGAACATTATCTAGAGAGCCTTATTTTTGCCAGTAGGTGGCTGCTTGCACCTATTTACTTGATTCTTTGCTTGTCACTTTTGTTTATAACAATGAAAGTTATTCAAGATACCATCGTCTATTTACCTGTAATTCTTGAACAAGATGTCAAAGGAATTATGTTATTTGTCTTAAACATAGTAGATCTTATTTTGGTAGGTAATTTAGTTCTGATGATAATTTTTGCTGGATATGAAAATTTCGTTTCTAAGTTACATGTTGCTGATGAGAGCGAAGATAAACCAATTTGGATGGGTCGAGTGGACTTCAGCGAGATGAAGTTAAAATTGGTCGCTTCAATTGTTACTATCTCAGGAATAAATTTATTAGCAGCCTTTATGGATTTATCACAAATTAGCGATAGAGAGATCTTTTGGATGATTATTGTCCATGTTGTATTCATTCTCTCAGGAGTTTTACTTGCTCTGATGGATTATGTTACTTCTAAATCAAAAGTTTATTAATCTAGAAAAGTTTAATATCTATCAAGCTGCCTAATTCGGTTAATGCCTCAGTTGAATTTACAACTTTAATTGTTTTCATGCCTAACTTTTTGGCAGGTTTCAAGTTTATTCCTAAGTCATCAAGAAACACAACTTCGCTTGGAGTGACTTTACCCCTTTCGCAAGCTCGTAAATAAAATTCTGGATCGGGCTTTCTCACATTTTCCTTACTAGATTCAAATACAAAATCAAACATTTTCATCACATCTTCATGCTTGCCTGAGGCAGAGACATTACCTGCAAAGTTCTCTTTTCCCATAGGTTGTATATTATTTGTAAGACATGCTTGAAGAAGATTCCCTTTAATTTTTTTCAGGGCTTGAATCATGTCAGGTCTTACTTCACCCTTCAGCAGTGCAATTACATCTTTGCCTTTGACTGAATGCCCAAGCTCACTACTTTCTCTTTGAAAAAGTTCATCAAATTCATTCAAATTTATCTCATTCCTTTCTAATTTGGCCCATGCGTTAGAGTTAGGATTTGTGGAATTGACTAATCTCAAGAAATCCAAGGGTAGTTCATGTTCTTTTTCAAACCTATTAAATGATTCAAAAGGGCTACTAGTAATTACTCCTCCGAAATCCCAAAAAACCGCTTTTATCATAAAAATTCAATAATTTTTTATTGAAGTATTTTGGAGATTTTTAAATAAATATCAAATTTAATACCTAAATTGTTTAAAAATTCTATAATCGCACCGCAAATTACGTAATAAGATTAAAAAATGTCAGGGAATTCTTTCGGAAGCTCTTTTATTGTGACCACTTTTGGTGAAAGTCATGGAGTAGCCCTTGGTTGTATCGTTGATGGCTGCCCACCTGGATTAGAGCTTTGTGAAGAAGACATCCAGAAGGAATTAGATAAGAGAAAACCTGGATCTTCCAAGTATACAACTCAAAGAAAAGAAGACGACGAAGTAGAAATATTATCTGGTGTTTTCGAAGGAAAAACGACAGGAACACCTATAGGCTTGCTGATTAGAAATAAGGACCAAAAATCTAAGGACTATGATCAACTTAAAGATGTTTTTAGGCCCTCCCACGCAGATTATGTTTATTCAAAGAAATATGGAATAAGAGACCACAGAGGAGGAGGAAGATCTTCAGCTAGAGAGACTTCTATGCGTGTAGCGGCAGGAGCAATAGCTAAAAAATACTTAAGCGAAAAACTGGATATCAAAATCATAGGATACTTATCTCAAATAGGTTCTATAACTATATCTAATTTTGATTCTTCACAAATTAGTCAAAATCCCTTCTTTTGCCCAGATCCTGAAGTTTTGACTTCTATTGAAGATTTAATTGATCAACTTAGAAAAGATGGTGACTCAGTGGGGGCAAAAATAGAAGTCTCAGTCAGTAACATGCCGATAGGTTTAGGCGAGCCTGTTTTTGATAAACTTGAAGCAGATTTAGCTAAAGGCCTTATGAGTATAAATGCTGTCAAAGGTTTTGAGATAGGGAAGGGCTTTGATCTTATCAATTCAAAAGGTTCGGAATCGAGGGACGAAATGACTTCAGAGGGCTATTTGTCAAATAACTCGGGTGGAATTTCAGGAGGCATAAGTACTGGCCAAGAAATAAAACTCTCTATCGCTTTGAAACCTACTTCAAGCATTAATAAAGAGGGCCAGACTATAGATTCCGTTGGTACATCCAAAAAGATTCAAGTCAAAGGAAGACATGATCCCTGTGTAGGAGTTAGAGCGACACCAATAGCCGAGGCTATGACTTCGCTAGTTATAATGGACCACTTTTTGAGGAACAGAGCTCAAAATGCTGATGTCGTAACTGAAATTCCTGATATCTCTTAAAAGTTTCATGTCATTAACACTTTACGATAAGTTATGGAATCTTCACGAGGTCTCTCAAAGAGAGGATGGCACCTATCTTTTATACATAGATAGACATTTAATTCATGAGGTTACTTCCCCTCAAGCATTTGAAGGCTTGAAAATAGCTGGCCGAAAGCCTTGGAGAATATCAGCCAATATAGCAACACCTGATCATAATGTTCCAACAACTGATAGAGAGAAAGGAATTGCTGGTATAAACGATGAAGTATCAAAACTCCAAGTGGTTACGTTAGATGATAATTGTAAAGAGCATGAAATTTTGCAGTTTGATATACATGATAAACGTCAGGGCATAGTTCATGTAGTTGGGCCTGAACAAGGATTAACTTTGCCCGGTATGACCATTGTTTGTGGAGATTCTCATACTTCTACTCATGGGGCATTAGCGACACTCTCAATGGGAATTGGAACTTCCGAGGTGGAACATGTTTTAGCTACTCAATGTCTGAAAACCTCAAAACTAAAAAATATGAGGGTTATCATTTCTGGCAAGTTGCAAGAAGGCGTCACTCCCAAGGATGTTACTTTGGCAGTTATTGGAAGAATTGGAACCGCAGGAGGAACTGGTTATGCCATAGAATATGCTGGTTCAGTCATCGAAAATATGTCAATTGAAGGAAGAATGACTGTATGTAATATGGCAATTGAAGCTGGAGCTAGGGCAGGACTTGTAGCGTATGATCAAGTAACCGAAGCCTATATCAAAGATAGGCCATTTACCCCAACAGGCGAGCAATGGTTGGTAGCAAAAGAACAATGGCAAGATCTTGTAAGTGATAGCGAAGCTCAATTTGATAAAGAGATAGAAATTGATGGATCTTTAATAGCACCTCAGGTTACCTGGGGGACTTCACCAGAAATGGTCAGTGATATTGATGGTGTAATACCTGAGCCTAATAGCGAATCTATTAGACATGCGCTGAGCTATATGAACCTTGAACCTGGGAAAAAAATTAAAGATATTAAGTTAGATCAGATTTTTATAGGTTCGTGTACAAACTCACGAATAGAAGATTTAAGAGAGGCAGCAAAAGTGCTTGAAGGCAAGAAGGTTTCTGAATCAATTAAGAGAGCTATTGTAGTTCCTGGTTCGGGTCTTGTTTCTAAGCAGGCCATTGATGAAGGTTTAGACAAAATATTTATTGACTCAGGCTTTGAATGGAGAGCCCCTGGTTGCTCAATGTGCTTAGCAATGAACCCAGATCAGTTGGGAGATGGCGAGCATTGTGCTTCTACTTCAAATAGAAATTTTGAAGGCAGACAAGGCTATGGAGGAAGAACTCATCTTGTATCTCCTATCACAGCAGCAGCTTCAGCTGTAGAAGGACATTTTGTAGATGTTAGGGAGTATTTACTATGAAAAATACCTCAACTTACCATAAAGGGCGGGCCGTTCCATTAAATCGAGATAATATTGATGGCAAGATATAAGCAATAGAAAAATTAATAAGGAATTTATTCTCAACCAAGAGAAATTTATAAATTCCGACATACTTATAAGCAAGAAAAACTTTGGATGCGGTTCAAGTAGAGAACATGCAGTATGGTCTTTAATGGACTTTGGGTTTAAGGTTCTTATAGCGGAAAGCTTTGCAGATATATTCTATAACAACTGCTTCAATAATGGTCTTCTGCCCATCGCTATTTCAGAAGATGAAATTTCAACCTTACTTGATTTATCTTATAAGAGAAAAGAAATAGAAATAGATCTACAGAATCAAATTATCTTTGTTGAGGATAATGAAATAGCACATTTTGAAATTGACCCTTTCAGGAAAAAATGCATCTTAGAAGGTCTGGATGAAATTGGATTGAGTCTTACTCATTCGTCAGAAATCAAAGAATTTGAAAGGAAACATTACTTAAAATCTCCTTGGATCTTTAATAGAGAAAATGATTGATGAATAAAAAAAACAATATTCTTGTTTTACCTGGTGACGGGATAGGGCCTGAAGTATGTAATGAGGCAATAAAAGTTCTTAATCATCTAAATGATATATATAAATTAGATATTTTAATTGAGGAGTCCGCAGTTGGTGGAAGTGCATATGAAGAATGCGGAAATCCTCTTCCAGAGGATACTTTGAAGGCAGCTAAAGAGGCTGATGCGATTTTATTAGGTGCTGTAGGCGGACCCAAATGGGACAATATTGATTATGAGCTAAGACCTGAAAGAGCTTTGCTTGGACTAAGAGCAGAATTAGACTTATTTGCCAACTTAAGACCTGCAATCTTATCAAAATATTTAAGTGATTCTTCTTCTCTTAAATCAGATAAAGTTCAAGATCTAAATTTATTAATTGTAAGAGAACTTACTGGTGGAATTTACTTTGGTGAGCCAAGAGGCAGGTCTAAGTCTGGTGATTCTGCTTTTAATACTATGATTTATAGTAAAACTGAGATTAGGAGAATTGGAAGGATTGCTTATGAAGCTGCTCAAAAAAGAAATAAAAACCTTTGCTCAGTTGATAAAGCAAATGTTTTAGAAGTAAGTGTTTTATGGAGAGAAGTAATTTCTGAACTTTCAGAAGAATATCCTGATGTCGAGTTATCTCATATGCTTGTAGATAACGCTGCTATGCAATTGGTGAGAGACCCAAAACAATTTGACGTTATCGTAACAGGTAATTTATTTGGCGATATTTTGTCAGATATTGCAGCAATGTTGACTGGCTCAATAGGTATGTTGCCTTCAGCTTCACTAAATTCGAAGAATAAAGGAATGTATGAACCTGTTCATGGGTCAGCACCTGATATCTCAGGTAAAGGGTTAGCTAACCCGATCGCAGCAATTTTATCTGTCGCTATGATGTTGAAATATAGTTTTAATATGAATGAGGCATCTTCAGCGATTGAGAACTCTATACAAGAGGTTTTGTCTGAAGGTTATCGTACTTATGATCTGGAAGGAAGTAAGAAAAATAAATTATCTACTTCTGAAATGGGTAATAAGATCATTGAAAAAATAAAATAAGGTCATGAAAAAAGCAAATAGGATAGCTATTGTTGGAGCTACAGGAATGGTAGGTAAAGCCTTCCTGTCCATTCTTGAAGCAGAGTTTTTCGTCAATGCTGAGGTAGACTTATTGGCAAGTAAAAAATCTGAAGGAAAAAAAGTTACTTTTAGAGGTTCAGAATATATCATCGCAGATCTTGCAGAATATGATTTTACTAATACAGATCTAGCACTTTTTTCAGCTGGAGCTTCTGTTTCGGCTAAATTCGCTCCAATTGCTGTTTCCCAAGGTTGTGTGGTTGTAGATAATTCTTCGTGCTATAGATATGAAGCGGATATACCCCTTATTGTTCCAGAAGTTAATGGTCATAGTTTAAATGATTATAAGGTACCAGGCATTATCGCAAATCCTAACTGCTCAACAATACAAATGTTGGTTGCTTTAAAGCCGATTCATGACGAATTCAAAATTGAAAGAATAGACATTACTACTTTACAGGCTGTATCTGGAACAGGAAAAGAAGCAACAGAAGAGTTACAGGATCAATTGAGCTCTTATGGAGGCAATAAAAACATTGAATCTAATATTTATCCAAAACAAATAGCAAACAATGCCCTTCCACAATGCGATGTATTTGAGGAAAACAGGTATACGAAAGAAGAAAATAAACTTCTCAAAGAAACGCATAAAATACTTGATCCAAATATACATGTTACTGCTACATGTGTGAGAGTTCCTGTTTTAAATGGTCATTCAGAATCAATTCATATTAAAACTGCAAAACCAATATCTGAGAAAACTGCAATAAAGGCTATGCAGGAAGCACCAGGTTTAAAAGTGCACTATGGATCTGGATCACAAGATTACCCAACTGCTGCTACAGATGCTGATGGAGATCACTTAGTTCATGTTGGAAGAATAAGAAAAGATTTATGGAGCGACAAAAGAATTAATTTATGGGTTGTTGCAGATAATCTCCTCAAAGGAGCTGCATTGAATAGTGTACAAATCGCAGAATTAATATTTGACTAAGACAGGAATGGAAAATTTTTTATTAAAGCTTGAGACTGAGTTTTATTCTATAACAGGTATTTATTTTGAGGGCTTGAGTGGATTAGCACTTGGCCTACTCTTTTTTTCTTTAACTTTGTTTCTAATTAGATATAAAAGGGAACAAAGACCACTTGTTACAGATACAGATATTTCAAATGAAATCGGAAATGAAAAAACTGCTAAGGTCAATCTTTCAAGAAGTTTGATAGAAATGGGTCAGTTAGATGAAGCCAAGCGTTTGCTTGAGGAAGTCCTAAAAGATAATCCTACTGAAAAAGAAGAGAATACTATTAAATTTCTACTTACTAAAATTAATTCTTAAGTAATGGATTCTAGGATAGCTTTAGGAGTTGAGTATGATGGAACTAACTATTTCGGCTTTCAAAAACAAAACAGTACAAAACAAACCGTACAAGGCTCTCTAGAAGAATCGATTTCAAAGGTTGCAGATCATAAAGTAAAAACTTTCTGTAGTGGAAGAACAGATGCGGGTGTGCATGCCTTTATGCAAGTCATGCATTTTGATACAAAAGCCGTAAGATCATCTATTGAATGGTCGAGAGGTATCAATTCTTACCTTCCAAAAGATATTAGAGTTTTATGGGCAAAAGAAATAGATGAGAGTTTTCATGCTAGGTTCTCTGCTACCAAAAGATCTTATATTTACAATATTCTTAATCATTCGACTCCCTCGGCGCTTTGGGCAGACAAGTCGCTATATGTACCTATTAGATTAGATATACAGTCAATGAAAAAAGGCTCTAAATATCTGATAGGAGAACATGATTTTAGCTCCTTTAGAGGTTCAGGATGTCAATCAAAAACACCTATTAGAAACATTCAAGAAATAAAAATCTCAAGGAATGATGCCTTTGTTACATTGGAAATTACAGCAAATGCTTTCTTACTTCACATGGTTAGAATCATAGTTGGCACTCTAATAATGGTTGGCAAAAAAGAAATACGACCCAAGGAAGTTGATAAAATTCTCAAACAAAAAAATAGAAAATTAGCAGGTAAGACAGTGAGTTCATCTGGCTTATTTTTTTTAGGACCTAGCTATCCCAATAAATATAAGGTGCCGGAATTTAATAATAATTTAATATAATTATTTTTTAGCTTTTATATAATTTCACAATGAGCTATTTCATAAAAATCTGTGGTATTACAAATCTAAGCGATCTTGACCTGATCATTTCTTTACCCATTGATGGAGTAGGCTTTAATTTATATGAGAAAAGTAAAAGATTTATTGATTTAGATGAAGCCTCGAAAATGTCAGAAAAACTTCCTGAACATTTGCAGGTTTTCTTAATCTTTGTCAATCAAGAAAAAGAATTTATTTCTAAATGCCTAGCAGAGATACCGAGAGCAATACCTCAGTTCCACGGGGAAGAAACAACAGAGTATTGCGAAAGTTTCGGAAGAGATTATATAAAAGCAATTAGAGTTAAGTCTGATACAGATATAGAAAAGATCAATCAGGACTTCAAAAGTGCTAAAATGTTGATCTTCGACAGTTATGATGAAAAAGAACATGGAGGTACAGGGAAGACTTTTGACTTAGATCTTTTAAAAGATAAAGCAGAGGTTCCTTATTTAGCAGCCGGAGGTATCGACGAATCCAATTTTGAAGATGCTCTTCGCTTAAACAACTGCATAGGTATTGATGTTTGTTCGAGCGTCGAAGATGTTCCTGGAATAAAAAATCATTCCAAGGTAGAGAATTTAATAAATAAAGTAAGGAGTATTCATGTCTGAAGAATTGATGCCAGATAAAAATGGTAGATTTGGAATATATGGTGGCAGATATGTTGCTGAGACACTTGTCCCAGCTCTAGAAGAGTTATCTGAGCAATATGAATTAATAAAAAAGGATGAGAAATTTCTTAAAGAATTTAAAGACGATCTAAAAGATTATGTCGGAAGACCTTCTCCTTTATATTTTGCAAAACGTTGGACAGAATTGCTTGGTGGCGCAAAGATCTATCTAAAAAGAGAAGATCTTAATCACACCGGAGCTCATAAGATCAATAACACTGTTGGACAAATATTGTTGGCAAAACATATGGGCAAAAAAAGGATTATAGCCGAAACTGGAGCTGGGCAGCATGGTGTAGCTACCGCCTCTGTAGCTGCTAGACATGGTTTAGAGTGTATAGTTTTCATGGGTGAAGAAGATATCCAAAGACAATCACTTAATGTTTTTAGGATTAAATTACTTGGAGCAAAGGTAGTTGGAGTGAACTCAGGAACATCTACTCTTAAGGACGCTATGAATGAAGCTATGCGAGATTGGGTAACCAATGTAGATGATACTTATTACATAATAGGTAGCGTGGCTGGACCCCATCCTTATCCTCAAATAGTAAGAGACTTCAATGCGGTTGTGGGAGAAGAAGTTCTTGAGCAAAGCAAATCAGTTATTGGCAAAGATCCAGATATGCTTGTGGCTTGTGTAGGAGGAGGTTCAAATGCTATGGGACTATTTTATCCTTTTATTGAAAAGAAAAATGTTAGGTTAGTGGGTGTTGAGGCAGGTGGTTTGGGCTTAAGTACAGGTAAGCACGCCGCTCCTCTCAATGATGGTAAAGAAGGAGTTCTTCATGGTATGCGAACGTACCTAATGCAAGACGATGTTGGTCAAGTTATTGAAACACACTCTGTTTCAGCTGGATTAGATTATCCTGGAGTTGGTCCAGAGCATGCATGGTTAAAGGATATAGGTAGAGCAGAGTACGAGTCTGCAGATGATGAAGAAGCACTAGATGCCTTTAAAGAATTAACTAGAATTGAAGGAATTATGCCTGCACTTGAAACGGCGCATGGTATTGCTTATGTGAAAAAGATTGCACCCACCATGAAAGATGATCAATCCATAGTGGTAAATGTTTCCGGAAGAGGTGATAAAGATATAAACACAGTTGCTTCAATAGAAGGAATAGAGCTTTGACTTCTAAGATCAAAGAAGTATTTTCAAATATTAAAGCCGAAAAGAGAAAAGCGCTAATAACATATATTGTTTCGGGTGATCCTGATACTGAAACTACAATTGAGATCATGAACTCTATGGTTCAACAAGGCACTGATATCATTGAGTTAGGTATACCTTTTTCAGACCCGATGGCAGAAGGTGTGTCAATTCAAAAAGGTCACGAGCGGGCATTGGAAAAGGGAGCTACCTTAACTGGTACTTTTGAATTACTTAAAAAATTCAGGGCAAATGATAAAAAAACACCTATTGTCTTTATGGGTTACATGAATACATTTGAATCTCTGGGTGCAAAACAATTTATGTCAGAAGCTGTAAAAGCTAATTTAGATGGCATATTAATAGTAGATATGCCTCCTGAAGAAAGTTCAGACTTTAGTACAGAAGCTGAAAAGGTTGGCGTAGATATAATTAGATTGATAGCACCTACAACCAGCTCTTTGAGAGCTAAGAAAATTTGTTCTCAGTGCTCAGGTTATGTTTACTATATATCTGTTAAAGGTATAACTGGGGCATCCAATATAAATGCTGAAGAGGTTAAGGCAAAAGTAAGTGAGCTTAGATCTCATACAGACTTACCTATAGCTATAGGATTTGGAATTAAAGATGCTGCCTCAGCCTCTTCTGTAAAAGATGTTGCTGATGGAGTAGTTGCAGGAAGCGTATTTGTTGATTTAATTGGAGAGGGTGGCAATATAATTAAAAAAGTCGCATCTAAGACAAGAGAGCTTTCTGAAGTATTGAATTAAGAATGGCAAATTGGTTTGAAAAAATATTACCTTCTTTTATAAGAAAGGGTACGACTAAAAAGTCCTCAATACCAGAAGGTTTATGGCAGAGCTGTAGCAATTGCAATAATATTTTATATGTCCCTGAGCTAGAATCTAATTTGTTTGTTTGCCCTAAATGTGATCACCACATCAGGATAGGTGCTAGAAAGAGGTTAGAATTTTTCTTAGACCCTCATGAAACCATTGAAATTTCGCAGGATAAAACCCCAAAAGACTGGTTGAAATTTAAGGACACAAAGACATACAAAGAGAGAATAGACTCTGCAGAAAAGGTTAGCAATGAAAAAGAGGCCTTACTCGCCATGAAAGGATATTTAAAAAAAATGCCCATCGTGGCTTCTGCTTTTGAGTTTAGGTATATGGGAGGCTCTATGGGGTCTGTTGTGGGACAAAAATTTGTTGATACAGTAGATTTTGCTCTTGAAAGTAAACTTCCAATGGTCTGTTTTTCTACTAGCGGAGGGGCGCGGATGCAAGAGTCTTTAGTATCTCTTTTTCAAATGGCAAAGACCAGCGCAGCCATAGAAAAAATGAGACAAGCCAAATTACCTTATATTTCAGTTATGATCGACCCTATTTATGGCGGTGTATCAGCAAGTCTAGCGATGTTAGGAGATATTAACATTGCAGAGCCTAGAGCTTTAGTTGGTTTTACTGGACCTAGAGTTATAGAAATATATAAATTCCAATAGACCAAACGAAGGTGATTTTGGCCTAGAGAGACTTCAAGATATTTTCTCACAAATCGTCCAGAGCCCCGTAGCAAGTAAAACTATTTTGGTTGGTGGTACTAATGGAAAAGGATCTACGATCGAGTTCCTTAAAAATTTTCTTCTATCTGCTGGATACAAGATTGGATCTTATACCTCACCACATTTATTAGAATTTAATGAGAGAATTAAAATAAATGATAAATCTGTAAGGGACGAAAAAATCATAAGATCTTTTGAGAGGATCGATAAGTTAAAGAAAAAGACTAAGCTTACATATTTTGATTATGCAACCTTGGCTGCTTTTGATATCTTCTCTGAGGAGGAATTAGATTTTGCGATTCTTGAGATAGGTATAGGCGGGAAGTATGATCCAGTTAATTTGATTAATTCAGATTTATCAATAATTACAAATATAGAATTAGACCATGAAAAGTGGTTAGGATCATCTTTAGAGGATATTGGAGATCAAAAAGCAGCCATTTTAAAGAGAGGAAAATTAGCAATTCTAGGGTCTGTGGAAATGCCAAACTCTGTAATGACTAAGGCAACTGAAATTTGTTCTTCTCATTTCCAGCTCAATAAAGATTTTTTTGTCCACGAAGATAAAACTCACTGGTCATATTCGTTTTCGGAAAAGGACTGTAATTTAGATCTTCTCTCAAATGGTAGCTTAAATAATGATGCGGCAGCGAATGCTCTAACAGCTTACAATTTATTGTCTAACAAGGAAGTAGGATTTCAATCTATTATTGAAAATACAAAATTAAAGGGAAGATGTGACATTGTTAATAATTTTATTTTGGACGTCTCTCATAATCCTGCTTCTGTAAAAAATCTCATTTCTTTTATTGAAAAAAATTTTAAAGAGCGAAAATTTAAAGCTATTTTTGCTTCTATGTCTGATAAGGATAGTTCTTCGATCATAAAAGAAATAGCTCACTTAATTTCAGAATGGAATATTTGTTTTATAGATGATAATAGATTTGATATACCCTCCTTAATAAATTTAACCAAAAGTAAAGTAAAAGCTGATGTTAATATCACAGAAACAGTTTATTCAGCCGTAGAAAGAGGTTACTATGAAGGAACGCCTTATATCGTGTTCGGATCATTTATAACTGTAAGTGAGGCATATAGAGCTTTAGATAAAATAAAATTATTAAATCGTGAAAATAGTTAATTATTCTCTGGTTTTCTTAATTTTATGTTTTATTGTTCTATCTTTATTAATGGATCCGGTTGAGTATGGTTCAGGCAATCAAAGGGAATTTCCTGATCAGATTCCTGAAGTGAGTCTGAATATACCTCTCGATGAAAATCTATCTATCAATAGAGATATAGACCAGAAATTGAGTATGCCCGATCATGGTTTTAGAACTAATTTTGATCAAGCCTGGACTGTAAAGGTAGATACTTACAGAGAAATATCAGAGCTAGAAACTGCTCTAAAGAAACTCAAAAATCTAGGCTACAAAGTTTATTCTAGATATGAAAATGACAATAAAGATGAGTATGGTTTATTTATAGGCCCTACGTTGAAAAAAGAGGATTCTTTCAATGTCGTTGAAGAACTAAAAAATATAAGAGGATTTAATCCAGAAGTTCAGAAATATGACTGAGAGCCTACAAGTAATTGATTGGATTTCGGTAACTCTACTTTTGGTATTTGCGATAACAGGTTTTTTTAATGGTTTTATTAAAGAAGTATTTTCTGCCATGGCTTGGGTTTTTTCTTTGATTACTGCATGGCTCTATGGACCGCTAATTTTTCCTTACGTAAATACCTATTTAGATTCTGAATCTGCAAAGAATATAATCAGTTTCATAATTCTATTCTTACTTTCTTTTATTATTTTAAAAACTTTAGGCTCCATTATGTCAAAACTTATTTCTGTTATTGGTTTAAAAAGCTTGGATAAACTTCTGGGCGCATTTTTTAGTTCTTTAAAAGTATTGGCCATTTTGATGAGTTTGTTTGTCTTTAATCTTAACTATTTAGATAAAAATCAGTGGTGGTTAGATTCATATTCGAGAATTTATTCCATTAGTTTCTATGAATACTCGAAACCTATATTCGACGAATGGATAGATAAAGCAGATACTATTCTTCAGAAAGATGATTCTAAGATTGCACTTTGATATAGAATATAAGTAATGTGTGGAGTAGTCGGAATAGTAAGTCAAACGGAAGTTTCTCCTGTCATTTATGATGCTCTTACTATTCTTCAACACAGAGGCCAAGATGCAGCTGGTATAGCTACTTCAACCAACAACAGATTTTTCCTTCGAAAGCAACTGGGATTAGTGAGGGATGTTGTTAGAAATCAACATATACTTAATTTAAGAGGGCAGATGGGTATAGGGCATGTCAGATATCCAACAGCAGGTAGTGAAGATAGAGAACTTGCACAACCTATGTACGTAAACTCACCTTTTGGAATAAGTATTTCGCATAATGGTAATCTTACTAATCATGAAGAATTAAGAGATTCTTTGGTGAAAAAAGATTTGAGACACTTGAATACTGACTCTGATAGTGAGGTTTTACTTAATGTATTCGCTCATGAACTTCAGAAACAAGGATCTATTAATCCTGGTTCAAAAGAAGTATTTGCGGCAGTTAAGTCCTTACATAAAAGAGTAAGAGGCGCCTATTCAGTAGTAATAATGATTAATGGTGTAGGTATTGTCGGCTTTAGAGATCCTTTTGGTATCAGACCTTTGATTGTTGGCTCTAAAGAGAGAGATTTAATTGGAAAAGATTACATGATTGCTTCTGAAAGTACTGTTCTGGACTCCTTAGGTTATGAAGTAATTGATGATGTAATGGCTGGCTCTGCGGTTTTCATTAGCTCTGATGGAAAAATGGAAACAGAATCTTGTATTAATAATCCCATTCCCACTCCATGTATTTTTGAGTATGTATATTTGGCAAGACCTGATGCGAAGATAGATAAAATATCAGTCCATAAATCTCGTTTAAGAATGGGTGAATTTTTGGCTAAAAAGATCATAAAAGAGAGACCCGATCATGACATCGATGTTGTAATTCCTATTCCAGATAGTAGTACAACTTCTGCATTGCAGTTAGCGATGACACTTGGAGTAAAGTATCGTGAAGGTTTTGTAAAGAATAGATATATCGGAAGGACCTTCATAATGCCTTTTCAAGAAAAGCGTGAAAAGTCTGTTAAACAAAAGCTTAATCCAATAGATTTAGAGTTTAAAGATAAAGTAGTATTGCTTGTCGATGACTCAATCGTTAGAGGTACAACAAGCAGACAAATCATAGAAATGGCTAGATATTCTGGGGCAAAGAAAGTTTATTTCGCATCTGCTGCTCCACCTATAAGGTATCAAAATGTATACGGAATTGACATGGCCGCAACTACAGAATTGGTTGCACATCAAAGAACAGAAAAAGAGATTGAATCTTTTATAATGGCTGACTGGTTAATCTATCAAGACTTGGATGATCTAATTAGCACAGTTCAAGTTGGCAATAAAAAAATAAGTCAGTTTGAATGTTCAATATTCGATGGTAAATATGTTACTGATGATATAGACGATAAATATCTCAAGAACCTAGAAGATGTCCGAAATGATAAGTCTAAGCTTTCCAGAAAATCTGCAAATTAAATTTTAATTTCTTCGATCGTCACAGAAGGTAAAATAGCATTATCTGCAGCCTCTTTATAAGAAGCTATTTCATGGAAATTAAGATATCTATACACATCAGTACCCATTGAATTTATTTCTGACATATACTCAGAATATTCTTCTTTTGTCGGGATATGACCAAGTGTAGCGGATATTGCGGCAACTTCTGCAGAAGCTAAGAAAACATTTGCACCATCTCCTAATCTGTTCGGAAAATTACGTGTTGATGTAGACACAACAGTTGATTCTGCTTCAACTCTTGCTTGATTACCCATACATAGGGAACATCCAGGCATTTCGAGTTGAACACCAGCTTTTTCAAAAATCTCATAATATCCTTCTTCAGTAAGTTGGTGCTTATCCATTTTTGTAGGGGGAGAGACCCAAAGCTTAGATGGCAGCTTCGATTCATTCTTTAAAAGTTTTCCTGCTGCCCTGAAGTGTCCAATGTTTGTCATACATGAACCTATAAATACTTCATCAATGTGAGTATTGGCTACTTCTGATAATGGCTTTATATCATCAGGATCATTTGGACAAGCCAGAAGAGGCTCTGTTATTTGATTGAGATCTATTTCTATAACGGCAGCATATTCGGCATCATCATCAGCTTGCATTAGAACAGGATTTTTCAGCCAAGCTTCCATTGCTTGAGCTCTTCTTTCTAAAGTCTTCTTGTCTTCATAACCCTCTGAGATAAGCCATCTTAGTAAAGTAACATTTGATTCCAGATATTCTCTTATTGGTTCTTCATTAAGTTTTATGGTGCAACCAGAAGCAGATCTTTCGGCTGAGGCATCTGATAATTCAAATGCTTGTTCAACTTTTAAATCTGGTAGACCTTCTATTTCTAAACATCTGCCTGAAAAAATATTAATTTTTCCTTCTTTAGGTAGCGTCAACTGTCCAGATTGAAGGGCTGCATAAGGTATGGCGTTTACTAAGTCTCTTAATGTTATACCAGGCTGAATTTCTCCAGTGAATTTCACCAATACAGATTCGGGCATATCTAAAGGCATTACTCCAAGGGCTGCTCCAAAAGCAACTAACCCAGAACCTGCAGGGAAACTAATTCCTAATGGGAATCGAGTGTGTGAGTCCCCTCCGGTTCCTACCATATCTGGCAATAGCATCCTATTTAACCAGGAATGGATGATGCCATCTCCGGGTCTAAGAGCAACACCACCTCTGGTTTGGATGAATTCGGGGAGTGTATGTTGTGTTTCTATGTCTTTAGGTAAAGGATAAGCTGCAGTATGGCAAAAAGATTGCATTACTAAATCAGAGTTAAAACCTAGACAGGCTAACTCTTTCAGCTCATCTCTTGTCATTGGACCTGTGGTGTCTTGACTGCCAACAGTAGACATTCTTGGCTCACAATATATTCCAGGCCTTATTCCTTCCACTCCGCAGGCTCTTCCAACCATTTTTTGAGCTAGTGTAAATCCTTTCTCGCTTTTCTCTGCTTCTTCGGGACGAGTAAAAACAGATGAGCTATCTAAATTTAGAATCTCTCTTGTCTCATCAGTCAGACTTCTCCCAATAATTAAAGGTATTCTTCCTCCCGCTCTAACGCCGTCCAATAAAGTATTAGATTTATATTCATAATTACAAAGTAATTCTTGTGTTTCGGAATTAAGAACTTTCTTTTCATATGGATAGATTTCAATTACATCACCGAGTTTCATTTTGCTAACATCGCATTCAAATGCTAATGCACCAGAATCTTCAAGTGTGTTGAAAAAGATTGGAGCAATTTTTCCACCTATGCATATCCCTGCTTGTTTCTTATTTGGTATAAAAGGAATATCCTCACCTATATGCCACAGAAGTGAGTTGGTGGCTGATTTTCTTGATGAACCTGTTCCTACTACATCACCAACAAAAACCACAGGTAATCCAGATTCTTTAAGCTTATCAATTGTTGCTATAGGATCTTGCATAGTTTTTTTAAGCATAGCCAGAGCATGAAGGGGTATATCGGGTCTAGAAGGAGCATCTGGTGCTGGAGAGAGGTCATCCGTATTTATTTCTCCATCCACTCGAAAAACTATGGCTTTTATCATCTCTGGAAGTTCAGGTCTATCTGTAAACCATTCTGCTGCTGACCAAGATTCTACGACTCTCTTTGCGTTTTCATTTTTTTTAGCTAGTTCGATAACATCATGCTTGGCATTAAACATTAACAATGTTTTGCATAAACCATCAGCTGCTATGGAGCCAACATCTTTATCATCAAGTAAATTAATTAACGATTCAACATTGTATCCACCTAGCATTGTCCCTAATAGTTCTGTTGCGAGCAGCTTATCTATTAAAGGCGAAGAAGCCTTTCCCTTTGCTACATCTGTTAAAAAAGCTGCTTTAACGTAAGCTGCAGGATCGACCCCAGCAGGTGTTCTATTTGTTATCAAATCAACAATGAATTTTTCCTCTCCGACGGGAGGTGATTTGAGGAGCTCAACTAGTTCTGCAACTTGCTCAGCATTTAAGGGAAGAGCAGGTATTCCTTGAGAAGACCTTTCTTCTGCATGTTTTTTATATTCTTCTAGCATGATTTTCCAGGAGGATATTTATAATTGATGCAAGATTTTACCATATTCTTGAATTTAAAGTTGCGCTGAAATTACAGGGATATATCATAAGCTTCAATGAAAAGGTCAGTTAAAACTCCCTGTATCGGTGTCTGCTCTACCGTCTTCGGAGATGAAGTTTGCCGAGGATGTAAACGTTTCCAACATGAAATAATTGAATGGAATTCATTTAATGATTCTGAAAAAACAGCTGTGTTAGATCGTCTTGAGTCCTTAAAAGTCCAGATATTACAATCCAAGATACAACTATTAGACAAAGATCTTTTAAGGGACAAATTACTCCATTACAAAATAAAATTTGATGGTGACAGAGATCCTCTCTGCTGGGTATTTGATTTACTAAGATCTGGAAGCCAATCTATTGCAAACCCTAAAGAGTTTGGTTTTGATCTTGTAACAAGAGATTCTTTGAGTTTATCAGAACTAAAAAAAATTATTGAAGAAGAGCTTTTTGAATTATCTGAAGCCCATTATCAACGTTATTTTAAAGTTGAGAAATATCTCAATGTCTGAAACTTGGGAAACTATCCTAAGCTCTCCCACACCAAAAGCTTGGATAGATAGAGCTTTAGATTCTTTAGACATTCTGTTAATTGATCATGCTCATTGCGAAAAAAAGGCTGCTACTTCAGCAATATCTTTAATTCACAAGTATCCTCATTATGATTTAGCAAAATATCTTTCGCCTCTTGCAAGAGAAGAGCTGCTGCATTTTGAACAGGTAATGAGACTTATAAACAGACATGATTTTCAATATAAAAACCTAAAACCTTGCAAGTATGCAAAGACTCTTTATGATTCCTCTTCAAATAAAGAACCAGATAAACTCAAAGATACTTTAATTATTTGTTCACTTATAGAGGCCAGATCATGTGAGAGGTTTCATGTTTTAATACCTCACCTGCCTCCTACTTTAAGTAGTTTCTATTCCAGGCTTTACAAAGCTGAAGCACGACATTGTGATTTGTATTTAGACATTTTCTCTGAAATTTTCTCTGAAGACTGGTCACAAAGGCTTAAAAGATTATCTCTTATCGAATCTAATTTTATAAACGAGAAAGACGAGTGCTTTCGATTCCATAGTGGTTATTAACACTACTTAACAACTGGTATTTCTTCCCAATTAGTAAGATATCTTGGTGACTTTAATAGTCTTCTCATAGACCATGTTTTCTTAATTCCTTGAGAGGCAAAAGTTATTTTTCCTACTCCAGAAGTGTTTATTTTATCTATGGTCGTCATCAATTCTTTACTATTAATTCTTTTATCTATGGTTCTAAATAAGTCACCTTGATATACATTTTCATCATAAAAATCACTTAGCATTACACCTGCTTTTATAAAATTGATATTGGTTTTAAAGATTTGTTTTGTTAATTGTCTTGTAGCATTCAAAATATCTCTAGTGTCATTTGTTGGAGAAAATAATTTATAGCTTCTAAATCCATGATACTGTTTATCTTGTTTGCGAAAATAGTTAGTCCTCATAAAAACGGAGACCATTTTGCAGTATTGATCTTCTCTTCTTAATTTTTCACATGCTCGCGATGCATAATCACTTACAGCTTCATTGATAGAGTCGAGATCATCAACTTTTTTACTGAACGTTCTACTCACTACTATTTGTTTTTTAGTTTTGGGTTGTTGCTCCAAACCAATACACGGATAACCCTTTAATTCCATTACTGTTCTCTCAAGAACACTGCTAAATTTTCTTTTGATCAACTTAGTATCTATTTCAGCTAACTCAAGAGCCGTCTCTACTCCCAGGCTATTCAGTTTTTTATTAATCCTACTACCAACCCCCCAGACTTCCCTTACAGGCATCAATCCCATTAATTTTTTTCGTCTCTCTGGATCTGTTAAATCAACTACTCCATTGGTAGCTGGATAATGCTTTGCGCCGTAATTAGCTACTTTGGCTAAGGTTTTTGTTGGACCTATGCCTACGCAAACTGGTATACCGATCCAGCGATCTATGGTTTTACGACATTGATGTCCGAATGCTTCATAGTTTCTAAGACCTGTTATATCTAAGAAGGCTTCGTCTATGCTGTATACCTCGACTGCAGGAGATAGGTGTTCTAAGGTTTGCATGACTCTAGAAGAGACATCGGCATATAACTCATAATTTGAAGAGAAGGCAATACCTCCTTTTTTTACAAAAGACTTTTCTATTTTGAACCAGGGCTCGCACATTTTTATACCTAACTGCTTAGCCTCTTTTGATAGGGCAACGACACAGCCGTCATTATTCGACAAGACAACTACGGGTCGTTTTTTAATATCTGGTCTAAATATTCTCTCGCATGATGCATAGAAGCTATTGCAATCAACTAAAGCAAAGGTCATGACTTAATAAAGGTTTATAGAGGCTATTACCGTACCAGCTATTTCCAGTTCATCTTCCTGATTAATTGGTATAGGCGGATATTTTGGATTTTCAGACATAAGACATATTTTTGGCTTGAGTAACAATCTTTTACATGCATAAGATCCATCTACCGAAGCTATGACAATTTTGTTATGGCTTGGCTCTATACTTCTATCGACTATTAAGATGGCACCATCTCCTATGTGTGCATTGATCATCGAATCTCCACTGACACGAACAAAGTATGTAGCAGCTGAATTTTTAATTAAATATTCATTCAAATCTATAGGTCTCTCTACATAATCATCAGCAGGACTTGGCCAGCCAACCCTGACAGTATTTAAAAAATAGGGGATCTCTAGAAGAGACAAGTCTTCCTCCGATGCATCGCCCAGATAGTCAATTTTCATAAGGGTTTTATAAATTAATACTGTATATATATACAGTATAATTAATGGATGATTTTGTAAAGCTTTTAACCTACTATTCTTCATATTAAAAATATCAGGTCTTAAGGAATATGAAAATTTGGTTAGTTTTAGGGGCAATTTATGTTGGGTTTTTCTTCTGGTATACAGATATGGGAGGAAAATTAACTCAAGAAGAAATACAAGGTTTTATCGAAAAACAAGAACAAAATATTCTTAATAGCGGAGTATCTAGAGACTCGGAAGAGTTTCGACTGAGAATAGATTTCATTAGAAAATTTATGGAAGAGGATAATGGTAAACAATTTATTATGGTCAATAATATTGAGATGAATAAAGATCCTGAAGATGTGTCTGGAATAAATCCCAGCGAATCTTCTGATCAATTACTGTCTAAATATATGGAACATCTGTGGCCAAACCTCCTTAAAAGAGCCTCTCACCCAGTTTTCGGAGGTAATACTATTTTTCAATCTATGGATTTAGTTGGTATAGAAGGAGCCGAAACTTGGGATCAAGTAGCACTTATGAGGTATAAAAGTCGCAGAGCTTTTCTTGAGATAGTTACTCATCCAGATATGATCGATAGGCATGAGTTCAAGGTTGCAGCAATGAAGAAGACAATTGCTTATCCTGCAGAGCCAATAGCTTTTTATAGCGATGTGAGAATTTTTTTGGGCATGTTGATATTAATCATTGGCCTGTCAATTCAATTATTTTTTTCTAAGAGATAGAGAATCTATTGAGTGCACAAGAATCAGAATCCATCCATATATACCAACCATATTGATCCCAGTCTCCAAGTACCATCCTTTTGGCAGGCTGATTATTTATTTGAATATTATGAGAATCTGGACGATGAGTGTGGCCATGAATCAGAAGATTTACAGCAGATCGTTCCATGGTATTGAGAACTTCAGAAGGATTTACGTCCATGATTTCTTCCTTTTTTTCGCTAGTAGCTTTTTTACTAATAACTCTTAAATCTTTAGCAATTCTTTGTCTTTCTTTCAGTGATTTACTGAGAAACTCTTCTTGCCACTTCTTATCTCTACTAGTTTTTCTAAATGATTGATAATCTATATCATCAGTACAAAGCAAATCCCCATGCATTAATAAAACCGACTTACCGAACATTTCTTCAATATAAGGATCGGACAAAAGTTTCATACCAGAAGAAGCTATGAATTCAGGGCCTATGAGAAAATCTCTATTTCCATGCATTATGAAAATTTCGGTTGTTTTGTTGGTCTCTTTTAAGGCATGACAAATTTCTTTGATAAAGTCATTTTGGAAGTCATCTCCAATCCAGACTTCGAATAGATCCCCAAGTATATAAAGCTTTTCTGATTTTGAAGCGGTTTCCTCTAGAAAGTTTAGAAATGCTTCAGTGATATCTGGTCTATCCTCCTGTAAGTGAAGATCAGATATAAAGCAGTAAGACATATTTATTCAGTTGTCACTTTAGTGTCTGTAATTAATATTTCTTCAATCGGAACGTCTTGATGAAAACCTGAACTACCTGTTGCTGTCGCCGCGATTGCTTCAACAGTCTCAAAGCCATCGACAACTTCGCCGAAGACTGCATATCCCCAACCTTGTATAGTTTCTTCCGTATGGTCAAGTGAAACATTATTTACTAAATTTATAAAAAATTGTGAACTAGCTGAGTGAGGATCATTTGTTCGGGCCATAGATAAAGTCCACTTGAGATTTTTAATACCATTATTTCCTTCATTCATGATTGGAGGGTTACCTTCTTTGTTAACCATCCCCGATTCCATACCACCACCTTGTATAACAAATCCTGGAATGACTCTGTGGAATAGTGTGCCATTGAAGAAGCCACTCTCAGCGTACTCTAAGAAATTTTTAGAGGTTATGGGTGCCTCTTCTTCAAACAGTTCTATTACTATTGGCCCCAGTGTTGTTTCAAAAGTTATCACTTTTATCTCCTTTTCATTTTGAGAACAGCTCACTATCCAAATAAGACCAATTAAAACTAATATTAAGCCTTTGAAAGAAGAGAGTTTGTTCATATTTCATTTAAATTCATTGGTGTGAGAGGGCTATAATAGGACTTTATGCTTAAGCTTCCAATATATAAAGGTCATGAAGGTAAATAAAACAAGATTTTGTCCCAGTCCCACAGGTCTTTTGCACCTAGGAAATCTGCGTACTTCGTTGTTCAGCTTGCTGCTGGCCAAAAAGTCAAATGGGACTTTCTTATTGAGAATTGAAGACACTGATTTGGGAAGATCAAAGAAAGAATTTTCTGATGCAATATGTGCAGATTTAAAATGGGTTGGTTTTGAGTGGGATGAAGGTCCTGAAGCGGGCGGAAAAGAAAAGTCTTACTATCAATCTCAAAGACTAAATCTTTATGAAGAGTTTTATGAGAAGCTTTTGGAACGCAATCTGATTTACCCATGTTTTACAAGCGAGGAAGAATTAAAGATCATACGCAGAAATCAGATTGCAGCGGGGCAACCCCCTCGATATACAGGCATATGGTCGCAAGCCTCTAAGGAAGAGGTACAGGAAGAATTAGATAAAGGAAATAAGCCTGTCTACAGGTTTAGAATTCCCAAAAAAGAAACAATTACCTTTTTGGATCTTGTGAAAGGTGAACAATCCTTTTCAACTGATGATTTAGATGACTTCATTGTAAGAAAAAAAGACAGTTCCCCCACTTTTATGTTTGCTAATGCTATTGACGATTCTTTAATGGAAGTAGATCTTGTTTTGAGGGGAGACGATCATTTGAGCAATACACCGAGGCAGATAGCCTTATTGAATGCACTGAGTCTTTCAATTCCCAAGTATGCTCATGTATCGTTATTTACTGGGACTGATGGGGCACCTTTATCTAAAAGAAATGGAAGCCTTTCCGTCAATGACTTGAGAGAAATGGGATATCTACCTATTGCTGTTGCAAATTATTTATCCAGAGTAGGCCATAAGATGAATGATAATGACCTCAAGACTTTAAAGGAGCTGGCCGATTCGTTCCAAACCAAAAATATTTCAAGCTCACCTAGTAAGTTCGATTCAGACCAGCTACTTTTTTGGCAAAAGAAAGCTGTTGATAATTTAACTATAGATGAGTGCGGTAGTTGGCTGAGTGGAAATTTGGACAACTTACCGCCTACAGTCCAAGAAAGAAGCTTTATAGAATTGATAAAAGGAAATATAAATTTTCCAAATGAAGCTAGAGAATATGTAAATAACTTATTTATTAATGCTCTTAGTGGAGATGAAGAAAATTTGAGAATCATAAAATCTGCAGGTCAGGAATTTTTCATTCTGGCATTAGAAGTGGTAACTTTGGGAATTTCTGATTGGAAACAAACATGTAAGGATATAGAGACGAGAACGGGTAAAAAAGGCAAGGAATTGTTTATGCCATTAAGAGTAGCTATAACCGGTCAAACTAGAGGACCTGAACTGGACAAAGTCATTGAACTAATCGGTTTTGAAAGAGTCCTTGAGAGATTAAATGAGGCTTCGCAGATATGAAAATGATACACATATAGGTCATGCAAGAACCTTTCTGTCTTTTGATCTTATTGTCAGATATTTAAGAAGCATCGATTACGAGGTCCAATATATAAGAAACATCACTGATGTAGACGATAAGATTATTGCGAAGGCAAAAGAGTTAAATATAACTCCATCAGAATTAACAGAAGAATGTATAGACTCAATGGAAAAGGATTTTCACTCATTAGGAATGATTAGGCCCGATGCAGAACCGAGGGCTACGGAGAATATTGACTCTATTATTTCCCTGATTACAAAACTTATAGATAAAGGTCATGCTTATGTAGGTGAATCTGATGTCTACTTTTCAACTGAGTCTTTTAATGAATATGGAAAGCTTAGTAAAAGAAAATTAAAAGACATGCTGTCTGGGGCCAGAATTGATATTGATCTAGATAAGAAAAATCCTGCTGACTTTGTTTTATGGAAGAAGGATACTGAGGGATTGAAATGGGACTCGCCTTGGGGACCGGGACGACCGGGTTGGCACATAGAATGCTCAGCAATGAGCATGGATGCTTTGGGAGAAACCTTTGATATCCATGGTGGAGGTTCAGATCTTAAGTTTCCTCATCATGAAAATGAAATAGCTCAATCGGAATGTGTAACTGGCAAAGAGTTCGCAAAAGTATGGATGCACACCGGCTCCTTAAGGATTGATGATCAGAAAATGTCGAAATCTCTCAAAAACTTCATAACAATAAAGGAAGCCATCAATGAGAATGCACCGGAAGTTCTCCGTTTTTTCTTAATTTCTAGTCACTATCGTAGTCCATTAAATTACTCTGATGAGGCATTGAAGGAAGCAAAGAATTCTCTTGATCGTCTATACAACTCATTACAAGACCTTTCTTATGAAACCGATAAGCATCTTCCTTCGGAATATTCAGAGAAATTTCATGAAGCAATGAAGGATGACTTTAACTCTCCGTCAGCTATATCTGTC
>LULK01000411.1_pt2 | contig 62293 bp, 62 predicted proteins | sample 728181 | NCBI WGS metagenome assembly LULK01 (sample SAMN03860291, study PRJNA289734) | marine metagenome | biome: seawater column; feature: ocean; material: water; isolation source: Red Sea water column Station 169 - depth 10m | place: Saudi Arabia: Red Sea | collected 2011-10-15 | depth 10 m | reverse complement strand
GATTTAATTGTACTACAAAAAAATTATCCTCAATGTAATCTGAAATATTTTCTTTCGAAAAAACCTCTTTGTGCATTTTTGTACAATAAATACAGCCAATTTGTTCAAAAAATAAGACAAGTCGCTTTCCTTCAGCGTTTGCCTCTTCTAAATCCTCACGGAGATCCTTAAAGGTATCCTGCATCCAACGTGTTTTATGAAGGCCATCATCTCCAACCTCTAGCGCAATGGCAGGATTAACAAATAGTGGGGACGTAGCGAGCAGTAAAATTTTAAGAAACTTATTAACCATCTTTTATACTCCAAACAGATTAGGGAAAGAGACCAACATCCAGTTGGCTAAGCCATTAATTGAGTCAGTTATCAGAAGACCAGCAAAAAATATTAGCAGCAACCCCATAAGCTTTTCCACGTAATTGAGATACGCGCGAAACTTCGCCATAAAACGCAGAAAAGGATTTATGAACCAGGCCGCAATTATAAAAGGCATGGTCAAACCAACCCCGAATACAAACAGTAACAATAGACCGCGATAAGCTGTTGTCTCCAGTGAAGCGGTCATGATAACGGCCGTGAGCACACCGCCCACACAGGGGGTCCAGCCGGCAGCGAAGGCAACACCAACAACAAAGGATCCTAATACATTCATCTTACCAGTATCACCAATTTGAATTTGAAACTGGCGATCAAGAAACGCAATTTTTAGTACACCCAGGAAATGCAAACCCATTATTAGAATGATTGCTGCAGCTACCCATCTGAATTCATCTTGATAACTTCGAAATGTTTGCGAAATAGAAAATGCTGCTGCACCTAGAAGAACGAACACGCATATAATTCCTAACGAAAAACTGATTGAAGATATTACAGCGCGTCTGCGAATTTCATGTGACATGGTATCACTAGCCTTGATAGCTGCAAGACCAGATCCTGCCATGTAACTCAAATAAAAAGGTACAATAGGCAATATACAAGGAGAGAAAAATACAACTAATCCGCCAATGAAAGCTCCCCATAATGAGACATCCAACATTGGCAAATCCTTGTCTAATTCACATATTCATATTATAGAAAAAGTAACAAGTTGCGTCAATCACGGCTTATCTCCATGAGAATTTTACTAAAATCACTTACATTCTCTGCACTGGCACTTTATTTGAGTTCTAATTTTCTAAAGGCGAGCGAAAACTACAATCTAATTTATGTTGAGCAGCAGGGATGTATTTATTGTGAGATATGGGATGAAGAATTATCCGCTATTTATCCAAAGACTGCTGAAGGAAACTTTGCCCCATTAGTGCGAGTTGACATTAGTGAGTATGATGAAAAAATTACATTTGTTCACCCTGTTGTTTTCACACCTACATTCATACTTACAAAAAATTTAAGAGAAATCGCTCGAATAGAGGGGTATATTGGAGACGATTTATTTTGGGGAATGCTGGAAGTGATACTTAAACGAGAAACAAATTTTGACGAAGGGTTGATAATATTAAATGAATAAAATCAAATAGAAATTGAACGTAATAGCAATTTGGACTAACCTAAAGCACACTTGAGGGTTAAATTGTAATGACACTCCCAGTCATAACAGAGAATATGTCAGAAGACGAACTGGATGCTGTTGTGGAAAAAGCCACGAGCGCTTCGGCTTTTTTAAAGGCGATAAGTCATGAAGGACGTCTAATGATTTTATGTCATTTAGTTTCTGGTGAAAAATCTGTCACTGAACTTGAGGATCTTCTTTCAGCAAGACAAGCCGCAGTATCACAACAGCTTTCGCGACTTAGGCTTGAGGGACTTGTAGTTCCAAGACGCGATGGGAAAACTATTTATTATCGCCTCGCCGACGATAAGCCTAAACGTGTGCTAGAAGTGGTATATGATCTGTTTTGTGCTGAGAACGATGCTTAATACTGTTGTTGTGATCTCCAAGCATAAAATCAACTACAAATGCGGGAGTGCTATACGCTGTGCTTGAGGCTCTAGATGGAAATGAACTTTCAGCTCTTATTGGTTTAATCGGAGGTATTCTTTTAGGATTAGCCGCTCGAATGGGTAGATTTTGTACACTTGGAGCAATTGAAGATGCAACTTATGGTGGCTCACAAATAAGGGTCCGCATGTGGGCAATCGCACTCGGCCTTAGCATTATATCCGTGCACTTTTTATCAAATTTTGGACTAATTAATAGTTTAGCAAGTCTATACCTTTCAACTGAATGGAACCCATATTCTTCAGTATTAGGAGGTCTTCTTTTTGGATATGGTATGGCAATCTGTGGCAATTGTGGATATGGAGCTCTAGCTCGTCTCGGAGGGGGGGACTTACGCTCGTTTGTAATTGTTTTAGTGATGGGAGTTTCTGCTTATATCACCATCTCCGGGCCACTAGCAAAAACACGCGCGAGCTTATTTCCTGTGATGCCTCTGGAGTCTCCCATTCCACCAAGTTTATCATACCTTGGGTTTCATAGCCTTGGAATTAATCCAGTAATTGGAGGTTCAACAATAGGAGTAATTTTTCTAATTTATGGCCTCTATAACTGGAAAAACAAAATACAATTCAACTCTATTTTTTGGTCGGTAATTGTAGCGGTAGCTATTGTTGCTGGATGGCTAGGGACATCATGGATAGCTTCGATATCATACGATCCCATTGCAATTCAGTCTTTCACATTTGTTGCACCAGCAGGTGAAACTATTCTTTACGCTATGTACGGAAGTGCCATAAATATAAAGTTTGGTATCGGAGCAGTGCTCGGAGTACTTATTGGTGCGTTTATCGGCTCTCTAATAAAAGGCCATTTTCGCTGGGAGGCATGTGAAGACCCACGAGAACTGAAACGTCAAATCCTTGGTGCCTCAATAATGGGCGTTGGCGCTGTAATATCTTTCGGCTGCTCTGTTGGCCAAGGCTTAACGGCATTTAGCACTCTGAGTTATTCTGCTCCAATTACATTATTCTGCATATTTATAGGAGCGCGAATTGGTCTTTTTCAACTGATTGAGGGATTTCAGCCAGCCGAGTGAGCGATCTCTTCATTCACTTCTTTCAATCGTGCCACGTAGCGAGCCAGCGTATCAATCTCTAAGTTTAAATGGTCACCAATTTTTGAAGAGCCCCAAGTAGTTACTTCTTTAGTATGAGGAATTACATTTACTCCAAATTTTGACGAATGGACCTCGTTAACAGTTAGAGAAGTTCCATTTAAGGCGACCGACCCTTTTGGAGCAATAAATTTTTGCAAATCTGAGGGTGCTAAAAGAACAAACCTAGTGCTGTCGCCTTCATCCTTAATATCGACTATTTCAACGACCCCGTCGACATGCCCAGACACTATATGCCCCCCAAGCTCATCTCCAACTCTCAGAGCTCTTTCCAGGTTAAGGCTTGTTCCAATCACCCATGTGTTAAATTTCAAGTGGGTCTTTTCAACACTTTCTGCGCTAATCTCTACGTCAAACCAATTAGAACCAGTTTTGATTACTGTTAAACAAATTCCATCACATGCAATAGACGCACCGATCGCGACAGTACTCATATCATATTTTGTCTCTACACGTGCCCTTAAATCACCTCGCTTTTCAAGCTCAATAATTCTACCTATGTCGGTTACTATTCCAGTGAACATGCTACAATCCTTCCGACTTATTTTTTGAAAATTAGAATTTCAATACCTTACTAATCTGGATATCTGGAACTTACCTAGATAAAAGCAAGAATAGAAGTGGTAGTTTCAAACTAAATTATTTTGATTTTTATAGTTTTCTGGATGTTGATTATTTTACAGACCATCGAGTCATTATATCATCACCCAGAGTTACAGATTCCATTAAATCTAAGCGTCGAGCGTTTTGGAGTTTATCAAGTCCTAACGATGCAACTGTCGGCAAACCATCCTCTCCTATAATAATTCCTGCTGTGAAAATAATCAATTCATCTACAAGGTTGTTTGACAGTAAGCCTGCGGCTAGATGACTGCCACCTTCGCAATAAACTGAAGTAAGCCCTTCAAATGCCAAGTTTTTAAGTGCGTTTTTGAGTATAATCTTACCATTAATACATTTTGCTTCCAGCAGCTTTGCTCCCTCTTCGGCCCATGTCTTTTTTGTTCCTTCATTTGTATCAGTACCGTGGACGATCCAAGTGGGGTGAGACTTCATAGAAGCAAATATTTTACTATCTTGAGGTAAGTTGATTTTATTTGAAATTAACACTCGAACAGGATTTGCTGCACGCGCAATATTTCTTACAGTCAGTCTTGGGTTATCTTTTCTAACGGTTCCGGCGCCAACCATTATTGCGTCGTGAGACGATCGTTGAAGGTGAACTATTTCTCTCGATTTCTCACTTGTAATCCACTGACTGTCACCTGATCGTGTCGCAATCCGCCCATCAAGACTAGTTGCTAATTTTAAAGTTACCTTAGGTCTACTTTCGTTAGTTTTTGTCAAAAAGCCGCTATGAGCATATTTTGCTTTTTCAGAGAGAACCCCAGTTGTGACTTTAATTCCAGCTGATTTTAACATTAACAAACCGGAACCGTTTACACGCGGATCATCGTCTTTAATTGCTACTACTACATGGCCAACACCTGCATCGATTAGAGCTTTTGCACAAGAACCTGTCTGACCCTCATGAGAGCAGGGCTCCAATGTTACAAAAACAGTTGCTCCTTTAGCCCGGTTACCGGCTTGGGCCAATGCCTGAGTCTCGGCATGTGGCCTGCCACCATCCCCAGTATTTCCTCTTCCAACGACAACACCATCGTTAACAATAACGCAGCCGACTGAGGGATTAGGCCAGGTTTTACCAAGCCCGCGGCGACCAAGAGACAAAGCTACAGTCATATAATGTTCATAAGTCAAGGACTGACTAACCATGCTTCAGGCTATTCTTCGACTGGTTTTGGGCGTAACTCACTAACAAATTTGTCAAAATCATCCGGGTTTTGAAAATTCTTATAAACACTGGCAAAACGGACATAGGCAACTGTGTCAATTCGCGCCAAGGACTCCATAACGATTTCACCAATTTGATTGGAGGGAATATCTGTTTCGCCCGAGCTTTCCAATCTGCGCACAATTCCAGAAATCATTTGATCCATACGCTCATGCTCAACTGGTCTCTTTTGCAGCGCAATTCGAATAGATCTTTCTAGCTTTGATCTATCAAATTCTTCTCGACGACCATTAGACTTTATGACTACTAGGTCCCGCAATTGCACCCGCTCATACGTTGTAAATCGGCCTCCGCATGCGGAGCAAAATCTTCTTCTGCGAATTGATACGTGATCTTCAGCAGGCCTGGAATCCTTGACTTGAGTATCAATATTACCACAAAAAGGGCAGCGCATTGATCTTCCTTTCAAACAGTTTTATCGAGCATGGGCTGTTGTTCCCAGCTTTCTACCAACAACATATTGTGTCGTAATACTATTTGATACACTTTTTTTTATTCTGGTAAAATTATATGTCGCTTTGCAGCTTTGCTACAACTTCTCTAATCTTTGGAGCCTTCCTATGTTCGAATAAATATATTCCTTGCCAGGAACCCAGAGCCAATTCACCTTTCATTACAGGGATGGCTAAGGAAACTTGACCGAGAGAGGCTTTTATATGCGCTGGCATGTCATCTTCACCCTCGTATCGATGTGTAAGGTAGCTCATGCTTGGATCAGAACTTAACGGCACTAATCGCTGAAAAAAATTATTTAAATCTATTTTTACTTCTGGATCAAAGTTCTCCTGAACTAGTAGACTAGCGGAAGTATGTGTTACAAAAAGATGCAAAATACCGTCACCATCAACCCAAGTCTTTAGGTCATCAGTAAACTCATAAAGACCTGGTCCGTCTGTTTTGATTACGATCTTTTTAAGCTTAGTCAAATTTCCCGTTTACCACTAAAATTAGAGCTCTACTGATCCAAGAAACTTCTTAACTTGCGAGAACGGCTGGGATGTTTCAGTTTCCTGAGTGCCTTGGCTTCAATTTGCCTAATCCGCTCTCTAGTCACACTGAATTGTTGGCCTACTTCTTCCAAAGTGTGATCGGTATTCATACCAATTCCAAACCTCATCCGCAGAACACGTTCTTCACGAGGCGTTAGTGATGACAATACTCTGGTCGTAGTTTCTTTGAGATTTTCTTGTATCGCACTGTCGAGAGGCAAAACTGCATTTTTATCTTCTATAAAATCTCCAAGCTGACTATCCTCCTCATCACCAATAGGCGTTTCGAGTGAAATAGGTTCTTTAGCAATTTTCATAACCTTGCGAACTTTTTCAAGCGGCATCTGTAGCTTTTCTGCTAATTCCTCGGGGGTCGGTTCTCGACCTATCTCGTGCAACATTTGACGGCCAGTCCTGACCAACTTGTTTATCGTCTCAATCATATGGACAGGAATCCGAATTGTTCGTGCTTGATCTGCTATCGAACGAGTAATGGCCTGCCGAATCCACCAAGTTGCATATGTTGAAAATTTATAGCCACGCCTATACTCAAATTTATCAACCGCTTTCATCAACCCAATGTTACCCTCTTGAATCAAATCAAGAAACTGTAAGCCACGATTTGTGTATTTTTTAGCAATCGAAATCACCAACCTTAGATTAGCTTCAACCATTTCTTTTTTTGCTTGGCGGGCTTCCTTCTCACCTTTTTGGACTTGTGCTACGATTCTGCGAAACTCTGCTATATCCAATCCAATATACTGGCCGACCTGGGCCATATCTGCCCTGAGTTCTTCCGCTTTTTCACGCGACTTTTCAATAAACATTTGCCAGCCACGGCCAGTTTTTTCTGCCATACTATCTAACCAACCGGGATCTAACTCATGACCTCGATACTCTTCAATGAAATCCCGACGGTTAATACGGGCCTGATCAGCCAACTTAACCATCGCCCCATCGATTTGCATAATCCTACGATTGATACCGTATAGCTGATCGATAAGTGCCTCTATTCTGTTATTATGAAGATGTAATTCGTTTACCAGCTGCACAATTTCAGCTCTTAGCGACTGATAGGTTTCCTCCTCATCAGAAGTAAAATTTTTGCTTTTGTTCAAAGCTGCAGAAATGCGAACATCCTGCATTGTAGAAAGACGCTCATAGTCATCCGCAATGCGATCTAAAGTTTCTAGCGCTTGAGGTTTAAGGGCGGCCTCCATGGCAGCCAGAGACATATTTGAATGTTCATCATCCTCGTCATCGTCGTCATCATGAATAATCGGATTTCCATCAGCATCTAATTCTGGCTCACTATTCTTTACTGCCGCTTTTTCAGCAGTTACATTTGCGGTGTCTATAACTGGCTCATCGTCTTCACCTAACTGATTTCCAAAAGTCGCTTCAAGATCTATGACATCCCTAAGCAGAATATCTTCGTTGAGCAACTCATCGCGCCATATTGTTATCGCCTGAAAAGTTAGAGGACTCTCGCACAAACCTGAAATCATTGTATTTCGACCAGCCTCGATGCGCTTGGCGATCGCAATTTCACCTTCTCTGCTGAGTAATTCAACGGATCCCATTTCTCGCAAGTACATGCGAACTGGATCATCCGTTCTATCTAACTTTTCAGTGTCTCCTGACGAAAGAGCAACATCCTTGGTTCCGGCTGTTGTTACTAGTTCAGTATTCCTATTATCTTCTTCTTCAGCCTCATCATCTTCAATAATATTTATTCCCATCTCCGATAACATCGACATAACATCTTCAATTTGTTCCGACGATACTTGATCGGGAGGCAATACATTGTTTAGTTGATCGTATGTGATGTACCCACGCTCACGAGCCTCTGCGATCATTTTCTTAACTGCAGATTGGCTCATATCTAGGGAGAGATCTGCTTCTTGATCTTCTGATTTTTTTTCTTCTGTATCCTTGGCGGCCATTCACAACTCCCAATAACGTTGAATGATTCGTTTTGAGAGAATCAATATACAAATTCACTGATTCGGCCACCCAAATGAACGATAAAATACATTTTTTTATCAGCTCAGTTACTTTTTTTTCTTATCAAAGCTAATGGTTTTCCGAATTTCATCTAGTTTAAGACGTTCTTCTCGATTTATGTTCAAACCGTTTTGCGCTTGCTCATAATTAATTGTATCCTCCTGAACGGAACTCACTGTTCGCTGTTTTGCGTTATTGGCCATTCCAAGTCTAGAGAAGTCTCTTTCATGCCATTCTTCGGGCGGTGTATTATTAATTTCATCCACTTCTACCAATAGACCTCGTTCACTATTGAGCTTTGCAAGTTCCTCCTGCAGAGTTTGTTGACCCATTTCTATTGTACCTTTTGCACGAAGACAGGGTAAAACTCTCAGGTGTGATAGGCTCAAAAGTTTCTCGACTTTCTCATCACCAATTTTCTCCATAAGTTCATTCTTGATTTCGGCTTTGATTCCTTTGTCTATTTTAACGAGTTCCTTAAGGATCAAATCACAGTCGGGACTTACGAGATCTATCATTATTAACTCATCGTAGAATATCTCAATCAATTCTGGAAACGTCATCAACACTGCTATAATTGTCGACTCGCGGATTTGCGCTGATACCGTTTTTTCGTCTGCCGCCACTAAGAAAGATGACTTCGTATTGCTTTGTGGCATCAATCTGGAATTACTTTTAAATTCGGTCTTTCTGGTATTTTGTATTCCTCTTCTCCAGATCAAATCCACCATTGGCACTGCTTCATCGATAAGATTTTTAAATAAAGAAGCCCCCTCGTTTCGAATTAGGTCATCAGGATCCTTACCCTCTGGCATAATTGAAAACCTTAATGCCTTACCAGTTTTAAGAAGTGGAAGAGAAAGGTCAATTAACCTGTAGGCAGCACGCAATCCCGCTTTGTCACCATCCAAAGCGATGATTGGTTCAGGTGATATACGCCACATAAGTTGCAATTGTTTTTCAGTAATCGCAGTACCAAGCGGAGCTATAGCTCCATTAAAATTTCCTGAATCTAGGGCAATTACGTCCATATATCCTTCGGTAACAATCAAGGGCTCACCCCTTCCAACGGCAGACCTTGCACTTACTAAGTTATAAAGATTACTACCTTTATCAAACAAAGGTGTTTCAGGAGAATTAAGATATTTTGCCCGAGCCGCAGGATCTAAAGATCTTCCACCAAATGCAATACACCGTCCCCTACTGTCACGAATTGGGAACATTATTCGCCCTCGAAAACGATCATATATTCGATTGCCCTCATCAGATTTTGCAGACATGCCAGTTTCAATAATTGCGTCCAAATCATAACCCTTATCTATCAATTTCTGAGTTAGAATAGTTTGATCTGCAGGCGCAAAGCCTATTTCAAAACGCTCAATAGCATCTGCATAAAGTCCACGCTTCTTTAAATACTCGAGTGCATGCTTTCCCTGCTTTGAATTGAGTGTAAGGCGAAAAAAATTTACAGACTGCTCCATAATTTCGAGCAATATTTTATTTCGGTCGGCTTTTTCTTTGGACTTTGGATCAAATTCAGGCATCTGAAGGCCAACTTCTGAAGCTAGGATCTCCACTGCTTCAATAAAGTTTACATTCTCTGTTTCTTTTATAAAACCGATCGCATCACCTTTAGCTTGACAACCAAAACAGTAATAAAACCCCTTATTATCGTCCACATGAAAACTTGCTGTTTTTTCTTGATGAAACGGACAAGGAGCCCACATATCACCTCTAGCCTGGTTGGATTTGCGCAAATCCCACTGGACTTTACGCCCAACTACATCTGATAGGCAAATTCTAGACCTAAGTTCATCTAAGAATCCATTTGGTAAGCTCATGATTTATCATCAGTCTTTCTTGTATGGTTGTCCAGTGAAACGCATATCAATAATGGCAAGTTAAAAATTTTGTTTAACGATATTCACAGTCTTTTTCATTGAATACGTTATTTCACTAACCAATGTCTGTGACATTGATCTATAACTGTATATATCAAATTGCTCTTTACCGCTTCTATGAATGGTTACATGCAACAACCCCAGCATGGTCCTCGCAACATACCCAGTTTTAAACTTGCTCAAGCGCACATCAATTGGACAAAGACGCTGCAGTACCTCTTCGACACATTTGCCTCTCAACCTTAACGTACACCAAGCATCACTTTGATCAGTGACTGCGGCTAAATCAGTTATTGCGAGATCAGGTTTTTCGCCGACTAACAAAGTGAAGCTTCCAAACCAAATTGCTCTTACCCTTGAATTTCCCGTAGCTCTGCAAACCTTTGGCAAGTATAGTCCATGGTTTTCTTTGAGAATTGCGGAGCATTTTTTTTCAAATCCAGGAAATGGTGAGATCGAAAAAAGGTAAGAGAGGTCCAATTCGACGAGTTCTAATCCATCAAATTTTACGGGGCACAACCCTGCCGCAGGACGTAACGCCGATAAACTACGCATGCATTTTTTTTCCATCTGGATCATAGAATACAGGATTACAAACCTCACATTCTAACTGGTTATCAGCCATAAAATTAACGGCATTTATATGCTCGCCCCATCGCTCTGGTCCACGCTTCAAGAAAGCTAGCCCAATGTGGCAATTCTCAATAGGTGAAAAGGCCACCGAAGATATAAAGCCTTGATTATTATCAGCCAGAGGTTCATCGTTAACATTGAAAAGCTGTGATCCCGCCTTCAGTCTACTTATAGACCCTTTCGTTTTTAGTCCAACCAGCCTTTCTCGATTAGGGTCTAGTAGTCCTGGCCTTTGTGCCATTTTATTTCCAATAAAATCTTTTTTCTGACTTAGCATTCTTTGCATGCCAACGTCATAGGCCGTAGCCCTTCCATCGATTTCAGCATGTGTGATAAATCCTTTCTCTAGGCGCATAACATTCATAGCCTCCATACCATAAATACCGCCTCCATGCTGCTCAGCTACTAACTTTAGAACATTAAAGAGGCTAGCGCCATATCGTGAAGGTATGGCCAGTTCAAATCCTAGCTCACCAGAAAATGAAATTCTGAAAAGGCGTGCTTTTACACCCATGACTTTAATTTCACCACATGCCATGAAAGGCCAAGCCTTTTTATTTAGAGGCTCATCCAAAATTGATGTAATAACATCTCTGGACCTAGGGCCAGAAACAGCAAATTGCGCCCATTGCTCTGTCACTGACACAAATCTAACATCTAAATCTGGCCTGTAGGCTTGGTGAACAAAATCTAAATGTCGCATAACAGAACCTGCCGCAGCAGTAGTAGTTGTCATAAGGTATGAGTTTTCTGATAGCCTTGCTGATGTGCCATCATCCATTACGAATCCATCTTCTCTCAACATCAACCCATACCGAACTCTGCCTACAGCCAGAGAGCTAAAGGAGTTAGTATACACAAAATCAAGAAATTTACCGGCATCTAACCCTTGAAGTTCGATTTTGCCAAGCGTTGAAACATCACATATCCCAACATTTTTTCGAACACTTAAAACTTCACGATTACAAGACTGCAACCAATCATTCTCACCTATCTTGGGATAATAGCTCGGACGATACCACAAACCAGCTTCAATCATAGGTGCAGCGAGCGCAATCGAGGTAGAATGCGTTGTCGTAAATCGCTCCGGGGCAAATCCTTTATCCCTTCCGGAGGAGCCAATCGCCCCAATAGATATTGGTGTATAGGGTGGCCTGAAAGTTGTAGTGCCAGTGCTTTCTATACTCTCACCACTGGCATCAGCAAGTAGCGCAATCGAGATAACGTTCGAACCTTTACCCTGATCAGTTGCCATCCCTTGTGTCGTGTAACGTTTCATGTGTTCGACAGTGCTAAAATTTTCGTTTACTGACTGCACTATATCTTTTGTAGTTACATCATTTTGAAAATCTAACCATGCTCTTTTATGCCCCTCCACAGCCCAAAGTGGGCTAATATTGTACTCTGCATCAGAAGCCTTGGGTAGCGATTTACTTTTTATCTTCATTCCTTTTGAATTCAGTAGTTCAGTCACTACTTCCAACGCAGATTTAAAACAGGCCGACGTTGTAAAATGACCATTTGCTGAACCGACAACTTTCATACCGGGGACACTGTTTTCCCTAGAAATAAAGGCGGAAATTTCATTGTTCCATTCAGGCTTTGAATTTGTGTGGCAACTTAAATGTATACTTGGGTTCCAACCACCTGCCACTCCAAGACAATCTGTTTGTATTTTGTGCTCTCCTTTTTCATCTCGTATGCAAATATGTTCAAGCGCTAGTCTTCCGCCGGTATCATAAACTTCAGCCCCTCTAAAAATTGGAAAATCACCTTGGATACCGGCATCACTTCTACTATCGACATAAGCAGCTATTTCCACACCGGCATCCTTTAAATCGTGCGCTGTGTTGAAAGCATCATCATTATTACCAAAAATCGAAACAGATCTTCCTGTCGAAACACCATAATGATTTAAGTAACCACGAACTGCACCTGCCATCATAATTCCAGGACGATCGTTATTGCCAAAAGCAATATGACGTTCTATTGACCCAGATGCCAATATGCTTGCGGAGGCAACTACACGGTGAAAACGATCTACAACAGCATCATTGTCAGTATGTTGAACGTGGTGAGAAAGTCGTTCTATTACACCAAAAGTTCCCTGATCATAAATGCCGAAAACTGTCGCTCGCGATATCATTCTGACATTATCTAGTGATTGCAATTCAACCAGACAGCGATCGACCCAGTTTTTACAATGATCCCCATCTATAATTGTATTTTCAAAACGAAGCTGGCCACCGAGGTTTGCATTTTCATCTACCAGTATTACATCCAGGCCGGCCCTTGCCGTTAGTAAGGCGGAAAGCAATCCAGATGGACCACCGCCAATAATCAAAAGATCGCAAAAAAGAAAATTTTGATCATAATTGTCGTCATCAGTTTTAGGATCTAGCCGTCCTAGGCCAGCTGCGCGACGAATTATAGGCTCATACAAAGCCTCCCAAAACCTTGGAGGCCACATGAAAGTTTTGTAGTAGAACCCAGCACTTAAAAAGGGAGCAGCAATATCATTGATAGCCAGAGCATCAAATTTTAGATTCGGCCAAGAATTCTGACTAGCTACTATTAAACCTTGAGATATTTCTTGCACCGTAGCTCTAACATTAGGTTCTACTCTTCCACCTTTATGCACTGAAATAAGTGCATTGGGCTCTTCAGAACCGATGCCCAATACACCCCTCGGCCGATGGTATTTAAATGAGCGGCCGACTAAATGGACATCATTTGCAAGAAGTGCTGAAGCAACAGTGTCGCCGATAAATCCTTTATACGGTTTTGAGTCAAAATAAAAAGTTATCTCCTTATCTCGGTTCAAAATTCCCTGTGAAGCTATTCTCATGCCCGTCTTTCGTCCGTATTTTTCACTAATTCTGTCTTTATAATTTCATGCGTCATAGTATTTCTAGTCACAACGAGCCAGCTATTACAGCCTTTCTCATGATACCATAAATCACGAATTTCACCCGCTGTATTATCCCTAAGATGTAAAAACGCGTGCCAATCAGAAAGACGATCCTCCAGATTTGGCCGATGTAAATCCTGTGCAGATCCGCGGTAGTAGAATTCCCGTATGTCTCTATCGCCACAGTTTGGGCATAGTATTCTCATTTCAATCAGCTCATTCTCTTAAAACACTGTCTTTATCATTTAGCTCTAATGCAGGTTGTGTTGCGAACCTGTACCCTCCTCATCCATCAAATGGTACCCAGTTTGAAAACGCTCAAATCTATAATTCTTTGCAGTATGAAAATGGTTATCAGTAGCTATTAAGTGGGCGTAAGCGTATCCGGAAGCTGGAACCGCTTTAAAGCCTCCATAACACCATCCACAATTTATAAATAATCCGTCGACTGATGTTTTATCAATAATTGGGCTCCCATCGGGCGACATATCCATTATTCCGCCCCATGACCTTAAAACCTTCGCTTTACCGATCATCGGCATCAGTGCCATACCAGCCTCGAAAACATGCTCCAATAAAGGTAAATTACCTCTTTGGGCATAGGATGCATATCCGTCCAAGTCGCCGCCGAAAACAAGGCCACCTTTATCAGATTGGCTAATATAAAAATGGCCCATTCCAAAGCTGACCACATTGTTAATTATGGGCTTGAGTCCTTCGGTTACAAAAGCCTGTAAAATATGACTTTCTATCGGCAGTCGGATGCCCGCCAACTGAGCTACTTGGCTTGAACGACCAGCCACAACAATCGCAACTTTATTTGCTTCAATTCTTCCACGAGTTGTCTCAACACCTGTAATTCTTCCACTGTTTATGTTGAAGCCAGTTACCTCACAGTTTTGGATCAAATCAACGCCCCTTTGATCTGCAGCTCGAGCATAGCCCCACGCCACCGCATCATGCCTTGCAGTCCCAGCTCTTTTTTGTAGCAAACCACCATAAATTGGGAACCGGGCACTATTATAATTTAGATACGGTAAAAGTTTTCGCAGGTCTTGCACAGACAACATCTGAGCGTCATCCCCCCTGCTTCTCATTGCATTGGCTCGCCGTACAAATGCATCTCGTTGTCCATCTGAATGGCACAACATTATAAGACCACGTTGGGACATCATAACATTGTAATTGAGATCTGATTCTAACCCCTCCCAAAGTTTTAGGGAATGACTGTAAAATTCAGAATTTCCAGGTAATAAATAATTGGCTCTAACGATAGTGGTATTTCGGCCAATGTTACCACTGCCGAGATGTCCTTTTTCGAGGACTGCAACATTTCTTATTCCATGGTTTTTAGCCAAGTAGTAAGCAGTGGATAAACCATGACCACCACCACCTACTACTATCACATCATACCTAGATTTTGGACTAGGGTTCCTCCAATGCGGCTCCCAATTCATGTTGCCCGTTAGACCTTCTTTAAATATGCGCAATGCTGAGAAGCGCATTCTGTCCTCCATTCTTGTCAGGCAACAAAGTTAACCAATGAAAGTACTTTCGTAAAATAAATTTTCTCTTAAATGAATAGCTAACCTTTATTCACTTCTACCTCATAACCTGGCTCTTCCGGTTCGTTATCTATCATTTCCGCTGGGAACCCTGGGGCCGTTATATCCAAACCTGTCGCACTTTCTAATCTCTTTATGATATTGGGAGACAGCTCTCTTGAGCCAAACCGTTTTATTCCATCTTCAAAAACCTCTATCAACAACGGATTTAAATCAAGTGGTACATTTTCTCTATCTGCAACTGCTTGAAATAAACCAATATCCTTCGCCACTAAATCCATTGTAAACGAGATGTCTCGGCTGCCGTTTAATATTACTTGGCTCTCAGTTTCATGAACAAACGAAGTGCCAGATGAAATTCTAATAGCCTCATAGGCATTTCTCAAATCCAAACCTGCAGCCTTAGCAACCGTAAGGGCCTCTGCGCATGATACTAAATTTGCTGTAGCAAGAAAGTTGGTAATAACCTTAAGTATACTAGCACTACCTAGTTCGCCTGTGTGAATAACCCGCCTACCCATAGTAGTTAACAAAGGTAAGATCATTTCAAATGTCGCTCGATCACACCCAGCAAAAATACTGATATTTCCGGTATTTGCGCGGTGGCAGCCTCCAGATACTGGACAATCAACAGCTTTACCGCCCCTACTGATAACTTCAACCCCCAGACGCCTAACTTCGGCATCATCTGTCGTCGACATCTCCAACCAGGTTTTTCCCTCTTTTACAAAAGGAAGCATTAACTGCATAACTGAATTGGAGGCGGCAGGACTGGGCAAACAAGTTATCACAAGATCACAGAAACGCATTAAATGTGCAGGGTCTTCACCAATTCCGGCACCTTTCGATGCAAATTCTTCTACTAACTGACTGTTCAAATCAAAAACGGACAAATCAAATCCGTTCCGAAGAAGGCTTCCAGCTAACTTACTGCCGACATTACCCAAACCTATAAAACCAAGTTTCATTATTTTCTCCATAGAGCTAATTTCGCCAGCAAATCTTTGTGAGCTTTTCTAAAAGCGACAAATAATGCATTTATAACTTCAAATAATTTATCCATTCTTAAACTATACTATGAGTAATGCGATATCGGTCAGCTGTTGCTTAATATTATCTTTAAGGTTAAATCGCATCTGTAGCGCGGAACTCAGTAAAGGAACCCACAATGACCAATCCAATAAAGATCGGTATTGCCGGATTGGGAACGGTAGGCATTGGCGTAGTAAAAATTATCCAACAAAATGAGAAAATACTACAGGCTAGGACAGGCAGAAAAATTGAAATTGTCGCAGTGTCAGCAAAAGCAAAAAATAAAAATCGTGGTGTTGATTTGAGCAAGTACCAATGGGAGAGTGATCCAATTTCATTGGCTAAAAGAAAAGATATTGATATTTTCGTTGAGCTAATTGGGGGTCACAAAGGGGCAGCAAAAGATTCCATTGTGGCAGCCATTGATACTGGCAAAGACATAGTAACAGCAAACAAAGCATTATTAGCGCACAGCGGACAAGAACTGGCTGAAAAAACAGAGGGTAAAAACAAATTACTCCGATTTGAAGCAGCTGTAGCAGGGGGTATTCCAGTCATTAAGGCTTTAACTGAAGGACTTGCGGGCAACAGGTTAACTCGTGTTGTTGGTGTAATGAATGGAACATGTAATTATATTTTGACACGTATGCAGTCATCCGGGCTGAATTACGAGGAAATATTTAAAGAAGCTGAAGCTCTAGGATATTTAGAGGCTGATCCTACTCTTGACGTTGGTGGAATTGATGCTGGGCATAAACTTGCTTTGCTTGCATCAATTGGATTTGGAACAAAAGTAAACTTTGACGCTGTAGAATTAGAAGGTATCGGACAAATCTCAATCGATGACATAAATCATGCAGCAGACATGGGGTTTAGAATTAAGTTACTCGGTGTTGCACAACTCAATGGGGACGGCCTTGAACAGCGAATGTCACCATGCTTAGTACCAGCCACGTCACCACTTGGCCAACTGGAAGGTGGGACGAATATGGTGATGCTCGAGGGCGACCACGTTGGACAGATTATTCTTAGTGGTCCTGGAGCAGGAGAAGGCCCTACTGCAAGTGCTGTAATGTCAGATATTATAGATATTGCAAGAGGTGTAAGACTACCTACTTTTGGACAGCCGGCAAATATTTTAAAAGAAATCCAACCTGTTAAATCAAATACCTACGCACCTTACTACTTACGCTTATCTCTGTCAGACAAGCCAGGCGCATTGGCCAAAGTAGCATCGTTACTTGGCGATTTTGGAATATCAATAGATCGAATGCGCCAATATGCTCATGCTGATGATCATGCCCCAGTTCTCATTGTGACACACGCCACTGAACCTAAGTCTATTGAGAAAGCTTTAGCTAATTTACCCAAAACTGGGGTTGTACACGATAAACCAGTCGCACTACGCATTGAGCCACTTTAGAGCCAGAGAACTTTGATATGAATAACCCAAAGATTGAATTTGATGACCGTATGCTTTCCCTTGGATTAGCAAGGGTCTCAGAAGCTGCAGCGATCGCATCCGTCTCGCTTATTGGACGTGGTGACGAAAAAGCAGCAGACGAAGCCGCCGTTAATGCGATGAGAGAGCAATTAAATTTACTTGATATATCCGGAACAGTTGTTATCGGCGAGGGTGAGCGTGATGAAGCGCCTATGCTTTATATCGGTGAAGAAGTTGGTACTGGTAATGGCCCAGGCGTTGACATTGCTCTAGATCCTTTAGAAGGAACTACATTAACAGCTAAAGATATGCCCAACGCTTTGACAGTAATTGCAATGGGCCCTAAGGATTCAATGCTGCATGCCCCCGATGTTTACATGGAAAAGCTGGCAATCGGCCCCGGTTTTTCGCCAGATTTATTATCTCTTGATATGTCACCTTATGAAAGAGTTCAGGTATTGGCGGAGGCAAAAAATTGCGATCCGAGTGATATAACAGTTTGTATTCTGGAGCGCCCAAGACATCAGGAGATGATAGAACAAGTGAGATCCACTGGGGCAGCAATTCGCTTAATTTCAGATGGAGACGTAGCTGGGGTTATGCATTGTGCTGAATCTGAAGTAACTGGCATCGATATGTATATGGGGGTGGGCGGAGCCCCCGAAGGAGTCCTTGCTGCAGCGGCTCTTAAATGTATGGGTGGGCAAATCCACGGCAAACTAATATTTAGAAACGACGATGAGAAGTTCCGTGCAGAAAAAGCGGGAATAAATAATCTGTCCCAAATTTATTCAAGAGATGATATGGTTACACAACATGTTATTTTCGCTGCGACTGGAGTTACTAGCGGTTCACTCTTGGAAGGTATAAAACGTGAAATAACTCATATTACTGCCGAGACAATTTTGATGCGATCAAAAACTGGCTCAGTAAGGCGGATGATTTATCGCGTGCCAAAAAAATAAGGTTTCATTATGGCATTTTTAGGTGTCCATAAGTCAATTACGGGAAGAAAATGGATTGGGCCTAATGATGAGCAACATAGGCGTGCAGAAGCCATATCACAAATTACCGGACAAAAGCCACCTGTAGCCAGTGTTTTGGCAAGATTAGCAATCTCTCCCGAAAGCGTGGATACGTATTTAAACCCTCTTATCAAAAACTTACTACCAGATCCAAAACAATTACTTGATGTATCGAAAGCCGCTGAGCGGCTGATACGTGCTCTCGACCATAGGGAAAGAATCGTAATTTTTGCTGATTATGATGTTGATGGGGCGACTGCTGGAGCAATGCTTGTTTCTTGGTATCGGTTTTTCAATTTAGAACCAGATATTTATGTGCCCGATAGGATAAAGGAGGGTTATGGGCCTAATGAACAGGCTATGAAAGTACTGTCTTCTAAACATGACCTAATCATTTGTGTTGATTGTGGGACCATGGGTCATGAGGCTTTCGAGGCCGTAAACGAAGAATGTGATGTTCTTATTTTAGATCATCACTTAGGCTCCGAAGTGGATCCCAAGTGTCACACTATTGTAAATCCAAACAGACAAGTTGAAAGTGGCAATTTATCATATTTATGCGCTGCGGGAGTAGTATTTTTATCTTTGGTGGAATGCGGCCGTAAATTGAAGAATAGTGGCAAATCTTCACCCAATCTAATGGATTACTTAGATTTAGTTGCCTTGGGGACAGTTGCGGATGTCGCACCTTTAGTGGGCGCTAATAGAGCTTTCGTTCTTCAAGGTCTAAAAATTTTATCGAAAAGACAGCGATTAGGTTTAAAAGTTCTTATGGACAAGTCAGCCCTGAACTCAAGTCCTACCTCGTATCATTTAGGATATCTATTAGGCCCTAAATTAAATGCACCTGGAAGAATAGGTCCAGCAGATTTAGCACTCAGGCTTTTGTGCTCGACGTCCGTTCCAGAGGCAAATGAACTTTGTGAACAAATAGAGGAGTTTAATATTAAAAGGAAGGAGATAGAGAATATCGTCCGAGAAGAAGCACTAGCACAAATCGATAGAAACCAGTCTGAAGAATCAATCACTTGGGCAGCCGGGGACGGGTGGAACCCGGGAGTTATTGGAATTGTCGCATCAAGGCTAAAAGATAAATTTAATATGCCTGCACTTGTACTTGGTTTTGATGGCGATCAAGGTAAAGGATCCGGCAGATCTGTTCCAGGTTTTGATTTAGGTTTCGCAATTCAACGCCTACAGCGTGAAGGGCTGATACAAAAGGGTGGCGGGCACAAAATGGCGGCAGGCTTAAGCCTAACGAAAGAGCAACTATACCCAGCAATGAATAGATTGTGCGAACTTGCTAAAAAAGAAGAGTTTATGGATCCAGAAGCCCAGAAAGTTTTGGTGGATGGAGTCCTTTTTATTGGTGGAGTAAACATTGGTCTTATTGATGAATTAGAAAATTGTGGCCCTTTCGGTTGAAAATCACCTAAAAGTTCGTTTTTCAGATGATAGTGGCAAAACAATGGATGCGATATGTTTCAGGGCTTTTGAAGGAAATTTAGGGCAAGCTTTAACAGAACATTGTGGTAAAAAAGCACACTTGCTTGGGAAATTAGACGTTAATCATTGGCAAGGCAGAAAATCTCCTCAACTCATTATAGAGGATGCAGCCTGGCCGGAAGAGTTGTAGATACAGGAGCAAGAACGTAAAAAAAAATATGTTCATGCATTTTCTACTTGCACAGCTTTAATGGTTTACATAAATACAACAATCACAGGCAGAGCGGCCCGTTCGTCTATCGGTTAGGACGCCAGGTTTTCAACCTGGAAAGACGAGTTCGATTCTCGTACGGGCTGCCATTAAAAAGATCCAAGTCGGAAAATCCACTTTTTGTACTGCTCTTTACAATTTCAACCCCACATTGTCTTAGTTTGGAGGCAAACCGGCTGTCAAATTTTTCATATCTGTTAACCAGTGGAATTTTTAACAATTGCAACGAACTTTAGTTTTTAAATGTGTTCCGGATAGCTGATATATTTTCGCCGTATACAAGTGGTTTATCGACTGAACCACCCTTAAATACTGCCGAACCTGCAACCAAAACATTTGCACCTGCCTCTACTACACTTGCTGCAGTTTCAGTATCAATTCCACCGTCAATTTCTAAAAAAATTTGCCGTGAACCAATCATTGATTTCAACTTCCTTATTTTTTGCAATTGAGAATTAATGAAACTTTGGCCGCCAAATCCTGGATTGACAGTCATTACGCAAATTAGGTCAACGGAGTCCAAAAGATATTCTACGCTTTCTGCAGGTGTGCTGGGATTCAAAGCTATCCCGGCTTTGCAACCAGCAGCACGAATTGCCTGTATCGTACGATGTGGGTGATGTGTAGCTTCGTAGTGAGCTGTAATAATATCCGCGCCTGCTTCTGCGTATGCAGCTATATGCGGTTCAACTGGACTAATCATTAGATGTACATCCATCACAGTCTTTACATGGGGGCGGATAGCTTTGCATAAAGCTGGACCAAATGTTAAATTGGGAACAAAGTGCCCATCCATTACATCTACATGAATCCAATCAGCTCCTTGTCCCTCAACAGCCTGGATTTCTCTTCCAAAATCCGCAAAGTCCGCAGCAAGTATAGATGGTGCGAGTTTTACATCTTGTCCCATGATAATGAGGCCCATTTTGTTATGTCAGTGAGGGTACTAGCTAGTTTCTAACTTAAACACCAGAAAAAGAATTCTAAAATTCAAAAATATTTGGACAAAGATCAGAAATCCGTTGGGGCACCGCCCTCTACTTTTCGACGATCTACAAATTCCTTCAATTCTTCTTTTATTCCTTGATCGATCAATGGTTCTGCAAATTCATGAAGAATTTGTTCGTATAGCTTATATGCACGTTCAGGTGTCCATACTGCACCTGAAGCCTCCCATGCTTCATAATTTTTCCAATCAGATAAAAAGGGCTGATAAAAAGCACTTTCGTAACGCCTTTGTGTATGCTCCACACCAAAAAAATGTCCAGTACTGCCAACTTCTTTTATAGCTGAAATTGCGATACTATCGGCATCCGTGGCATGTATTTTTGGGTCCATATACCTCTGGATTTGCTGTATAATTTCACAATCCATGATAAATTTTTCTGGACTTGCAATAAGACCTCCTTCCAACCATCCAGCAGCATGATATATAATATTTGACCCTGATTGTACGGCAGCCCATAAGCTGTTAGACGTTTCCCAAATAGATTGACCATCAGGTACGTTTGCTGCGCATACTCCAGACGACCTCAATGGGAGACCGTAGAAACGAGCTAATTGACCTGTCATTTGAGTTGCCCGAATGTATTCAGGTGTCCCAAATGCCGGAGCGCCAGATTTCATATCAACATTAGAAGTAAAAGTTCCTATAGCACATCCAACACCAGGATTTATGTACTGGGCGAGTGCTATGGCACTTAGACCCTCAGCAATCGATTGCGCAACTGCACCTGCCATTGTAACTGGCGCCATCGCTCCAGCTAGGGTAAATGGTGTTACTATCAAACCTTGATTTCGTCTGGCCAATCTCATCCATCCATCAAGCATAGGCTGATCATGCTTCAGCGGAGACGTTGAATTAATGTTTGTATACATTTTTGGACTGCTATCGAACTCTTCATCTGTCCATCCACCAGCAATTCGCACCATTTCAATAACATCTTCTACCCGCTCTTTTCCTAAGCTGTAGGCATGGGGTGCTTTGTCAGTGACAGTTAATTTGTCATAAAGAACATCAAGATGGCGTGTGCTGGGATGAAGATCCACTGGTTCGACTGGGTAGCCTCCAACAAAGTGAATGCAATTGAAATATTGGCTAAGCTTAAGTAAATTTTTACAGGTCTCCCTCGTGCCAGGCACTTTTCGACAGATTTTTGTATCCCAGTAATTTGGTGGAGAGGAAACATTCCCAAATAATATTTTATTCCCACCCACAGTAATTTTTTTTTCTGGATTTCGTGGTGTAATATCAAAATTTGAAGGCGCTTTATTTATCATCTCCATTATAAATTCGCGATCAAATTTAACATTTTCTCCTGAAACGAGGCAGTCAGCTTTTTTTAAGAGATCTCTAGCTTCTTGATTAAGTATTTCAAGTCCAATTTCTTCTAGTATTTCCATTGCACCAAGATGGATTGCTGTCACGCCCTCCTCATTCAATGGCTCGGTCGGCTTATCTATATTTGCAGTAAGGTGCCAGGGTGGCTGAAGAATAGATGAACCACCCCTTCTACCAGCATTGCCAGCTCGCCCACCACCCCGTTTTCGTCTGGATTTGGTTACAGTCATATGCTCGCTCTCGTTTTCTTATTTCTAAGACACCGAGCTGTACGACTAATTTCCTGTTCTTTTGCGACAATCTGAGTCGCATTAAACATAATTAAGTTAAGAGCGTTTCTATCTTTCCTATATTATCAAGCACACAATCGGCATAAGGAGCCAGATCAGAATGTGAAGCTAAGCCAGTAAGAACACCAATTTTATACATACCCGCTTTTTCAGCGGCGAACAAATCATGAGTACTGTCCCCCACCATGGCCACGCTGTGCGGTGCAATCGAGAAAAGCTCAGAAAATTTTAATAGAGGCCCGGGCTCTGGCTTGATTCCAAAACCGCTGTCATATCCCGCAATAAAGTCAAAGTATTTGTGAACTCCAGCAGTCTTTAGATGGGAATGTGCCACAGCCTCAAAATCATTTGTTACAAGACCTATTTTCAAACCCTTCAAGGTTAAATTTTTAAGAAATTTCTCTAATGGAATTACCTCAATAAGTTTCACCTTTTTTGCAGAATTTAACAAAAAACTCTCAATTTCATGTTGGCTCATATCATTTATAAATGGTGCAATTTTTTCTGCTGCCTGTTCAGCTGTTCCCGCAATTAACAAACTTGACTTTAAAAAGGACTGATTTTTCTGATCGTACCCTAGTGCTTTTGCAACTAACTTTTTCTTTGCTGAATTATCTCCACAAAGATATTCGATTGCATCTGATGTCCAGTTACTCCATGTCTTATGGAAATCAAAAAGAGTTCCATCTTTATCAAACAAAATACCATCAAAATGCATACGACTTAGGTCCAATTTACTTTTTCACCGCCCGGCAAAAGTTGCCTAACAGCGGACATCGCTTCAGGCTCTAGCTCCATAGCTTGACAGGCTGCAATAACCCAATTGTCATCAAGCAACAGAAAATCTAAAACAGCTGCCAAAAATATCCCATCATGGAATTCGCTCTTAATAGTAATTGCAGATACTCCAGTCGATGCCATAAAAGCTTCCACAAGATCTTGGTTTGAAATAAGCCAGTCTGTGGCTTTTAATGCATAAATTTCTGCTTCTTCTATTGTCATAATTTATATTTAAAGCAGACTGTCAGCCAGCTGTTCCAAAACGCTATTAGATATATTCATAGCTATCATCAGGTGATATACAACAGGTAATTCAATATCTTCTCAATGCCCCTTGCAGAAAACAGAAATTGAAGCATTCTCCACAGGTGCTTATTTGCATTTAAGGGAAAGCCCATGAGCTATAAAAAAGTATATAATAGCTGGAAAACGATCCAGAGGCTTCTCACTTACAGTAAAATCTAATTGATCTTCGACAGCTATTGGTTACGCTCTAAATAAATTAAGGTGTAGGACATGTTGAATAAACCTGTTTGGGCTCTTAATGCCCGTGAGCTTTTTAAAAAAACAAGAAATAACGAATTAAGTGCTACTGATATAACCGTTGCATGTATTGAGCAGATAAAAAAAGTAAACCCTCAACTGAATGCTATTGTAGATGATATGTCCGATGATGCTATCGAACGCGCAGAAAGCCTTGATAGCGCAGTAGCTGCAGGCAAACCAAAAGGACGACTATTTGGTATTCCGGTAAGTGTTAAAATAAATGTGGACCAGAAGGGATACGCCACAAGCAACGGTGTAACAGCATTAAAAAATCTAATAGCTAAGACCAATGCTCCAATTGTTGATCATCTCATGGATGCAGGAGCGGTTTTTGTTGGTAGAACTAATACTCCAGAATTTTCTTTCAGAGCTGATACAGAAAATCCTTTATACGGACGGACTAATAATCCATGGGGCAAGCATTTGTCCCCAGGTGGCTCTTCTGGTGGCGCAAGTTCTGCCGTGATGGCTGGAATGTGTACTTTGGCTCATGGAAATGATATCGGAGGTTCACTTCGCTTTCCATCTGTGGCAACTGGCGCAGTGACTCTAAAACCTGGCTTAGGAAGGGTGCCAGCGTGGAACTCAAGTCAAACCAGTGAGCGGGGAATTCTTGCCCAATCGATGTCAGTACAAGGTTTAATTACAAGAAGTGCCTATGATCTTCAATTAGCCATGCCAGAAATAATTCAATCAGATCTTAGGGACCCATTTCATGTACCAATGCCATGGGATACTTCTCATTTATCAGAAAATTCGCGGAAAGTAGCTCTTTGTTTTGAAACACCAGGCTTCGATACAGATCCGGAAATCGTCAAGGGTTTAAAAATAGCCGCTGATGCGTTGAGCAATGTTGGGTTCGAGATACACGAGGTTACTCCACCACTCTTAGAAGAGACTGCAAAAACCGGGTACAGTGCACTATTGGGAGAAGTACAAGCTCTTTTAGGAGAAGACATACGCAGAAATGGTTCTGAAAAAATACAAATGATTTTTGATGAATATTTTCGCCAATTTGAACCTTATGACGGCAAAAAGCTTTTAACAGCGATGGCAAACCGAACTCATTATGCTCGGGAATGGTCACTGTTCATGGATGAGTATCCGCTAATTATTTCGAATTTATTACCAACTAGCTTTTTTTATCCAGATCGCGATTCTGAGGGAAAGGCAGGTGTAACTGAAGTTCTAGGTGCAGCACTCTGGTCATATTCAATGAATTTTATTGGTCATCCAGCAGGTATTGTGCCAACACATATTGCCAATACTACGGCAGGCCCTGTCCCAATTGGAATTCAAATCATTGGAAAACGTTGGCGCGAAGATACCGTTGTTGCAGCTTTGATCGCGATTGAGGAATGCTGCGGTACTCTTTGTGAAAAGCTATGGGAGAAATTAGGTTGGTTGAATTAAACAAATTGTTCTTGAATTAATCGCTCATCTAGCCCATGGCCTTCATTAAAAAGAATTCTATGCTGGATCTTAGTCTCTGAACTAATTTCAACTTTTTTGACATTTTTAAAAGATATACTGTCAGCATCTGCCATTACGGGTCTTTTAGTATTATCAAGTACATCTATTCGAACGACTGCAGTCTTTGGTAACAATGCACCACGCCATCTACGCGGTCTGTATGCGTTTAAAGCAGTCATCGCGAGAACATCTGCGCCCATGGGGAGTATGGGGCCATGAGCAGAATAATTGTATGCGGTTGATCCTGCTGGCGTGGCAACTAAAACACCATCGCATACTAGTTCATCCATCCGCTGTCGGTTATCAACCCATATTTGCAACTTGGCAGCTTGTGGCCCAGCTCTTAAAAGCGATACTTCATTTATCGCCAGTGCTGTTTTAACTTTTCCATTAACTAGTGTGGCTTTCATGATAAGAGGATTAATTATTTGCTCCTCGGCATTAGAAAGTCGCAACGGCAATGCATCCGTTTCATAAGCGTTCATCATAAAACCAACGGTTCCACGATTCATCCCATACACCGGGGCACGAAAATTCTGACAAAGATGTAAAGTTTGAAGCATAAAACCATCGCCACCCAACGCAACGATATAGTCAGCCTCCTTGAAATCACATTGTCCATAGATTTCTGTCAGCTCATGCAATGCAGCTTGTGCACTGTCCGTATCAGCCGCTAAAAATGCAATTTTTTCTGACATATTTATGTCCTTATGGATTTAATAACAATCTATCTGTTTTCCTTGTATGTCTCAGCATAAACGAGATAAAAATACAAGTTAATCAAAAGTTGGTCTGACTTTTTGCTCATTTGGCCCTATCGGCCTTGACCAAACAATGATATTTAGGCATCACACGATTTATGTTAGTATTTAAAATTTTCTTACCGGATCAATGGAAAGTTTTTACAAATGATGGGCGAACCAGAGGAGCGCCTGTTGATATATCAGATGGATACATACATTTCTCTAAAGCGTCACAACTCATGGAAACCATGAGTAAGCATTTTTCGGATTACGAAGATTTGGTATTAGCTGCTTGTAAAGCAGAAAAATTTTCAACAGACCTTAAATGGGAACCCTCCCGCAGAGGGCAGGATTTTCCGCATTTGTATAGAGAGCTACTGATGGCTGACATAGAATGGCATACTCATTTAAAAAAGAAAAATGGTCATCATTCGTTGCCCGAGGGTATTAATGAAATTATCTGAAAAAATTGCCCTTCAATTATTATCAAACTTTGAGCCGGAAATAGCTCACAACTTAGCTATCAAAGCTCTAAAATTTGGGTTTATCCCAAGCACCCCAGGTTTTCACGCAAAAACTTTGGAACTTAGTGTTGCGGGATTGAAATTTAACAATCCATTAGGTTTAGCAGCTGGTTTCGATAAAAATGCAGAAGCTATTAAACCCCTTATGAAATTTGGATTTGGCTTCATCGAAATTGGAGCTGTTACTCCTCTTGCTCAATCCGGAAATCCTAAACCACGCCTGTTCAGGCTTAAAGAAGATGAAGCCATTATAAATCGGTTTGGATTTAACAATGATGGCATGCTTGCAGTCGCAAAAAGATTGTCTAAACGCCCTTCGAACGGGATAATTGGCTTAAACCTTGGAGCTAATAAAACCAGCGCTGATCGTATTGCTGATTTTGCAAATGTGTTTAAAACATGTTGTGAATTTGTTGATTTTGCTACTGTCAATGTTTCATCACCAAATACTGAGAATTTAAGACAGCTCCAATCAGAAAGAGAATTACGTGAATTATTAAATGGAGTAATGGCTAGTCAGGATAATTTTAAATCTAGGGTTCCTGTATTTTTAAAAATAGCACCAGACCTTGAACAAGATGAATTAGAACACATTGCTTTAGTTGCGAAGGACACAAATATCGACGGAATTATCGCGACGAATACAACCACCCAGCGAGACAATCTAAAAAGTATTTATCAACATGAAAAAGGTGGGCTATCGGGAGTACCAATATTTGAGATGTCAACGCGTGTGCTTGCGCAACTTTATTCTATTACTGAGGGTAAAATACCATTAATTGGTGTCGGTGGCGTATTTACAGGCAAACAATTATTTCAAAAAATCCAGGCTGGAGCTTCCTTAGTGCAAATATACTCTGCCCTTATTTATTCAGGTTTTTCTGTTACAAACAAAATTCTTAGAGAATTAGATTTCTATTTAAAAGAAAATGGTTTCAAAAATGTGGGAGAAGCCGTCGGAACTCGCGCAAAGGAATGGCTATGACAACGATCTGGCATAACCCAAGATGTTCAAAATCAAGGACTGCCTTAAATTTACTCAAAGATACGTCTGTTAATGTTTATGTTTTTCATTACCTAAATGAAAGCTTTACCTACGAAGACCTGATGTCCCTAATAGAAAAGTTATCAATCCCTGTTATAGAGCTTGTACGTACAAACGAGAAAATATTTCGCGCTTCAGGGTTGAGCCGAACTAGTAAAGATGAGTTACTTATTGAGGCAATGTTACAAAACCCAATTTTGATTGAGCGACCTATTATAATATCTGGTGACAAGGCAGTGATAGGACGTCCTCCAGAACGAGCTATGGAGTTATTTAAATAATTGAACTTTCTAATCTTGGATATTTTGTAAGTAGTGATATGCCTCGTGCTGCATATGAGACTAAGAGTGCGACCCAATGACCGTAAAACCCGTATAAGTTAATTAAAATATATGCAGATAGCGCGTAAATAATTAGTGATAAAAACATCATATTGCGCATATCAACTGAGCGAGTAGCGCCAACAAAAATACCATCCATTAGAAAAGGTAGTGCCCCAAAGATAGGGCCAAGAACAATGAAAATTAGAAAATTTTCAGAAACCAGTCTGACCTCATTTGATGTTGTCATTATTTCAATAAAAAACTCTCCCAAAAAAGCATAAGTAACTGCCATAAACACAGCAATTGTAAAGGTCCACACTCCCGACTTAACTACGGCGTCTCTGAGCATAGAGCGATTAGATTTACCGACAGCCTGTCCCACTAAAACCTCTGCTGCAAAAGCAAAGCCATCCATCCCATAAGCAGAGATATGCAAAAATTGGAGTAGAATTTGAGTTGCCGCTAATTCAACGTCACCAAATTTTCCTGAGGTCATAAGGAAAGACACAAATATTATTTCGAGCATAAATGACCGTAAAAAAATATCTCTATTTACTACCAAAATAGCAATCACTTTTGTCTTAGAAAATATCAAAGACCAGTCTATTTTTGGAAAATTTTGGGATAGTGCGAAACATATTCCCAAGCCCATAAAAAAAGCAAACCATTCAGCTATAAAAGTAGCCCATGCAACACCCTCGACACCCCACCCCATACCTAGCACAAACCAAAAATCTAGAGCCGCGTTCAAACCATTCATTGCCAACTGTAATATAAGTACATATTTGGTTTTCTCTAATGCGATTAGCCATCCCATGATTGCATAGGTAGCAATTATTGCTGGCCCAGAGAAAATACGAATACTCATATAATCTAGCGCTAGTAACTCAACTTCAGCAGAACTCGGAGATATTAGAAAAGATAACCAAAATAATATTGGGTGTATTAAAATGACAAAAAAACCACACGCTAAACCAATTAAAAGGCCACGGACAAGTAGGGCTACCACTTCGGATGTATCATCTCTGCCATATGCTTGAGCTACAAACCCTGTGGTCCCCATTCGCAAGAAACCAAACAACCAATAAACTGCACTGAGAATTATCGCACCGATCCCAACTGCCCCAATTGCAACGGCATTTCCAAGCTGCCCAATCACACCAGTATCAATAGCGCCGAGGATTGGAATCGAAATATTGGATAACACAATAGGAAGCGCTATGGACATCACGCGGCGGTGGCTTATGCCTATCGAAGAATCCAAATCCTATCCCTTTAGATATTAAGTATGCTAACCCTTAAGCAGGTAACAATTATTGGTTGATTTAAAATTGAATCTTATGGGTTACTAAAATTATTCTCATCGACCTTGATGGATTAGTAAGACAGCACTACACTTGGCGCAAGACTTGAGGTGTTTTATGAGTGAAGGTAAGCTTTCTTTCAAGGAAATGTGTGCGAAATTCGAGGTGACACCACGAACTTTACGTTATTACGAATATATTGAATTATTGAGTCCAGAAAGGGTTGGACGCTCACGTTTTTATGGTGCCAGAGAGTGTGCAAGAATGACATTGATTTTACGCGGCAGGAAATTTGGATTTCAATTAGAAGAACTTAGACAGTGGCTATTAATTTATGATAAAGAGGGCACAGACGCCCAAATGCATGTATTCATCGACTAAAAACTCTTTAGAGAGCTAAGTTGACGAAACGTTTGTTTACGTTAACGTTAACTTTTCTAGTTTATCAATTAAAATAAAACAAAAAGAGTTAAAGATGAGTGACCCATTAACCATCCGCGACATGTGCGTCGAATATGGTGTGACCGCTAGGACACTGCGGTTTTATGAAGCTAAAGAGCTTCTATTTCCCATTCGAGACGGTCAAAGACGACTTTTTACAAAACGTGACCAAGCACGTCTTAAATTAATTATTAAAGGAAAAAGATTTGGTTTCTCGCTGGAAGAAATCAGACAATTGCTTGACTTATATGACATGGGCGATCAACAGCAGACACAGCTAGTCAAAACGTATGAATTGGCAAAAGAAAGACTGAAACAACTTGAGTCACAGCACTATGAACTTGGCGAAACGATTAAAGAGTTAAAAGAACAATTGGTTCTCGGAAAAGAACTTATGGTTCAAGCCAAGTTGTCTTATGAGCCAGCCGAATAGTGAAATGGAACCAAAATAATGCCAAGCTACTCCGCACCAATCGACGATATAAAATTTGTATTACAGGACGTATTAGAAATTCATGATAGTCCGATACCAGGGTACAGCGAACTAGATGAAGAGTATTTAAATGCGATTTTAGAAGAAGCTTCAAAAATTTCTAATGAGGTGCTCGCGCCATTGAATTCTATTGGAGACGAACATGGATGCACTTTTGAAAATGGTATAGTTTATACTCCACCTGGTTTCAAAGACGCCTTTAATCAACTCAGAGACGGTGGGTGGACTGGAATTGATTGTGATGTAAATTTTGGGGGCCAAGGTCTGCCGTATCTGGTCAGCATTGCCGTTGGAGAAATGTTTGCTAGTGCGAACATGGCACTTGGGATGTATCACGGCCTAACACATGGTGCTTATTCTGCAATTTATTCTCATGGCAGTGATGAACAGAAAAAAAAGTACTTGCCGAATTTGGTAAATTGCAAATGGACGGGTACAATGAATCTGACTGAGCCTCATTGCGGGACAGATCTTGGCCTGATGAGGACAAAAGCCATTAGGAGATCTGACGGAACATTCCAAATAAGTGGACAAAAAATCTTTATTTCTGCAGGTGATCATGATCTTGCAGAAAATATCATACATTTAGTACTTGCGAAAATACCAAATGGACCTGCTGGCGTAAAAGGCATATCACTTTTTATTGTCCCAAAATTTTTGGTAAACGACGATGGCTCTTTGGGAGCGCGCAACCAAGTATCGGTGGGGAAAATAGAAAAGAAAATGGGAATCCATGGAAATGCTACGTGCGTGATGAATTATGATGGAGCAACTGGATATTTAGTGGGTGAAGAGCACAAAGGTATGAGAGCGATGTTCACAATGATGAACGAAGCCAGGCTTGGGGTGGGTTTGCAAGGTCTCTCACAAGCAGAGTTAGCTTATCAAAATGCTCTTGCCTATGCTAAAGACCGTTTACAAGGAAGAGATGTCACAGGTAGTAAGAATCCTAATGGATTAGCCGATCCAATCATTGTCCATCCAGATATTCGGCGGAATTTAATGGATCAGAAATGTTTCTCAGAAGGAAGTAGAGCATTCATTCTTTGGGGTGCAAATATCATCGACAAAGCTACTCGAACCTCAGATATCAATGCCGATGGTTTAATAGGACTTTTAACACCTGTGATTAAAGGATTTTTGACTGACAAGGGTTTTGATATGACAATCCAAGCCCAGCAAATATATGGCGGGCACGGTTATATAGAAGAATGGGGAATGTCTCAATTTGCGCGAGACGCACGTATTGCTATGATCTATGAAGGCGCGAATGGTATTCAGGCTTTGGATTTGGTTGGACGAAAATTGCCTCAGGATCAGGGCAAAAATATGATAGCATTCTTCACAATTTTGAAGACTTACATAAAAGAAAATCAAAAAAAATCAGAAGAATTTGATAATATATTTTTAGAACCCATGAAATCTGCGACAGCCGATTTAGAGGGTGCTGTCCTGTATTTCATGGACAAAGGGATAAAGAATCCAAACGATGCACTTTCTGGATCTTATGACTTCATGCACCTCTTTGGATACGTATGTCTTGGTTTTATGTGGTGTAAAATGGCTGAGGCTTCATTTGAAGCAACAACCTCAGGGTCACATAATAATGATTTTCATCAAAGCAAGATTTCAACTGGCCAATATTTTATGGAAAGACAGTTACCATTTACAAAGCTACACCTAGCACGCATCAGAACAGGATCCAACGTAGTCATGAAATTGAAGCCAGAAAATTTCTAAGTAGGATACAGTATGAAATTCCAGCTACATTCATTTGGTGAGAGCGGGCATTCCTATAAAATTGCTCTGGCCCTTCATTTCGCAAAAGCCGACTGGCAGCAGATCTTCATCGACTTTTTTCGAGGTGAAGCAAGATCAGAAACTTATAAAAATGAAATAAATCCAATGGCTGAAGTTCCTGTTCTTGTACATGGTGATAAAAAAATTTCACAATCAGGCGCTATATTGGACTATCTGCACGGAAAAACAGGCATCTATTTTGGGAAAAATGAACAAGAACGCTCTGAAATTTTACGATGGGTATTATGGGACAACTCGCGATTATCCGGGAGCCTTGGACCTACTCGGTTTTTAATGAATTTTATTCCGAAAGACAAAAAACCCATTGAAGTAATCAGTTATCTTCAGAAGCGAAATAGTACTGCTCTTTCTATATTAGAAAGTCACCTCAGAGAGCAGAATTGGATTGCAGCAGATCAGTTTAGCGCTGCCGATTTGTCCTGTTGTTCATATCTATTCTACCCAGAAGACTATGGATTTAATAGAAAATCTTATCCAAATATCGATCGCTGGTTATCAAAAATTGAAACATACGAAAATTGGAAGCACCCTTACGATTTACTTGAGCGAGCATATCCACCTAAGTAAAGGATTTAATATGAAAGAAGTTTTTATTTATGATGCTGTCCGTACTCCTAGAGGCCGAGGACGGAAGGACGGCAGTCTACATGAAGTAACCGCTCTTGCCTTATCTACAACAGTTCTAAACAACATTAAAAAGCGAAATGAATTACACGGACATTATATTGAGGACGTAATATGGGGAAACGTTACTCAGATTGGAGAACAAGGGGCTTGTCTCGCAAGAACAGCAGTTTTGGCTTCTGAATTAGATGAAAACGTACCTGGCATTTCGATTAATAGATTTTGTGCTTCAGGATTAGAAGCAGTCAACCTCGCAGCCAATCAAATTCGAGGAGGAGCTGGAAATTGTTACATTGCTGGTGGTGTAGAAAGCATGAGCCGAGTTCCGATGAGTAGTGATGGCGGCGCTGTTGCTGTTGATCCAAGCTTTACCATGAATAACTATTTTGTACCGCAAGGGATTAGTGCTGATTTGATTGCCACAAAGTATGGTTTTTCTCGCGATCAAGCAGATGAATTAGCTGTGGAAAGTCAAAAAAGAGCAAGTATTGCCTGGAATGAAGATAGGTTTTCTAAGTCAATTGTACCAGTAACAGACATCAATGGATTAACAATTCTAGAGCACGACGAATATATAAGAGCTGATACCGATATGCAAAAGCTCGGTGCGTTAAAATCAGCATTTCAGGATATGGGAGAGACAATGCCCGGTTTCGACAAAGTGGCTTTAATGAAATATCCAGAGATAGATAAAATACATCATATTCATCATGCCGGGAATAGTTCAGGCATAGTCGATGGAGCTGCAGGAATATTAATTGGTGATGAGGATTTTGGTAAAGCTCGAGGGTTGAAGCCAAGAGCTAAAATTCGGGCAACATGTAAAGTAGGTACTGAACCAACTATCATGCTCACTGGACCGGTTCCAGCCACGAACAAAATTCTCTCAGATAGTGGACTTACAATCGGTGACATTGATCTTTTTGAAGTAAATGAAGCATTTGCCTCAATAGTTCTCATGTTTGAGCAAGCATTTAAAGTAAATCATGACAAAGTGAATGTAAACGGTGGAGCAATCGCGATGGGACACCCACTCGGCGCCACTGGGGCAATGATTTTAGGAACACTTTTAGACGAATTGGAACGTCAAGATAAAACAATAGGTCTCGCCACTCTATGCGTAGCATCCGGGATGGGTGCCGCAACAATTATTGAGCGAGTTTAAGGTATGAAATGGCAGATTTTACAATAAAGATAGACACAGATCAGATAGCTACCATCGTGTGGGATTGCCCCGAAAAGGCTTTTAATATCTTAAATTTCGAAGCTATTAAACTTTTGGATAGCCTGGTCGATGAAGTCCTATTAAATGATAATATAATTGGTGCGATAATTACCAGTGCAAAACCTGATTTTGCTGCTGGAATGGATCTCAAAGTTTTAGCAGATTTAAAAAATTTAAATGGTGCCAATCCTGCCCAAGGTTTGTTCGACGGGTTCATGCAAATGCATACAATTATGCGCAAAATCGAACGCGCAGGAATGGATCCCAAAACAAACAAAGGTGGGAAACCTATTGTAACAGTTCTTCCGGGAACCGCGCTCGGAATAGGCTTAGAAATTCCACTCTGCACACATCGCATTTTTGCTGCAAATAATAACAAAGCAAAAATTGGGCTACCTGAAATTAAAGTGGGTATTTTTCCTGGATATTTGGAGCATCCGAGTTTTTACTTGAAGGAAAAACTGTAGACCCAAGCAAGGCAAAATCATCAGGAATTATCGATGAGGTTAGCGATACTCCAATGTCAGATGCAAAAGCTTGGGTACTGGCGGCAAGTGATGCGGATATATTAAAGCCGTGGGATCAGAAAGGTTATAAACTACCTGGCGGAGCACCCTATTCCCCATCTGGCTTCATGACTTTTGTTGGTGCTTCTGCTATGGTTACTGGTAAAACCATGGGCGCTTATCCTGCGCCAAAAGCCTTACTGAGTGCCGTTTATGAGGGCTCACTAGTTCCTTTTGATACTGCATTAAAGATTGAAGCTCGTTGGTTCACAAATATTGTTATGAACCCTTCTTCATCTGCTATGATTAGAAGCCTATTCATTAGTAAAGGTGCGCTAGAAAAGGGAGCTGTTCGTCCAAAAGAAGTACCAGATCAGCGTGTTAAGACGGTTGGAGTATTGGGCTCGGGAATGATGGGGGCCGGCATTGCACTGGTAGCAGCTCAAGCCGGCGTCGAAGTAGTGTTGGTTGATCAAAACCAGGATGTTGCAGATAAGGGTAAGGCGTATTCCGAAAAATATCTAAATGCTGGTATAAAACGTGGAAAAGTATCTGACAAAAATAAAATAGAAACCCTCAACCGTATTTTAGCAACAGATGACTACACAAAACTTTCTGCGGCAGATTTGATTATCGAAGCAGTTTTTGAGGATACACAGGTTAAATCTGATGTCACGAAGGCAGTGTTAGAAATAGTCCCGAAAAACTGTATATTTGCGTCTAATACCTCAACACTTCCAATAACCGAATTGGCTAAGGCGAGCAAATATCCTGAGAATTATATTGGGATACATTTCTTCAGTCCCGTCGAGAAAATGTTACTCGTTGAAATCATCAAAGGGGAAAAAACTGATAATTTAGCTGTTGCAAAAGCTTTGGACTTTGTTCGCCAGATTAAAAAGACTCCCATTGTTGTCAACGACGCCAGGTTTTTTTACGCTAACCGCTGCATCATTCCTTACCTTAATGAAGGGCTTAGAATGATTACTGAGGGGATACCTCCCAGTATTATTGAAAGTGCGGCGAAGCAATTAGGATTTCCTCTCGGACCAATACAACTCGTCGATGAAACTTCCATAGAACTGGGCGCAAAAATTGCGCGTGCTACTCGGGCGGCTATGGGTAAATCATATCCAAACGATCAAATTGACGAAATTTTGTTTTGGATGGAGGATAATGGCCGTCTAGGAAGAAAAGCCAAAGCTGGATTTTTCAACTATAACGAAAATGGCAAAAGAGATGGGTTTTGGACAGGTTTAGAAGAAAAGTATCCTATATCAAAAACCATACCCCACCTCACAGAGGTGCAGCATAGACTTATGTTTATCCAAGCACTAGAGGCCGTCCGTGCATTGGAGGAAGGCGTTCTAATGGATATTCGAGAGGGAGATGTGGGTGCTGTTTTGGGGTGGGGTTTTGCTCCTTGGTCCGGGGGACCCCTAAGTTGGCTAGATATCCTAGGAACGCCATACGCTGCAGAACGCAGTCAGGAATTATGCAATACGTATGGATCAAGATTTGACTGCCCACCTCTTCTAGCTGATATGGGAAAAAATAATGAGGCTTTCTATGAGCGATTTTCACCGGAAAAATTAGACACCACTTTATAAAAGTCAAAAAGCCAATTCTAAAAATAAAAAATGTTATCTGCTAACCTTAGTTGAGTTGCAAAAGCTATTAATTTTGGCTTTATTGTGGTACGAGCATGTGAACAAACAATTAAAGGCTGAACCGATATGGGCTGGATGAAAGACGAAGTAGGACTAGAGAAAACTCAAGCAAATTTTGTTCCGTTAACTCCCCTTTCTCACTTACAAAGAGCAGCAAAAGTATTCCCGACTAGCACAGCAGTTGTATACAATAATCATCGAGTAAATTATGCTGAATATCATGCTCGCTGCAGCCAACTCGCGTCGGCGCTAATCGATGTGGGCGTAAAACCTGGCAGCGTTGTAGCGACTATTTTGCCCAATGTTCCTGCACAAGCTGAGGCTCATTTTGGTGTCCCAGCATGTGGCGCTGTTTTAAATACCATAAACACTCGTTTAGACGTAGACACTGTTTCCTACATTTTTAACCATGGAGAAGCTGAAGTTGTTTTGGTTGACACCCAATTTTTACCACTGGCAGAGAGCGCATGTGCTAAAGTAGACGGGAATGCTCCTTTAATCATAGAGGTTCCAGACCCTAGCGCAGGATTTCAAAGCAGTGGGAAGTATATAACCTATGAGCAATTTTTGTCATCTGGAGATAAACAATTTGAATGGTTGATGCCACAGGATGAATGGGAAAGCCTCGCATTAAATTATACATCGGGAACAACGGGACGACCAAAGGGAGTGGTCTACCATCATCGCGGCGCCTATTTGATGACCATGGGAACTGTGGTTTCGTGGAGAATGCAAATATTCCCAGTCTTTTTGACAATTGTGCCACTTTTTCATTGTAACGGTTGGAACCATACATGGCTCATGCCAATGGTTGGGGGTAAACTAGTGTGCTGCAGGGAAATTTCAGCATCAGCAATTTATAGTGCTATTTCTGACGAAAAAGTCGCATTTTTTGGTGGAGCTCCTATAGTACTTAATTTGATTGTGAATGCAGACCAAAAAGAAAGAAAGCATTTTGACCATAAAGTTGAGGTTTTCACAGCGGGTGCCCCACCCGCACCTGCGACTTTGGACAAGATGGAAAAATTAGGATTCAATGTTACCCAGGTCTATGGCCTAACTGAAACATATGGACACGTTACAGAATGTTTATGGCAAGATAACGACTGGGCCGCTGTAACGGATGAGGAACGGGCAACGATAAAGGCTCGGCAAGGTGTTGCTATGCCTATGATGGAAGATATCACCGTCATGAATGATAAAATGAAGCAAATTCCAATGGACAGCGCCACCCAGGGCGAAATAATGATCCGAGGTAACTCAGTTATGAAAGGGTACTACAAGAATGAGGAGGCGACGAATACAGCTTTTTCAGGGGGCTATTTTCACTCGGGAGACATAGCAATCCAGCACCCTAATACATATATCCAAATAGCCGATCGTGCGAAAGATATAATTATTTCTGGTGGCGAAAATATTAGTTCGGTTGAGGTTGAAGGTGTGCTTATGGCACATGAGAGCGTATCGCTGTGTGCAGTTGTCGCAATGCCTGACGAAAAGTGGGGAGAAGTACCGTGCGCTTTTGTGGAGCTACTGCCTAATGCTGTACCAAACGAACGTGAATTGATTGATTTCTCACGCACGAAAATAGCTGGATTTAAATGTCCGAAGAAAATTGTTTTTCAAGAATTACCGAAGACATCGACCGGCAAGATACAAAAATTTGAACTCCGAAAAGTCGCTAAGGATTTAGCGTAGCGATTAGTTTAGGTAATTGCGCTAACCCAAGTCGCAAAAGTAGATAAAGATGACTGCCTTAACCCAGTATCAAAGATTGGAAGCAACGGGGATTTGGCGCAAGAGCGCTGAGGCTCAAAGGATTGATGTAATAATATCAATTGGTGAGTCATCATTGGTTATCACTGATATAAATGAAAAACCACTCGCTCACTGGTCACTTGCCGCACTTGCTATAAAACAGTCTAAAGATGGGCATAAGCTATATCATCCAGATGGGGATCCCAGTGAAACCCTTGAGTTGGGGAATAATGAAAATGAAATGGCAGAAGCGATCGAAAAATTAATGAAAGTGGTGGATCGTAGGCGACCAAAGCCAGGTCGGCTGCGTATTTATAGCTTAGCATCAATTTTACTTATAATTTCGGGGTTAAGTATTTTTTGGCTTCCCACTGCTCTTCGCGATTATACCCAAAAAATAATTCCAGAAGTTAGAGAACAGGAAATTGGCGAAGCTGTGTTTAATGAATTTATTTCATTTGTTGGAGCACCGTGCTCAAGAGAGCTTGGGAAAATGGCATTAGATAAATTTGTCTCAAACTTAGGCTTTTTAGAATACACGTTTTATATAGTGCCAAGTGAAACTATTGATGTACTACACCTTCCAGGAAAAATCATTTTAATTTCAAAAGCTCTTGTAGAAGACTTTGATGACCCTGATGTGTTGGCAGGTTATGTGTTGGCCCAGATACAACGGGAAGCAAAAAGTAATGCTTTGGACGAGCTAATGAGGCAAATGAGCAATGTGGAAATAATTCAGTTTTTGTTCGGAAAAAGTCCAGATGCCAAGACTCTTCGAGGCTTTTCAAAAGATTGGATCACAAAAAACAAAGTGAGTTTAGACTTAGATACTCTTATGAAGGAGTTTAATAATAGAGAAATTTCTTCTCTTCCGTACTCTTACGCCAAAGATGTTACAGGCCAAACTACGCAATTTTTGATAAATAGTGAGAAAAAATCAGAAAAAGCTAGAAAACCAAGTTTAGACGATAGTTCTTGGCTTGCTTTACAGACCATTTGCGGTGGGTGACCACCGACACTCTTTGTTTAGGAAAAATTTTTTATTTCGTCCCAAACATACGGTCTCCAGCATCACCCAATCCAGGCACAATGTAACCATTTTCATTTAATTTTTCATCTAGCGCGGCCGTTACAATCGGAACGTCAGGATGCGCCTCTCTCATTCGCTCTACACCCTCTGGTGCAGCAAGCAAGCACAAAAACCTGATGTCCCTAGCTCCCGCGTCTTTCAAACGCTGAATTGCAGCTGCAGATGAATTTCCTGTTGCAAGCATCGGATCTACCGCAATGACTACTCGGTCCTCTAAGCCGTCTGGAACCTTAAAATAGTACTCGACCGGCTGCAATGTTTTCTCATCTCTGTAGAGACCAACAAAACCAACGCGGGCAGACGGGATCAATTCCAGTACACCATCCAGAAGGCCATTTCCTGCCCTAAGAATTGATACTAGAGCCAGCTTTTTTCCTGCCATCACAGGTGCATCCATAGGAACAAGTGGTGTCTCAATCTTTTTTAACCGTGTGGGTAATTCGCGAGTTACCTCATAGGCCAAAAACTGGCTTATTTCGCGTAATAATTGTCTAAATAAGGCAGTCGGAGTTTCTTTTTCTCGCATCAAAGTAAGCTTATGTTGGACTAATGGATGATCAACAATAATTAGGTTTTGGTCCATTCAGTATTTATCCTCTCGAGTAATATTAATTTTTGCTTCTCATCACAAAAAGCGGCGTGAATTGCATTTTGATTTATAACTTTAAAGATATCTTCATCCCAACCAAAAACATCTTTAAGATTATTATATTCTGTTGTCATGGTTGTATTAAAAAAGGGTGGATCATCAGTAGATACTGTTACTGAGACACCGCTGTTTAACAGTGAGTCAATAGGATGCAGTGAGAGCTTTTCAAATATACCAAGAAATACATTTGAACCAGGACAGACTTCCAATGTTATTTTTTTATCCATAGCTTCCGTAACTAAATTTGAATCATTAATTATTTGAACGCCATGGCCCAAACGGGTAACGCTTAGATCCTGGATCGCCTGTCTCACGCTCTCAGCTCCTCCCCATTCACCTGCGTGTGTGGTTAATCCTAGCCCAGCCTCCTCAGCCATATCAAAAGAGAATTTAAAATCTGCTTGGCTACCGACTAGTTCATCACCCCCCATGCCAAAACCTACAACAAATTTGGAAGCGGTTTCTGCTGCACAAATCGCAGCTCTTTTGGCTAGGGTTGGCCCATTATGTCTAATGCAAGTTACGATGCCTCGCATTTCTATCCCTAGATCTTTTTTTGCAATATCCGCTGCACTCTCTATCGCCGCCAAATATTCCCTCCATGCAGTTAAATCTCCTCCACCACAAAAATCTGGTGAAATAAAAACTTCTGTATAAATCACACCATTTTCTGCCGACTTTTCTAATATTGATAAAGTAAGACGATGAAAATCTTCTGGTTCTTTTAATACCTGACACGCAGCCTCATAAGTTGACAAGAATTCATTAAAAGTTGAAAAACTATAATCACCATTGGCTTTGAAAATACCAGATAGATCAACGTTCTTTTCAGCTGCAAGTTGTTGGATAAAACTTGGCGGCGCCGCACCCTCATGATGCAAATGAAGCTCGATTTTCGGCAATTTTCTCATAATCATAAGAGACTCTTTCCGGGACCAATTGTAGGTAAACTCATAAAATTAGCAACTGTTGCAGCAACATCAACAAAATTCACTTTTTTATTTTTATTAGGAGAAGCACCTACCATCAGAATAGGAACATTTTCCCTTGTGTGCTCAGAACCGCTCCAGGTTGGATCATTTCCATGGTCAGCAGTTAGAACTAAAAAATCATCTTTCCTTAACTTACCAATTATTTTTGCAATTTCGGTATCAAACCACTCTAAAGCCTTTGCATACCCGGAAATATCGCGTCTGTGGCCGTACAACGTATCGAATTCTACAAAATTACCAAAAATAAAACTATTATCAGATCCAGTTTCAATTTCTGCCTCCAACGCTTGCATTAATTGAACATCCTCACCCTTTATAAGGCGATCGAAACCACGCATTGAAAAAATATCCCCTATTTTTCCCAAGGCTAATGTTGCAATTCCATCTTCTTGCATCCATTCACTTAGTACTTTTTTAGGAGGCGCCATAGCAAAATCACGCCGGTTGTTGGTTCGCGACCATCCAGACTTATTATTGCCGGTAAAAGGACGAGCAATCACTCTGCCTACGTTCATTTCATGAAGATAAGGTGCCAGTAAGTGACACAAATCATATAAGCGAGATAAACCAAAATACTCTTCATGAGCTGCTATCTGAAAAACACTGTCAGCCGACGTATAACAAATTGGCTTACCAGACTGGCAGTGCTTCTCACCAAGTTCATTCAGTATTTCTGTTCCAGATGCATGACAATTGCCCAGAATACCGTCAAGTTTCCCAAGATCACAAATGAGATTTACTAATTCTGTATCAAACGCCTTACCAATATCTGGGAAATAGTGCCAATCACGATCCAGTGATACACCAGCTAACTCCCAATGACCTGTTATAGTATCTTTTCCCATAGATACCGGGGCCGCCACCGCATATGCTGCTCCTTTTTCATAGATCGGAATGTTTGGGGCTGTTTCTCCAGTTGATAAAGAAATCGCGTTTCCTAGACCTAAAGATTGTAAAGTTGGAACTCTCAAGGGACCAGTTCGGCCTTCATTTGCGAGGCCGGAGTCGCATGCTTTTGCAATATTGAGAATAGTATTTGAGCCGGAGTCACTTATAGAGCCATTAAAATATTTATCTGAATCTATGGCCCCTCCAACCCCCACAGAATCCATTACAAGAAGTATAGCTCTGGGCATTAAGTTACTCGCTTCAAAACTAACTCTGCTTCTTTCGGAGGGGTATCGCTCACTTTCATTGCTTGCAAAACTTGTATTTTTGCTGATTCCGCATGATCGATACGCGCGGCGTGAATTTTAAGAATTGGCGTTCCCTTTGACAATTTCGTCCCAACACTAACGATATCACTAAATCCAACAGCATGGTCAACTTTGTCCGTTTCGACAAGTCGCCCACCACCAAGTTTAACAACGATATTGCCCAATAATTGCCCATCCCATCCTTCTAAATATCCTGACGCAGAGGCGCAAACTTCAATAACTGCAGTGGATTCCGGAAGGTATCTGCCAAAATCATTACCAAAATTGCTGGGACCGCCCATTAATGCAATCATTTCACTAAATTTTTCCATAGCAGCGCCATTATTGATTTGTCTCTCTAATTCGACCGACGCTTGTTGTGTATTTTTAAATAATTTTTGAGCTGTGAGGATCTCTGCGCCAAGCGACACCGTTATAGACCGCAATCTACCTCCCTTATCTCCAGACATAACCCGAACTGCTTCAACTATTTCAAGGGCATTTCCCATTGCAGGAGCTAGAGGTTGGTTCATGTCCGTTATAAGACCAGTTGTCGGACAGCCCGCCTCATTTGCCGTTTTAACCAGAGCCTGCGCAAGTTTAGTAGCCTGGTTAAGGTCTGTCATGAATGCTCCAGACCCACATTTAATATCTAAAACTAAACCATCTAATCCCGAGGCAAGTTTCTTTGATAAAATAGAGGCTGTAATTAGGTCTAAGCTGTCAACAGTTGATGTAACGTCTCTTACGGCATAAAGCCGCTTATCCGCTGGGGCAATGTCTTGATTGGCTCCTGCGATTACACAACCACAATTCTTGATAATTTCGACGAGCCTTTTGTCGGAGTGCATGACCTTCACACCTGGGATTGACTCGAGCTTATCTAAAGTGCCACCTGTATGGCCTAAACCTCTTCCAGAAATCATTGGAACGCAAACACCGACTGATGCAAGAAGTGGAGCTAGAACAAGTGAAACACAGTCACCAATCCCTCCAGTTGAATGCTTGTCCAAAACCGGTGCCCCAACGTCCCAAGATAAGGTTTTACCGCTATCCCGCATGGCTAAAGTCCAGTGAGTTCGAGATTGCTGGCTGCCCAAGCTGTTTAATGCAACAGACATTGCAAAGGCGCCGGCCTGTGCATCGGTAACCGTACCATTTGCCAACCCTCTCGCAAACCAGACTAATTCATCCCTCGTCAACGAGATCTTATTTCTTACTTTTGAGAGTAATGCTTGAGCAGTAAAATTTTTCATATCTTAGTGAAAAAGTCATTGCTGAATGAACCGGGTAAAAGATCTCTCACCGAAGTAGTCTTTTCCTTTCCACTTATTGTGGCCATTGTTACAGGAACATCTGGCTTAGAAAATTCTGCCAGTTTTTGGCGACAGCCACCACATGGAGGGACGGGTTCTTTGCAATCAGCTATTACATAAACCTCAGCTATTTCCCGTTGACCCGTAGCACACATCGCCGCAATAGCTGCTGCTTCCGCACATGTTCCTTCCGGATATGCAGCATTTTCGACATTAACTCCCGAAAATATTGATCCATCAATAGTTTTAATTGCCACTCCAACCTTAAACTTCGAATATGGAGCGTAAGCATTTGACCAGACACTCCTTGCTATATCTTTAAGCATAAAACTACCCCTATAAGCCGGTAAGTATAACCTTTATCGACTTTATAAGATTTGACAAGAAAGCTTTGCGGAAAGAGCAAATATCCAAAACCAAAAAATATAGTTTAATATTAAACTATATTTTAGGAATTAATTTCTAAGGCCTATTTTCTTGCCAAAATAAAATATTAGGGGTTTAGTTTCATCAAAAATTCATTCTCCGTAAATTACGTTGCGTGGAAATTTGAGGAGACATATTGAGGGTTGTAAATAAGTTTAATATTCTGCGTTCTCGTATTATTACCAAATGATTGCGTGTAAAATGAATAAAAATTCTGAAATCAAAGACGCGGCCTCTGTAATATTAATCCGCAACAGAAAATCAAATCCATCTGTTCTTATGGGACAGAGGAGCAAAAATGCGAGCTTTATGCCTAACAAGTTTGTCTTTCCAGGAGGAGCAGTTGACGAAAATGACTTTCTAGTAAAGTCGTTCAAACAACTCAATGGTAACTGCACCGCTAGGATGACTTATAAATGTAACAAAGATTTAGTTTTTGCACTTAGTGTTGCAGCAATTCGAGAGCTTTTTGAAGAAACAGGAATTATAGTAGGCTGTAAGAAAAAATGGACAGGGGTAATTCCTCCAGAATGGAAGCCGGTTGCAAACTTAGGCTTAGTCCCTGATGCATCTAAGTTCAAATTTGTATTCCGAGCAATTACTCCACCTGGACGCCCACGACGCTTTGACGCTCGATTTTTATATCTTGATGCAGATACCCTTTCCGAAGAAATAAATTTAGATGACTTCTCGGGCGCTTCCAACGAACTGTCTCATTTACAGTGGATACCCATTCAAGAAGTAAGAAAATTTGATTTGCCGTTTATTACAGAGGTTATATTTGCGGAGGTTATTTCAAATTTAGGTAAAAATATGAACTTGAAAAGAGTACCCTTTTTTCAAAATGACGGTATCGGTGAATTTTCTTACATTAACTAACTTAAGATAACGCAATTACTCCCAGAACGCTTAGCATAATTGTAAAAATACCAAATAGTTCCCTTAAGGTTATTTTTTCTTTGAATAAAACCGTACTAGCTAAAATTGAAAATAGTAATTCTATTTGACCTACGGCTTTTACCAAGGCTGCATTTACCAGCGAAAAGGCCCAGAACCAAAAAAACGAACCTACTAACGAGGTTAGCCCAACCCAAACCGCAATATTGCGTACTTTCCAAACAGCAATAAGTTCACGGCGATTAAAAATTAGCAGCCATCCGCCCATCATGGTTACTTGAAACACTAAAACACATGTTAAGGTCAAAATTGCTCTATTAATTGAATTTTCGTCTAATACACATAGGGTGGAAGCACGATAATACACACCAGAAATTGCAAATAAAAAACCGGACAGCAGACCCAGCAGAACAGACCGGTTGAATATACCATACTTAAAAAAGCTTTTTTTATAGGCCTCTTTTGATAGAAGAATTAATCCTACAAATCCAATACAAATCGCATAAAACGCAGTAGTCGATACTTTTTCGCCCAGCACGATAAATGAAACCAGGGCAATTTGTAGAGTTTCTGTTTTTTTGAAAGCCATACCTACTGCAAAGTTGCGCTGCTTAAAAAGTGCTATTACGCACAGTGTGGCAAATATTTGAGAAATTCCCCCAATTACACAAAAAATTAAAAAATTATTATTTACGGTTGGATAGCCAAAATAACCAAACCATATTAGCGCAATCACCAAAAGGATTGGAGCAGAGTATATAAATCTTGAAAAGGTTGCTCCATCAACACCCAGCCCTGTATCACTTAAAAATTTTTGCAGAACAAACCGTAGCGTTTGGAAAATCGCGGCACCAAGTGAGAGAAGGACCCATATTTCCATTATCTACAATTACCAATATTCAATTTTTTTGAATACCAAATATCTAGTAAGGCATTGGATTAAGTTTGTGAGTTTCATTTATCAGATCTAAACATTCTTCATTCAAATCGATGTCTACTGATCCTAAAATGACTGGTAACTGATCGACTGATGTTGCTCCAAAAATGGAAGAACACATAAATGGTCTCGTTCTACACCAAGCTAATGCAAGGTGTATAGGTTGAATTCCAAACTCTTCTGCTATGCTCAAATATGACCTAACTGCGACTTCTGATCTAGCATTGTCTCTTCCACTTAAATCTTTATTTATCAACTTTCGTGAATTTTTTGGTACGTTCCCGTCCAAATATTTACCTGTTAACAGACCAGCTGCCAAGGGCGAAAAAGCCATTAGACCAACTCCCTCGTTAACGCTTAATTCAGCTAAATCAGTATCGTATAATCTGCATAATAGCGAGTATTCATTTTGAATAGTCGCCACTCTAGGTAAGTTGTGTTGTTCTGATAGTCTTAACCAATTAGCAGTTCCCCAGGCACTTTCATTCGACAAGCCAAAATGTCTTATATTACCTTTTTTTACTTGATCTTGAAGGGTAACGAGACATTCATACATATTTTCTAATGTAATTTTTTTGTCTTGCTTAGATGGATCATATTTCCAGTTTTGGCGAAACATATATGAGCCTCGATTCGGCCAATGGAACTGGTATAAATCAATGTAGTCAGTTTTAAGCCTTTTGAGACTACCTTCTACTGCATCCTGAATGGTGTCTTTGGCGATTGGCGCACCATTTCTAACATGCGAAAGACCTTTTCCCGAATGTTTAGTGGCTAATATAAAATTTGATCTCCGGCTCTTGTTCGCGGATATCCATCGACCAATTATTTCCTCTGAGCGCCCAACGGTTTCAGCCGAAATTGGATTTACTGGATACATTTCAGCCGTATCTATGAAATTTATATTATTTGATAAGCACAAATCAATTTGCTTATAAGCATCAGCTTCAGATGTTTGTGTGCCATAAGTCATGGTACCTAAACATAATTCAGAAACTTTTAACCCTGTTTGCCCTAAATCAAACATTTTCATAGTGATTTCTCCCGGTAAGTATCAAATTTAAGTCGTAGACAAAATATTGTTAAACACAAGAAACTATTTGAGAACAAAACAAGAACATGATATTTTTACCTATGAACTTGAGTCTCTTAATAAACGGCAGCACAACAAGCCAACCTAAAATTCCGTTCTATGAAAATATAGGACTGGAACATGGACGCGTACATGAATGCTATGGGCCAGCTAGATTATTTTTTCCATTCCTTTTAGCTCAAAGGTGCAAAGGCCCGATATTATGGATTCGTTCTTCATACTCTAAGCATACGATTAACCCAAATGGAGTCTCAAAATGGGTTAACCCACATCGATTTATATTTATTAATTCACCATCTTTTAAGAACACACTGTGGTGCATAGAAGAAAGTCTCAGAATTGGCGCACCACCACTAATCATAGCAGAGCTAGAACAGATCCCCACCCTCACACAAATTAGGCGTATGCACTTAGCAGCTAAAAGTTGTAAATCAACAAAGATTGTCCCATTGCCATTGATACTAACACCAAAGGATGGAGGTGCATTAGGTGTTGAAACACGTTGGTATATTAGATCTAATCATACAAACACACCATATCAATGGAAAATAGATTTGACGCGCGCACGCTTAGTACCAGAGAACAAATTCTTACTAACAGAAATTAAAAACCAACTTGAAATATCATTAGCTCCATGAAAAAAGCTACTAGATAGAGCCAGCGTTGGCCTCATAAACAACGATAGCGAAAAAGGAGTTAATGAGACTAATTATTCACATCAGCAAATAATACAACCTGCTTTACAATAAAACGCATTATCTATGTCCCTTCCAAATTTCGTCGACATGAGCTAAACCGTTGTAAAACAACAGGCTTACTATGCAGCGGCACCTTATAACTTCAGCAATACCCTATATAAATGGCGTAAAGCACCTTGGAAATCTAATTGGCAGCCAGCTTCCCGCTGATTTATATGCTAGGTATCAGCGAGCACGCGGTAATGAAGTCTTATTTCTATGTGCAACAGATGAACATGGAACCCCTGCAGAGCTAGCAGCAGCTAAGGCTAACCAAGACATATCAGAATATTGTGAGGAAATGCACGCAGTCCAGGCGCAATTAGCAGATGGGTTCCGCCTTTCTTTTGATCACTTCGGAAGGTCTTCAAGCCAAGAAAATCATAAGTTAACCCAGCACTTCGCAGGTCAATTAGAAGCAGCAGGTTTAATTAAAGAAGTTATAGAAACGCAAATTTATTCTCATGTTGACAGAAGGTATTTACCTGACCGTTATATCGAGGGAACCTGCCCTGCCTGTGGATTTGAAGATGCTAGAGGCGATCAATGTGATAATTGCACGAAGCAGTTAGATCCTACAGATCTCATAAACCCGCGCTCCTCAATCTCGGGAGCAACAGAACTGGAGCAAAGAGAAACTAAGCATTTGTATCTTTGCCAATCCAATATGAGAGATAACTTGGAAAACTGGATTGAGAGTAAGACGGATTGGCCCGTTCTCACAACATCTATTGCGAAGAAATGGCTACATGATGGCGATGGGTTGCAGGATCGTGGAATTACAAGAGACCTAGACTGGGGCATTCCCGTTAAAAAAGGTAACAGTCCTTGGCCTGGAATGGAAGACAAGGTATTTTATGTCTGGTTTGATGCTCCAATTGAGTACATCGCATGTGCGCAGGAATGGGTAAATGCGGGTATTCATACTCTTTCTTTCCCTGCCACTATTTTGGGCTCAGGCGAACCTTGGAAGCTTGTAGACTATATAAAATCTTTTAACTATTTAAACTATGACGGCGGTCAATTTTCTACTTCGAGAGGTCGAGGTGTTTTCATGGACGATGCACTTAAGATTCTTCCTGCGGATTATTGGCGCTGGTGGCTGCTTAGCCATGCTCCTGAAAGCTCTGACTCTGAATTTACGTGGGATAATTTTCAAAGTAGCATAAACAAAGATCTGGCTGATGTTCTAGGCAACTTTGTAAGCAGAGTAACCAAATTTTGCCGGTCTAAATTTGGTGAAGAAATACCATCTGGCGGAGACTATGGTCAGGCTGAGGGTAGTCTGATTGATAACTTAGCAAGCCAAGTTAAATGTTACGAAAAATATATGGAAAAAATAGAAATTCGCAAAGCTGCATCTGAGCTTCGCGCTATCTGGGCTTTAGGAAACGAATATTTACAATCTTCGGCACCATGGTCTGTATATAAAGAGGATGAAGGCACAGCAGCAGCGCAAATCAGACTAGCACTTAATTTAATTCGAATTTATGCGGTTTTATCTCAACCATTTATTCCGACCACATCAGAAAAACTTATGTTGGCTATGGACTGTGATGACTGGAGCTGGCCCGAAAATGTACTTGAGGCCACCAATACCTTGATCGCAGGTGCTAAGTTTACAGTTCCAGAGATGTTGTTCCAAAAAATAAGTGATGAGGAGTGTGAAAACTGGCGCTCTCAATTTTCGGGGACTCGCTGAGAAGGAGAGTAAATTATCTTATTTTGTGCCCACGGCTGGTATAATTCTATTATTAGGATCTTCAGCTTTATGATCTTAATATTAGTGTTAATTTCTACTTTTATTCCGCAAGCAAAAGCTCTCGAATATTCCATACTTACCGGCATAATCTCCCACGTCAGAGACGGCGATACAATTGAGGTGGGGAATATCCCTGTCCGTATAGCGGCATTAGACTGCCCCGAAAATGATACGGCAGAAGGCCAGCTTGCGTCAAAATTTGCCTCGCAATTTAAGAATTTAAAGGTAATCTGTGACTTAACTGGTGCAATGAGCTACAAACGATTGGTGGGGTATTGTAGGATCAATGAAACAGATTTTGCGACTACTATGATAAACAATACGAGCTGCAAAATATGGCCAAAATATGATGTATGGCAAAGGTATACTAAATAACCTAAAACCAAAAAACTAATATGCTTTCAAGCGAGTGATGGAAGCCAAAGAACAATCGGAGGGAAAGCTATCAAAATAGCTATAGTAAAAGCATCAGCTATGAAAAAAGGTGTAACGCCTTTAAATACATCTTGAACACTTAAATCATCACGCACCCCAGCAACAACAAAGCAATTCAATCCAATTGGTGGGGTGATCAAACAAAATTCGGCCATTTTCACCACCAGAATTCCAAACCATATTGCACACATTGGCCCAGACATTCCAAAAGCACTATCAGTTGCGGAAACGTACTCGCCACCATTTAAGGCCATTACCGCAGGATAAACTACAGGCAAGGTTAGTAGCAACATTCCAATAGCATCCATAAACATGCCAAGGATGGCATAGCCGAGCAATATAAAGATTAGTATTAAAATTGGTGACATTTCCAAAGACGTAATCCACTCAGAAAATGCATCAGGCAACTCCGCAAAACCCAGAAATCTTACATATATCAATACACCCCATATTATGGTAAAAATCATTATGGTTAATTTTGCTGTTTCTAGCAAAGCCTCTTTAAGTTGCTTTAACCGCATTCCTCTGTACAAAGCCATTATAAAGACAATGAACGCTCCTATCGCCCCACCCTCAGTCGGTGTCCCCCAGGCGTCTCCAAATGGATTATAAACAAAGAAAATAATGATGATGACGACAGCTACAATTGGGAAGGCTGGAGGTAAGCTTTCAATTCGTTCTTTCCAAGTAAAACCACTCACAGGAGGTCCAATATTTTTAAAAAAAACAGCCATCGACACAATTAAAGCACCATAGACAAAAGCTGAAAATGCACCTGGAACAAACCCGGCTAGTAATAATTTTCCCACATCTTGTTCAACAATTATTGCATAAATAACAAGAATTGCAGACGGTGGGATTAGTGAGGCCAGCGTACCGCCCGCAGCCACTACACCAGCCGCGAACTGCTTATTGTAACCTATTTTGAGCATTTCAGGGATGGCAATTCTAGCAAATACAGCAGCCGTTGCAACCGATGCTCCCGAAACAGCCGCGAAACCTGCAGTCGCAAAAACCGTTGATACCGCCAAGCCTCCCGGCACCCAGGCAATCCAACGCTTAGCGGCCTCAAACAGGGCAGTTGTCAATTTTGCATAGTAAGCCAAATAGCCAATCAGAATAAAAACGGGGATCAAACTTAGAACTTGTGCACTTACTTTAGAGTGTGGGGTCAACCCAGCAATTTTGACGCTGATTTGCAGTGCCTTCGCGAACCTATCTGGGTCATAATCAAACCCGTTCCAACGTAGCCAAACAAGTCCCAAAAAGCCTGCTAGACCAGCAGCAAAAGCTACTCGCATCCCTGCGAAAACGAGAACTAGCATTCCGCCGCTCACCCATAGACCTATTGTAATATTTTCCATTACTTCGCTCTATCAATAGCGTCTGTTTCCAGCCTTGCCTGTTCCGTGGCGTTCAGGACAAGTGGTACAGCCGCCGGCTTCTCTAAACCCAACAAAAGAGCGCGTGAATATCCAATTCCTTGCAATATAAGACGTAAAGCTAATACTGAAAAAGCAAACGGAACAACCAGTTTTGATGGCCAAATTGGTATCCCAATATCAATTGAGCTATCCCTACTGCAAAACGGGCGTGCGCAATCAAAAGATCGATCGAAATGTAACCAGGCACCCCATGTAAGAGACGTAATCAATATAAATATTAATATCACCGATATCAGTTCAAACATCCATAACGAACGTCCCTTTAACAATGATACGAAAAGATCCATTCGGATGTGGCTACCGTCTCTCTGAACATAAGACACGCCCATAATTGCAATTATCGGCATAGCAGCTTCTATATAGTCGACATAACCCGCCAGCGGTGAATTAAAAAATTTTCGTCCAGTAACAGAATATGCAGCTAGAAACATAAGAGAAAATATTGCCAAGCCGCTTATTAGCGCACAAGCTTTCTCTATTTTTAGAAGGCCTAAATCAAAGCGACTCAATAGACTTGAGTCTTCAATTACAGATACTTGGCCACCCATAAATTGCTCCCAGAGCTAATCGGTTGGGCCGGTGTGAACCAGCCCAACTTTAAGTTTGGAATTAATTTGACGCTTTAGCTTTTGCTAAGGTGCTCATAACTAAATCGTAAAGCTCCTGTCCAGGAATACCTTGGGCCTCCATATCAGCTATCCAAGCATCCCGAATAGGGTCTGCCGCTTTTGCCCTAAACTCCTGTATAACAGAGTCACTTATCTCAACTTTTTTCACACCTTTTTCACTAAGAACAGTATCCCACTTAGCTAATAACTTGCCATAGTTATCAAGGTAGTGATCAAGTGCTTCCTCAATAGACCCGTCAAGCGCTTCACGATGATCAGCAGAAAGTCCTTCATACGCATCAATGTTAACGACAACTGGACAATTCACAGTTCCAGGATTTAGATTTGCAGTCCACCAATCCGCTTGATTTATTGTTCCAAAAGACAGGTGTGCATGCTGAGCAAACGCAACTGTATCAACAACACCCGACTCCATAGCTTGATATGCTTCTGTAGCCGTAACCGATGTTGGAACTGCACCTACAGACTTGAATGCTTGACCCAATCCACCAGTAGCGCGCACTCGCATGCCATTGAAGTCCTCCAGCGTATCTCTCGGCTCTCCAGTGCCGACGAGATTGTACTGAGGCATGGGTGATGTCATGAGTAGTTTTGCATTCCACTGTGCCATTTCTTCCGTGGCGGCAGGATGAGCATAAACAGCGCTCGACACCGCAACTTCCTGTTCAAGCGTTTCAACACCCAAAAATGGAAGTTCTAATACTGTCACAACCCTATTTTTATCTCTGTGATAACCCGCACAAAATTGTGCCATTTCGAATGCGCCAATGCTTATTCCATCCAAATTTTCCTTGTTTTTTGACAATCCACCATAAGAAATATTCATAGTGAATTCTCCACCAGTCTTTGCACTTACTAGCTCGGCTAACTTTTCAACATGCTCGGTAAAGGCTCTACGTTTACCCCAAACGGACACATTCCATTCTTCGGCAAATGTTTCAGTCGCCAATCCTAGAGCAAATGCAGTAACGCTTACTTTAGTTAAAATATTCATAATTTTCTCCCAAAAGGTTCTTGAGCTTCATAATGTATATTTACCCATACTAAAATCCATAAGGTAAATTAATAATTTCGTATTAAGACATGTAATTATTGTACCAACATGAAGTCCAGCGCAATGATACATTAAATATCACAAAGCCACAATTTATAGCTTAGCTAACAAAGGCGGCCATAAAATGTCTGACGCGCACTCTCTGATAATGCAATTCCTGGCTCAGAATTATAAGCTAAGACCACAAGAATCCGTTTTAAATTGCCAATAGTTGGCGTAACCCGATGAATTGAGTTTCGACCTCTGAACAAAACCAGTGTTCCAGGTTTCATATTCAAAATATCCGGAGCAATAGAGCCAGTGAGTAATTTTTCTACACCCCTGAAATTCATCTCATTTTTTTCTGCATTCCTAAAATCTTTTAGGTATTGAAATTCACCACCCCCTATCGGGCTTTGCAAGAGAAGTGTTATTGCAAACTCCGAATTGTCAAAATGCCAATTCAGTTCCTGCCCAGCTCCAGCATAATGGACATTGATTGAGGAGAGTGGGTCCTCGTATGGGAATAATGATTTCTCTCCAACTACTGCCGCAATAAAGCTTTTAAAAATATTTGAATTATAGAGTTTTTTTAGTTTTGAGTCCGACTGAATTTGGTCGGTACAAATACAACCTTTTGATGAAACTAATTGTTTATTAATGACATGCTCGGGTTTATAATTATTATTAATTTTCGTTAAATAAACGTTGTGGGTGGAATTAGTGTAATATGCTTGTGAGGCGCCATTTTCGGCCTCTTCCACCAGTTCTTTTAAAGTATTAGCGTTTAAAAAGTTTGATAAAGTCAAAACACCTTTTTCATCTAATTCTCTTTTGCACTGTTGAGCAAAGTCAGCGTCTGACAAATCATATATTTGCTCATTGATGATCTTGGCTAACTCGTCTAATATTAAAGTCACATCTAGGGTATAAAAACTTTTTAAAGCTGAAAGAAAAGCGGCCTAAATTAAAAAAATTTTATCTTGACAAATTTACTCGGAAATATTTAGTTGAGTTTCTAACTTACAGGGATATAGTTCATGAAAAAATTTGCTTACATTACGCTCCTTTTCGTACCTCTTTTTTTTAGTTCGTATGCATCAGCGTCAGAAGTGAATATTTACTCCTACCGTCAACCGTTTTTAATTGAACCCTTAACAACTGCTTTCACTAATAAAACCGGTATAAAAGTAAACACTGTTTACCTTAGAAAAGGTATGATTGAGCGAATGAAAGCAGAAGGAAAGCGAAGCCCTGCCGATGTTGTTCTCACAGTGGATATCTCGAGATTATCTGCCTTGGTAGAGGCTGAACTTACGCAACAAGTAAATAGCGACCAACTTTCTAGAAATGTTCCCAGTAAGTATCGCGATCCTGCCGGTCACTGGTTTGGGTTAACTATCCGAGCTAGAATAATTTATGCAAGTAACGAACGCGTGAAAAATGGCGAAATTGTAAAGTATGAAGAATTAGCAGACCCAAAATGGAAGGGTAGAATTTGTATCCGATCGGGATTAAACGCATATAACTTAGCACTAACCTCTGCGATAATTCATCATCACGGCGAAGACTATGCAATAGAGTGGCTGAAAGGGTTGAAGAAAAACCTTGCCCGAAAACCACAAGGTAATGACAGAGCTCAAGTGAAAGCAATATGGGCAGGTGAATGTGATCTATCCATAGGAAATACATACTATATGGGAAAAATGTTAAAAGATCCTGAGCAGACTGATTGGGCAAAAAGCGTTAACATAGTGTTTCCAACGTTTGAAAATGGGGGAACACATGTAAATGTATCGGGAATAGGGATGGCCAGATTTTCTCCTAATAAAGACAATGCTCTGAAGCTGATGGAGTTTCTCAGCTCCGGAGAGGCACAAGAAATTTATGCGACAGCAAATTTTGAATATCCAATAGCTCCAGGAACGCAAGTAGACGACTTAGTTAAAAGCTGGGGAGACTTTGACGCTGATGCAGTAAATTTGATGACAATAGCAAAATTACGTAAAAGGGCTTTAGAGCTAACGGAAATCGTTGATTTTGACGGTTGAAGATTATTAGTTTAGCGGCCCGGAATAACACGTTAGCTTAAGCCAATAATAGTATACCTAAAAAAAATGCTAATTCTGTTAGAAAGGCAGTAGCGCCCAAAATGTCTCCCGTTATACCTCCCAAATAAAACTTTGCTCTAAATCCACACCACAGGGATACCAGCACACACAGAAAAATGCCCAAGGCCAGTTGCTCCAACGAAAAAATAAATAGGCATGGCAAAAACCACAGCAATAGGCAAACTATTTGGCGAATATTATTCCCAAGAAAAGAGACCGTTGCCGTCCCAGCAAATTCGGACACTACAAAAAGTCTACGATTAATCATTACGAAGCCTTTTCCAACGGCCAGACCCGAGCCCATTATTAAGCAAAGCCAAAGTCCAGTTTCAACTAAACTGGAAACTAGGAGTACGCGAACAATAATTGCCAAACTCAATGCTGACACCCCATACGTTCCGAGTCGACTGTCGTGAATTATATTACTTATTCTTCTACCGTCACCACCGGCTCCAAAACCATCGGCCATATCCGCTAAACCATCTTCATGATAGGCGCCGCTAAGGTAAATACAAAATGCAATTGCGATTGCACAACCGAGAATGATGGGTAAATCCATGAGTATTAATATTTGTCCGAGACCACCCGCTATTAAGCCCAATAACCAACCAGCGAGAGGGAAAGCCCAACAGGCACGTTTTAAATCCGGTGCTTCATCAGAAAAAAAAGACCACTTAATTTTTATGCGCGTAAACTGCATTACAACAGCCATAAAATCTACAAGATGCTGTTGGCGATAAAGACGTTTCATAATCGGGCTTTCAATTTTTTATTTCGAAATGGCACAACATTACTGGGTGATAACTTTATTCAAATAACTGACAACCATACCATCGGTCAAAAAAATAACCTCGCTAAGAGACAAGTTATCGAATTGAAAACTTAATGCAGAAGTTCCAACCAGGGTTGATAGCACAGCGCGAATTGTGCCTGAATGCGCCACGATTACAATGTTCTCCTGATTTTTACTTTTTTTTAGAATTTCGTCTACCGCAAGGTTAACACGTACACACACCTCATTAAAACTTTCTCCTTCAGGCGGCCGAAATTCACCTAATTCTTTACTCGAAAGAGCTCCAATATCTGGTATCTTTTCATACGGGATACCTTCCCAGCTTCCAAAATTTTGCTCTCTTAACGCATCGTAAGCTGGTGCTTTCATTTCGGGAAATAAGCTGTTGGCCGTTGTCAAGCATCTCTTTGCAGAACTTACATACAAATTGAAGTCATTCGGCAGACTGGCCCTTATTTTTTTTGCTTCTTGAGTGTTAGGACACCGACAGGCTACATCGCGTGAACCATAAAATAAGCCATCAGAAATAACTGGCGCATGGCGTATCATTATAAGTTTATTACCCAACAGTTTTCCAAGCCGATTTACTATTAAACTTCCATCTTAACTATGTTTATTATTACTTCATGAGTATTTCATTTTTTATAGGCGGTGCAAGATCTGGTAAGTCCATTTCAGCGGAAAATTACACCTTAAATCTAGGCAATAATCCCTTTTACATGGCAACTTGCGAGATACTAGATGAAGAAATGGCGCTAAGAGTTAAAAGACACCAGCAGCGCCGTGATAAAAATTGGACTACAATTGTAGCGCCATTGGATATTTCTGGTGAAATTCAAAAAATAGGCACGAGAGGACCGGTTTTGATAGATTGCCTGACACTGTGGCTCTCAAATCATCTTCTTAATAAAAATAATCTAGACGAGAAAATTGATGAACTCATTACTACGCTAATAAATTCAAAGTCAGACATTGTATTAGTAAGTAATGAAGTAGGCACCGGAATTGTTCCAGATAATTTGCTGGCGAGGGAATTTCGGGATAATGCCGGGTTTATGAATCAAAAGGTAGCATCAGTATCGGATGAGGTTTATTGGGTAGTGGCGGGTATTCAGACCCAAATTAAATAGTCTCACCGGAGTTAGATTAATTCATAAGCCTAGTGAAGAGTGTTACCATGAAATGCTTGACCAGATAGTTGGCATTTCGCTGTAATGGTTCTAAGAGCAAGTCCAAAATCCTCTGCTAGCCCTGCTAAAACTTGTGCTTTTTCAGGCTTTACAATCGTCATAGCTATCATAAGTGCATCCTCACCAGCTCCTTCCGATGCATATCCTATGAAATTTGCAAAACAAGACTCATCGGCTCCAAAACATTTGCAGTCCAATCCATGCCTCATTAGTGGTCGCCGACCATTTTCGACACACAACTTGCAAAGAGCCTCAAAACTGTCTGTTATCTTCCGCCCTCTTGTTTCACCAAATACAACTTGGAAATCTCGTGCGATTGCGTCGTGTGCGTCCACGCTTTGGCACCACAATCGTAGATATGTAATTGCATTAGCCTCAATTGGGCCAAGTTCCGAGAGAAACCCGACTGGCGCTCCACCACGAGATCTTTGAGAAACGTTCATTTTGTTAGGATCAATTTTACTGCTTTGGTTATTCTTAAGGTATAATGCTTGCCAGCTAGGGTAATGGTTGCAACCTTTCCACCTTTTGTAAGTTCCAAGGCGTCATAAGTAGGTACTTCTTCCATAGCAGCATCACCGCTTTTGCCTTCATCTACAACCTTTAAAGCCATGACATTCCCCATTCTCTATCTTCAACGCGGTCGATTAACCACGCTAACTGCCAGATTTCTGAGCCACCTAAAGTACTTAACATACTAAGCACCTCCTGCAGGTCAGTGACTGGCTCCTTCTCCCTGTCTTCGTGAAAATCCATCTCTACTGTGCCCCTTTACTGATTTTGGAGAGTAGCTTGCAGAGATTCGAGCTGGCTGTCTTAAATCTTGATTTATTTAATCAGGAATGTCAATCCTGATTATTTTTATCGGGAATGTTGACAAAGTGTGGAATAAAGTTGATAAAAATAGTCAGTTTTAAAGTTTTCGTCAAAATAGGAGAAATAGATGATTATGAAAAAGCTCAAAGTCACTACGGCAATCATTGCTGTAGCATTATCTGGAACGATGGCACTATCTGACGGATATGGACCCTTCCCAGTAACTCTTAAAGGTTACTCTGGAGATAAAACAAATACCGTTTCTTACTCAGGTCAAATTGCAAGGCATGTATTAGAACAGAGTCTAAAAAAATTAGCTGGCAAAGGTAACGGCGGTGGAAACGCTGCTGATTTGGAAGCGCAGATGCTTTCATATTTCAATGGTTCAGACGATGACCTTCCAATCATTGCACCTAAATCAAAAGATGGATTCAAAATTAAGCAAACATCTTTACACCAAATCTCAAAAGGTAAAAATATCTCTGGTAAGTTTTATGATGGCGCTATGCCAGCATGGCCAGGCAACATGTCGGGTAAAGACGTGGCATATAATATGATAGCCATGGCAGCCAAATCTAATAAAGGTTTTGATGCAGACACCGGATACGACTGGGCTCAATTGATCTCAAAATATACTATGGGAGCAATGGCCTATAATCAGGCTGTAGATAATTACCTTGACGAAAAACTCAGTGCAGAGAAAAAACCTAATAATAAGCCATACAAAGATGGAGTTCATTACACTGGAAAAGAACATTCTTGGGATGAGGCATTTGGATATTGGGGGGCAGCGGCTCACCAGCATGGTTTTAATCCAAATAAAGTCTATGAAATTGCAAAAATGAAAAATCAGGGTGTCGCCGATAAAAACGGAGATGGAATGGTTGACCTTAAATCAGAATATGTATTCGGACCGTGCTACTACGCAGCTGCATTTGATAGATCAGGCACAAAATCTACAAACTACACCAATACAATGTTTGATGCTTTTTTGGATGGTCGTAAATTAATCACCGCTGCAGCTGGAGATGCATTATCAGACAGTGAACGTTCTCAGCTAAAAGCTTATGCTGCGACAATTGAAGAAAATTGGGAAAAAGTACTTGCGGAAGCGGTATTTAAATATGCTGGCTCAGTGTACAAAGACATTAATAAAATGAAAGATCTAAGTGGCGATGATTTGAATAAAGCTTATCGAACCTATGCAAAACATTGGGGAGAGCTAAAAGGTTTCGCTATGGCTATGCAGTCTGGTAAAAGTAACCTTGGAGCAACTGCCACAAAGATGAACGAACTAATTGGTTTCGGACCAGTTACACTAAATAATTCTTACGTAACAGGCATGGATTCCAACGGTAATTTCGTAATGGATCGTAAAAAATCATGGTCTGATTATCAGCTGCATATGCTTAAGATACAGCAAATGATGGTTGATCAGTTTAGCGTTAAAGCCCGTGCAAATGATGGGCTTAACGATTTGCAAGCGCTAACAGATAAATTAGACTCTGCAAGCAGTGCAGAAACTGATTAATATCTAAATGTTGAACTAGTAAGGGCATTATTCTGCCCTTACTTCAGCCAAGTGGTAGCCATCAATGGATGATATTAACATTATCGAATTTTTTCTTTCGGACTTTATTAATCCAAAAAAAAGAGTATTCACAGGTTATTTAATATTATCTGTTGTGCTGGCATCTCTTTGGCTTTTATTCGTTAAACGACAAAGCTTGCAGAGTACTTTTAAAAAGATTTTTGATCGAAAGATACTATGGTCAGGATCTGCAAAAGCTGATTATAAACTCTTCTTAGTCAACAGAGTGTTTACTTTCTTCATATCACCGTTACTGATTTCACAAGTTGCAATTTCTACCGCGATCTATATGTTTTTACACAGCGTAGATAGTTTCAATCAAAATTTTTTCGCTAGTACTCCTACCAGTATTATAATTGCATTGTTTACAATTACTCTGTTTGTAGTTGACGATTTCACAAAGTACATCGTCCACCGATGGATGCACAAAATACCGCTACTATGGGCTATACATAAGGTACACCACTCAGCTAAAACCATGACTCCAATTACAGTTTACCGAGTTCACCCTTTGGAAGGAGTATTATTTTCTTTAAGAAGTGTTTTTGCTCAGGGCTTAGTAATCCCAAGCTTTTTATTTTTTTTTGGCAATGCTGTCGATCTTTACACAATCGTGGGAGTAAACATACTGGTATTTTTTTTCCACGCAACCGGATCAAATTTACGACACAGTCATATAGATATAGCCTATTGGAAATGGCTTGAGCATATTTTGATTTCACCATCACAGCATCAAGTACACCACTCCATTGCAGAAGAGCATTACGATAAAAATTTTGGGGCTGCATTGGCAATATGGGATTGGGTTTTTGGATCATTACACTTATCAGAAAATAAAGGTAAAGTATTTTTTGGATTAGATACCTATGAGAGTGGGAAAGAAAGCAGAATAAAGGATCTTTATTTGGAGCCAATCTACGAGATTGCAAAAATTTTAAAAACTTTCTGTATCAAATTAGTGTCTAGACTACTCAATTGGCTTTCGCTAATTAGGGATCTCTTTTTAGTTCAAATAAAGAAAAATAAATCATAACGACTTTAACAAATAAAAAGAGTAATATTTAATTTGATTAAAAAGTACAGGGAACGTTGCATTAAATCGAATTGATGCTAATTGCCTTTTCAGAGAGAAATAATTTTTTATCTTGAAGGATCCTCATGAGAAAATCTGATGACTTCGGATTTGGCACGCAAATCCGCAAATCCCCCTATTTCGATGCTACAATAGAATGGGGTGCTAAGGGCTTTTCCGTATATAACCACATGTATATACCTAGAGACTTTGGAGATCCTGAACAGAATTTCTGGAACCTAGTTAATGAAGCGATACTCTGCGATGTATCTGTCGAGCGGCAGGTAGAAATTTCTGGGCCGGACGCCGCAAAATTTGTACAACTTTTGACGTGCAAATATATACTGATAACAAATCAAGATGGTGGACTTCTTAACGATCCAGTTCTTTTGAAATTGGCGGATGATCGTTTTTGGATTTCTTTAGCAGATAGTGATATTTTATTGTGGGCACAGGGTGTAGCGGTAAACACAGACTATGAGGTACATATTTTTGAGCCAGATGCTTCACCACTGCAACTTCAGGGTCCAAAGTCTCGGGATATTATGGTTAAGGTGTTTGGGGAAAGTATCTTAGATCTAAAATACTATTGGCATCGAGAATATAAGTGGAACGGTATTTCTTTGATTGTATCTCGCACTGGCTGGTCTAGCGAACTTGGGTATGAGATCTTTCTTACAGATCAAACGATGGGAAGTGAACTTTGGAACCATATTATGTTAATAGGGGAACCTATGGGGCTCAAACCGGGTCACACATCATCAATTAGACGCATAGAAGGCGCCATGTTATCCTATCATGCCGATGCTGACATTAGCACTAACCCTTTCGAGCTGGGCCTTGATCGGCTTGTTAATATAGATTCATCTCAAGAATTTATTGGGAAAAAGGCACTTATTAAAATCAGAACTGAAGGCGTGAATAAAACTCAGGTTGGTTTAGTAATTGAGTGCGATCCTCTTGGTGGCCCTAATACTAAGTTTTGGCCGGTTAAAAAAGGGAAACAAAAAGTGGGGAAAGTAACGTCAGCAGTCTACTCCCCAAGGCTTAAAAAAAATATAGCACTTGCGATGCTTTCCGTTAAATCCATCGATAAGAGTATAAAGTTTCAGGTCGAGACATCACACGGATCATTTCCAGCACATATCGTTGATTTACCATTCTACGATCCAAATAAAAGCATTACCAAAAGTTAAGGTGCCTAATTTTTAGTAATAGCGTCAAAATTTAATGCATTACAGTGTTTCTTCTGGCGATTGAAGAGCTTCTTCTAAACTATCCGCGAGCAAGCCTATTAGCTCATTTATCTCTGCTTCATTAATAATATAGGGAGGCGCTAATAATATATGGTCTCCTATTTTCCCATCAACCGTACCAGACATTGGATAACATAATAGTCCTCTTTTCTTAGCAATAGCCTTAATCTTTCTTGCTATATAATAGGAGGAAGAAAACGGCTCTTTAGTTTCCCTCTCTTCAACAAGTTCTAAGCCATAAAATAATCCTCTACCGCGAATATCTCCAACATGGGTATGTTGACCGAATTTAGTATCCAAAGCATGTTTAAATTGATGTCCCATAACATTAACGTTTTCTAAAATATTATCGTCTAGCAGAACATCCAAAACGGCATTTGCCGCCGCGGCTGCCATGGGGTGACCCAAGTAAGTATGACCGTGTTGAAAAAACCCAGAACCATTTTTAATTGCTGCATAAATTTTGTCGGTACAAATAGTGGCACCTATTGGCTGATATCCAGCCCCAAGACCTTTAGCGATACATACAATATCAGGGGCTATAGCCTCTTGCTCATAAGCAAAAAGAGTGCCGGTGCGTCCCATACCACACATAACTTCATCTAAGATCAAAAGTATCCCATGGTGATCACAAATTTCTTGGATCGTTTTAAAATATCCATCGACTGCAGGAACTGCCCCGAGGGTTGCACCAACGACAGGTTCAGCAACAAATGCCATTACATTTTGTG
>LULK01000042.1_pt2 | contig 65791 bp, 60 predicted proteins | sample 728181 | NCBI WGS metagenome assembly LULK01 (sample SAMN03860291, study PRJNA289734) | marine metagenome | biome: seawater column; feature: ocean; material: water; isolation source: Red Sea water column Station 169 - depth 10m | place: Saudi Arabia: Red Sea | collected 2011-10-15 | depth 10 m | reverse complement strand
TGTTATGATTATATGTGGATTATGTAACCGGCCTATCCCTCTTGATGCCCCCCAAAGTGTGCATCACTTAATTCCCAAGTCGAAGGGAGGCAAAAATGGTCCTACCGTTACCCTTCACCACATATGCCACAAGGAAATTCACATAACTCTGTCTGAGGCTGAACTCGCGCGAACTTATAACAATATAGAGGTTTTGAAAACGCACCCTAGGCTAGCAAAATTTATTTCATGGGTAAAAAAAAGGCCACCAGAATTTTTGTCAAAATCGCGGGTGCGAAAAAAAAAGTAACTATGGTATCATTTCTTTAATCGCCGATATTTGGCTCTTTTTTGAATTTGATATGCCTAAACACAATTCATCAATTCTGGATAATATATTATTCCCAGCGACTATCTCATCAACTAGCCCAAACTCATAGGCTGTTTTGCAAGTAAGTTTTTGGCCTGCTAAAAGTATAAATTTAGCTCTAGAAGAGCCGCAGATTTTGCTCAAACGCAACGCATCACTAGGTTGGGGTAAGTAGCCCAATTTCACAACCGGATAGAAGAAATAGGCTTCTGGGACACTGATCCGTATATCACAGGCCAATACCATTCCCATAGCTCCGCCTGCAACCGTACCGTTTATTGCCGCAATAGTCACACATGGCAGCCGGTGTATCGTATCAGATAAAAGTTCCCATTTAGGTGAGGTTGCTAAATCTTTTTTTTTCACTTCATCTAGGTCTGCACCGGCACTAAAAACTTTACCCGATCCTGTAATAATTAGGGCCTTATTTTCATTTGAAACGCCCGCTATTTCGATCATTTCATCAAGCATATTCGCTGTTATTGCGTTGGCTTTCGACGTACGATCAATAGTAATGTACCGTATATCGTCCCTTAAGTGTGAGGTTATCATACCATACCTATTTGTTGTCTTATAGCTTCGTCTCGCAGACTAACCTCTTTTCCCAAATATTCATTTCCAGGATAAGACGCTAACCAAACCAACGCTTTCGCGGGCCACTTGGGATCAATATGCGCTGACCACTCTAACTGGCTAACCTGATTAATTTTGCTTTTTTTTATCTCTCGCTGCATGTTTGTAGCAACTGTTCCTGGTGATAAGCCAATCGAGCGAATACCACATTGGCGATACTCTAAGTCCACGCAGCGAATTAGCATGTTCACAGCCGCTTTAGATGCGCAGTAGTGGCTCCACGCTTCTAATGGATTATGAGCGGCGCCAGAACTCAAAGTAAGGAAGGTTCCACCACCGCTCTTTAACATGGAGGGAATTGCTAATTTGAAACCGTAAAAAACGCCTTTTAAGTTCACATCTATGATATTGTTCCAATCTTCGATCTTGATATCCACAAGTCTTTGGATTGGCTTTATTCTTCCTGCGTTATTAACAACTATATCAATTTTCCCAAACTCATTTAATGTCTGCGAAATCATTTTTTCTACTTGCTCGGGTTTAGCAATATTCAGAACATGTACTCTTGCAGCAGATCCAACCTCGCGCGCAACACGCGCCAGTTTTTGTTCATCTTGCGCTGCTAATATGACAATTGCTCCCTTTTGGGCAAACTCTTTTGCGCTAGCAGCGCCAATACCGCGGCTTGCGCCAGTCATTATTACAATTTTCCCACTTAAGTTCATTTTTTGGCCAATTTGTTTTCTAATTACACGTATCTGGGTTGACGATAGACTAAGCAAACCCCAGATTAAAGCATATGTTTTTATGAGAAATATGATGATATCTAAGAAGCTTTTCACTGGTATAGTTTTCGTAATCTGTACGTTTGCCTACTCTCAAACTTATGCACAAATGACTGCAACAATTGTTTGGGATGAGATAAAGCAAATCGCATCAGAAAACGGATTTAAAATTTCTGCTATAATAAACCAAAGTGCAGAAGGCATTGATATTGAAGAATTTTCTTTAATTAACAAAGCTTCAGAAAATAACGAGTTTGAAAGGTTAGAAATTGAGTTAGTAGATATTGCGCTTTTAGAAAGAAGTGACGGGTCGGTGGAAATTCGGCCTGATTATGATCAAGAAATAACGATAAAAGTATATGAAGGTAATGGGGTTTCATCCTTTGTTATCAACCCTCTCAGCGACAATACAAATATGATCATAAGTGGAAAAGTTGGAGCACCCGATTTCCAGATAAGTTCTTCACTCTTGGGTGTTGAATTAAACGAATACGAGTTGTCATCAGGATATCAAGGCAATGAACTATTTGAAGCGCGGATAACTTTAGATGGTTTAAATTCAACTCAAGCGTTTGCGGGAACAAAGCAAAATAATCCAAAAAGTTCATTTAAAGCAGATTTTGTAAAATTATTCTTAAACTTTGATATACCAGATGAGCAAACGACAGGACTGATAAATTATCAACTAGAAGATATACTAGTTGTTTCAAGACAAGATAATTCAGTATCATCCAATTCCGCAAATTTACAACTTCTATTAGAAAATGGTTACAATGCTTTAGGCTCTTACAGTGTTGGAAAGGGCTCTGTTGAGTTCGATCTTTCAAGCCCAGACGGGAGTTTAAAGGGTAGATTGGCATCGGAGAAGTCTAATGTTAGTAGTAGCCTTACAGAGGATGGCCTTATTTTTGATGCATATTTCTCAAACGGACTTCTTAAGTTGAGCGCATCTGTATTGCCAATTCCGATAGATATATCTGTTAAAAATGCCAATTATGGAATTACTTTGCCGCTGATAAATAAAGATAAGCCACAGAATTTTGGTGTAAGACTTGGTATTTCTGATTTGCTTATTGCACAAGATTTATGGGGGCTATTCGATCCGAGTAATAGACTTTCAAATGGTCCAATAAATGCTAAGATTTTTTTATCTGGTAAAGCTAACTTGTTTGAAAATCTAACAGAATTGAGTACTGACTTTTATGAAGAGAATTACTCAAGTCAAATTCCTCTTGAAGTTGAGGAAATCCATCTTGAAAAGTTAGATCTTTCTATCATGGGCACGTCTTTACGAGGACAGGGAAAGTTAACTTTAGATAATGAGGATCTCATTACCTACGATGGATACCCTAAGCCAGTTGGATCAGCCGAGTTTGTTTTGTCTGGTGTCAATGCGTTAGTTGATAAATTTATAAACAGTGGGTTTATTGACCCTGATACAGGAATGGGAGCTCGAATGATGCTAAGTATGTTTGCCATACCAACGGGTGACGACGAGTTAACCTCAAAAATCGAGTTTAATAGTCTTGGTCAAGTATTAGCTAATGGACAAAGGCTTAGGTAACTCTAGCTTTGTTATTAAAGCACTCCAACCCTACATGGCGGTATGATTAAAATGACTAATGATACTCTTGATTTTGTTACTCAGAAATTGCTTGACCAAGCTAAATTGATGGGGGCAGATGAGGCAGATGTTATAGCTACAAAAGGCCAATCTCTAAATGTTGATGTTCGACAAGGGGCTTTGGAAAATGCTGATAGAGCCGAAGGTACAGAGGTGGGTCTACGTGTGTTGGTCTCGAAAAGGCAAGCAATCGTCTCATCCTCAGATATATCTGAGGATACGCTTCAGCTGATGGTTGAACGTGCAATTGCCATGGCAAAGGATGCTCCCGAGGACAAATATGCAGGTTTGGCAAATGTTGATCAATTGACTAAAGAGACAGATTTGTTTGGCTTGGAGATTTGTGACCCTGCGCCTGAACCATCTCCATCTAAATTACAGGAAGAGGCTGAAAGAGCGGAAGCCTCTGCCCTGCAAGTGAGTGGAGTTTCTAAGGTGTCAGATGCTTCAGCATCTTATGGAAAATATTCTGTTTTTATGGCTGCCAGTAATGGTTTTACTGCTAACTATGAAAGATCAAGCCACTCGGTTTCCTGCGTTGCGATTGCCGGTGAAGGCTCAGATATGGAACGTGATTATGATGCGGACACCCGAGTTTATCAATCTGATTTAAGGTCACCTGAGGAAATTGGTAGAACTGCTGGATTACGAGCAGTAGAGCGTTTGCAACCCAGACGACCGACTACTGGTAACTATCCCGTACTATATGATGAACGTATCTCATCAGGTCTGGTTAGCCATTTTCTTAGTGCTATAAATGGTGCAGCAATCGCCAGAGGATCAAGTTGGCTAAAAGACTCATTGGGCAAACAAGTGTTGCCTAAAACATGTAGATTGGTTGAAGACCCGCATAGATTAAGGTGTGGGGCTTCTAGATTATATGACTCTGAGGGTTTAGCAACAAAGAAGCGTGAGATTGTGAGTAACGGTATTTTGAACGAGTGGACATTGGATCTGGCCAGTTCACGCAAATTAGGCATGAAGCCAACTGCAAACGCTGGAAGGGGTGTTAGTTCCAATCCGTCACCAACAAATTGGAATATTGAGCTCAGTTCTAGTGAAGATCCCCATGATAATTTATTGAAGGAGATGGGTACTGGTCTGCTTGTGACGTCCTTAATTGGCTCGACAATTAACGCCAATACTGGTGATTACTCCCGGGGCGCATCTGGGTTTTGGGTAGAGGATGGTCAAATTTGTTATCCAGTAAGTGAAATCACAATTGCAGGAAATTTAAGAGACATGCTCAAAGGAATTGTATTGGGAAATGATGCTAAAAAACATCTTTCGTATGTTGTTCCTTCGATATTAGTTGAGAGCATGACGCTTGCGGGATCCTGATCTTAATCTTCTTATCACTGCTGCCAGAAAAGCTGGTGAACTTGCCAAAAATTATGACTTTAGAAAGCTTAAAGTTTGGGAAAAAGAGGGTGGTGCCGGCCCAGTTACAGAGGCAGATATTGAAGTAGATAGAATGCTTTTTAAATATTTAACTTCGGCCAGGCCAGATTATGGTTGGTTATGTGAAGAAAGTACCAGCGATATCCCTCATTATGAGAAAAATTGTGCTTTTGTAATTGATCCCATTGATGGAACTAGAGATTTTATCAAAGGTGGTAACAACTGGTCACATTCTTTTTCTGTCGTAAAAAATGGTAGAGTGAGTGCTGCAGTTGTATATGTACCAAAACAAGACCTTTTATTCTCTGCTTATCTTGGTGGAGGGTCATGGTTAAACGGTGAGAGACTTCATATAAAAGCGCTAAATAAATCTGGTGTGTTCGACTTAATTGCTGCTAAACTCGTCGAAGATGATAAAATCTGGAAGCCAAATTTAAAGCCAAAATTTAATCGAGAACATAACCCCTCGATTGCGTATAGAATGGCTAGCGTGTCCCAGGGTAGATACCACGCAATGATGACATTGAGAGATTCTTGGGAATGGGATGTATGTGCTGGCTCACTTTTAATCAATGAGTCAGGTGGCGTTGTAGTAGACCGCTGCTTATCAACGCCCGTTTTTAATACTAAAAGACAAAAAACCAGCGGAATAATAGCTGGTAACAGACAAGTGGTTGAACAAGTAGGCTTTGCCTTAAATCTTAAGAAACGGCTGCACTAATTTGTGTACAAGTGTTTGGAACTTCAATGGAGCATCTGTAACAGCCAAACAAATACAGTCTTCACCTTCCACAGCGATTGGTTGGTGATCAAGATCTTCATCTGCCATTTCTACATCCCCTGGACCAAACCGCGAGACTTCGTCTTCAAAAGCTCCTTTAAGCACAAGTGTAAGTTCATTTCCATTATGACTGTGGTGGGGTACTGCAGTTCCTGCAGGAATGTAAAGCAATCTAGCTGTCGAATTTCCAGATGTTTTCAGTAAAGACTGCTTTACGCCTAACCCTATCGGTCGCCATTTAACATCTTTTAACGACCCACCAATATAGTCGCTCAGAGCTGACGGTATGTCAGATTCACGACGCACGGTTACCTGTGATGTTTGAGCTGGCTCTTTTTCAATTAATGCCATTACGCTTTCAAAGCTATCGTCACTCATCTCTTCTGGTTCAGATACATCCAACAATGCTCCACCGACGGCTTCATAACTTTCTAATGCAGCTCTGCAGTCATCACACATTGAAATATGGGTAGCAACTGCAAGTGAGAAAGCTTCACACAGTGTCCCGTTTGAATATCTCATCAATAAGTCTTCGCTTAAATGGTGTTTAATTTTTCTATCGTTTTTCATATTTATCCCATTGCATGACGCAATCTCTCTAAGGCTAATCTAATTCTGGATTTAATTGTGCCAAGTGGCAATCCTGTTTCTAATGCTATTTCGCTGTGCGATAATTCTTTGAAAAAAGCTTTTTCAACCAATTGGCGCTGTTTTTCAGGCAAATTTTGAATTGCATCTGCTAAAATTTCGGATTGCTGTTTAAGTTCTAAAGCATCTTCTTGCGCCGGCTCGATTTCATCGGGCCACGTTAATTCATCAGGCTCAGGCCTGCGAATTTTTCTTATAGCGTCGATCCTTTTATTCCTAGCAATTGTAAATATCCAGGTCGATGCACTTGCTCTGGCTGGATCAAAAAGATGTGCTTTATTCCAAACGGTTGCCATTGCTTCCTGGCTACATTCTTCCGCCATTGTCGGATCTGCTCCGGCTTTCATCAAAAATGACTTTATTCTTGGAGCAAAGTGGTTAAACAATTGTCTAAAAGCAACTCTATCTTTGTCGTTGCTAACCATTAACAGAAGCTCTTCCCAATCATGACCTTTGTTATCGCTCAATATCCGCTGTCCCATACCAGTAGAGTGCATTGAAATGCTACCACTCCTGTCACCAGATGGCGAGTAAGGATTTTCGATATCGTCAAATAATTTTAACATTATTAGTTATTCGTTAAAAATTGTGATTTGGATCAAAAAATTTTATTTCATCCAAATTGTATCCGGACTCGTAGTTAAAGATAAATTACCGGAGTAGAATATGAATTTTGTTACAACGCCTAGCCCACTGAGAATAGCAATTATAGGGGGTGGCATCTCTGGTATGGGGGCAGCTTATCAGCTGTCCCATTTCGGTAAAGTATCATTATACGAAAGTGAAGTCAGGTTAGGTGGCCATGCTAGAACTGTATTTGCTGGGAAACGTGGCGACCAACCTGTAGACACAGGGTTTATAGTATTCAATAAAATAAATTATCCTCATCTAATGGCTCTTTTCGATGAGTTAAATGTTCCAATTTGTCAAAGCAACATGAGTTTTGGTGCATCAGTTAGAGGGGGTGAGATTGAATATGGATTACGCAATTTTCAATCCTTATTTGCTCAGCCAAAAAACCTCAAAAATTTTAATTATCTAAAGATGTTAATGGACATACTGAAGTTCAATAAAAAAGCAGCAGCTTTAGCAACTGACAATTCAATGACAATACGAGAACTTTTGCACAAATTGGGTACAGGTAACTGGTTCAGGGACTACTATCTGCTGCCTTTTTCAGGCGCCATATGGTCTACACCCAAGGACAAAATACTTGATTTTCCGGCTCACTCGATGATTAGCTTCTTTGAAAATCATGCGCTTTTAAATCGTACCGGGCAACACCAATGGTTCACCGTAAAGGGTGGATCGGTCCAATATGTGGATCGACTCAATCGAGAACTAGTGAAACGGGATGTTTCACTGCGTTTGGGTGAGTCAATTAAAGAAGTCAAACGCGGCCCGCTGGGGGTTCAGATTTCAAGTCAGAAAAGTGACTTCGAATATTTTGATCACGTCGTTTTTGCGACCCACAGCGATGATACCCTAAAAATGCTAGTAGATGCAGATCACCGTGAATCTAAAGCACTAGATGCTATAAAATACCAGTCTAACCAGGCGGTTTTACATCATGATGAGAGCGTCATGCCAAAGAGTAAAAACTGCTGGGCAAGTTGGGTATACACAGAGAATAATAAACGGTCATTGGGCCCAATAGGCTTAACTTACTGGATGAATTCTCTTCAACCAATTCCTAAGGCCGATCCAATGTTTGTGACCTTAAATTCAAAAAATAAAATTGATCCTTATAAAATTTATGATGAGGTTACTTTTCGGCATCCTGTTTATGATTTACCTGCACTGGAAGCTCAGAAAGATCTTGCGGAAAAAAATGGTCAGCGGAATACTTGGTTCTGTGGAGCATGGATGAAGAACGGTTTCCACGAAGATGGGTTAGCTTCGGCGTTAGACGTTGTAGATAAGTTTTCAGATAGAATATCCGTTAAGATTGCAGCGCAATGACCAACGTAGATTACGTAGATGGCTTCACATGGCATGGAAGATTGGGTGATCTAAAAAACGCTTTCAAATATAAAGTCGGATTTGTACTTCTTGATCTTGACGAAAATGCGCGAGGACCAGCTTTTTTTTCTAGGACTTCTGGAAATTTTTTTGGTATCGTAGACAGTGATTATGGTGGTCCACCAGGTGCTGGTAGGAGTAGTGAGTGGGTTCGTGAGGTTCTCGCGAGCTATGACCTTAAAGGCGTTGAGAAGATATTTTTGCTGGCTCAACCTAGAATTCTAGGCCACGTATTCAATCCTGTAAGTTTTTGGCTTTGTTATAAAAAAAACGGCAGCCTATTAGCCGTAATTTCAGAGGTTACAAATACGTTTGGTGATAGGCATTGGTATATTTCTTACAATAAGGATCACTCAGAAATTCGTCCTAAAGATCGTTTAAACGCTCAGAAGATTTTTCATGTTTCGCCGTTTCAGCCGATTGAAGGTCAATACGAATTTCGCTTTGACATTAGGCAGGATAAAATTGGCATTTGGATAGATCTAAATCACCGCAATGGTGGCATAAAAACTAATCTTATTGGTACCAGGCGCAAATTAACCAACCTGGGAATAATAAAGTCGGTAATCTCTCGCCCTCTAGGATCTAGAAGAGTACTAGGGTTAATTCATTGGCAAGCACTAAAGCTCTGGTGGAAGGGAGCACGCTATCGAAGTCGGCCAGAACCTCCTAAAATTGATATTAGTCAATGATGCAGGCCACACATCGCTTTTCAAGCCTTGCTTTCGTAATTGGCATGGCTGGCCTTCCTGTATACATACATGCGCCTAAGTATTTTGTCGATGTATACGGAATAAGCTTATTTACCATGGGCTTAATAATGTTCATATTAAGGCTTATTGATGTTTTTCAAGACCCTTTACTGGGTATTATCGCTTCCAAAACTACACGTTTTGGGGCTCTACCAATAGCATTAGCTGTAGCAGCAATGTCCGTTGGGATGATAATGTTGTTTGCAATAAAAAGTCCATTATCGCCATCATTATGGTTTTTTATATCACTTTTTATGGTTTTTACTGGTTTTAGTTTTGCGTATATTCGTTCTTACGCCCAGGGTCTAATAAATCTGGGGGCAAACGACCAGATACGTTTGGCAAGATGGCGTGAAGTTGGAACAACGCTAGGAATTTGTGTAGCTGCGATTTTGCCTACCTTCTTTCTTATTTTCGCAGACGATGGATATGCATACTTTGCAATATTTTTTTGTGTGATTGCTGTGGCAGCCGTCGTATACGTTTGGCCTCAATTTCCTGCTGCTGATAAATTCGAAAGTAAAACTAATTCTTTCTTACGCTTGCTTAGTGCAGTCAAAGATTTACAACTGAGAAAGTTATTGGTACTTGCTCTGGTCAACTCAAGTCCTGTCGCTCTCAGCTCCACTCTTTTTCTTTTCTTTGTTGAGAGCCGTTTAAACGCTCCGGATTGGGCAGGAATATTTCTAATATTATTCTTTTTGGCGGCAGCAATAGCTACGCCGTTCTGGACCAAATTAGCTGATATTCATGGTATTTTTAACATTTTGAGAGTTTCAATGGCTTTGTCCATTCTTTCATTTTTTGGGGCCTCATTCTTGTCGGCGGGAGATATCCTAATATTCTCTTTAATTTGTTTATTAAGTGGCGCCACTGTGGGTGCTGATCTAGCTTTATTGCCAGTGTTATTTGCTCGTCAGATAGAAAGTAGCAAAATAGAGCCGGACCTTGGATTTAGCCTATGGAATTTTGTGTCAAAAGCAACTTTAGCCTTTGCAGCAATAGGAGCGTTACCATTACTCGGATTAGTTGGGTTTAATTCAAGTGGCCCAAATTCTCAAAATGCTTTGTTGGCTCTTACGTTCGGTTATGCGGTTTTACCTTGTATGCTGAAATGCATATCCATTGTATTACTTTTCAAATTTATTCGCGGTGAGGGGTTCATTTCTCATGCGTGACTTCCAGAACAAGACTTATTGGATAGTTGGTGCAAGCGAGGGCTTGGGGAGAGCTTTAGCAATCCAGTTGGCTGAAGTAGGCGCTAAAGTTATTATTTCCGCCAGGAATGAAGAAAGACTTATTGAATTATCTGAAGAACTTGGATCCAATTCATTAGTTTTACCTATGGATGTTACAAAGGAGTCCAGTGTCAGAAGCGCATACAGTAAACTGCCTGGAACTATAGATGGTTTTATATATGTTTCGGGAGTTTACTGGCACATGAGCGCTTCTTCATGGGATCGAGAAAAAGCTGAGGAAATGGTCGATGTAAACCTAGTTGGAGCAATGAGGTGTTTGGCTCACTTGGTTCCTAAATTTATGAAACAAGGGTCTGGTCATATTGTATTGACTGGGAGTATTGCTGGTTACCGCGGTTTGCCGGGATCAGTAGGGTATTGTGCCTCAAAAGCTGGGTTAATGTCTCTTGCAGAAACATTGAAAATAGATCTTTCAAAAAGCAATATTGATGTTCAGCTTTTAAACCCTGGATACATTAAAACTAGGCTTACAGATAAAAACCCCTATAAAAAAATATACGTTATGACACCAGAGGAAGCTGCACAATTTTCAGTAATGCATATGAGATCTAATCGTTTTCAGTCATCATTTCCACGTATTTTTTCAATAATAAGTAAAATTATAAAAAACTTTCCTGACTGGCTATATTTTAAAATTTTCAGTTAGACAGGATATCTATTTTGTTTGTATCAATTATGACGAATAATATTTAGGTATTGGGCTAGCTCATCGATTATTGATAACCAATTATCTACTATATCTATATTGCTTGGTGCAGCTTGAACTCCTGCCTCAAGCTTTTTTTGTATGACTGCTTCAACTGCAAGAGATACTGGCTGTGACACAAGCCTTGACATAGCACTTTCCCCACCATCTCCCCAAGCATCCATAACGAATGATTTGTGCCACTTCACTGAGTTTTCAATTTCCGCTTTGAGTGAAACACATAAAACTACTCTGTCTGGCTCGTTTTTTTCGTAGGCATTATCGTTCCACAATTGATCCGAAATTTCTTTCAAGCGATCATCACCAGTTTTTCCTGATAATCCCTCTATCTCATTAAAAATATCTTGCCATGCAGAGCTCCACCCATTTAAACGGAGAGTTCCGCGCACAAAGTTTTTTACTTGCCAAGTGGGCTCAAATTTATAATCCTCGATAAAAGGCAGGCTATCTCGGTTAGGATATACTTCAAATGTTTCTGCTTTTTCTAATGGGGCCTGGTACGATGAAATTGCCTTCCATGGGCGGTCCACGTTAAACTCTTTGAAATCACGAATTGATTTAGATGGTGACTTTAGTGCCTTTAATACCCCTAATGGCGACCAACTAAATTTGTATTTAAACGCATTTTCGAATTTTGGAATACCTCCACAATAAGAGAGAAAGCTTAATTCATTTTTGATATTATATTCTTTGGATTGGCGATAATCACTAACCAGTTTGTGAGCCATTAAGTGATCAATTCCAGGATCCAAACCTACCTCATTGATACAAACTCGATTTATTTTCTTGAATTCACTATCAAGCATCCGCATCTCGGGTGCTATATAGGATGAGCTAACAAAGTGAGCCTTTTTTAAAATTGCCAATGAAGCTAAAGGCACATGCCAATCTGCTGGCAGCATGGATACGACAATATCGTTTTCTTCTAAACAATCTTGAAGTGAGGTTTTGTCAAATACTCTAATATTGTTTGTGATGTCTCCAACGGCAGCATTAGCCTTGTCAACTGTTCTGTTCCAGACAACTACATCATATTCATTTTTTATTAGTCTCCTTAGACCTGGAATTGCCGATAAGCCTGCTCCACACCAATGAACTGTCATTTTATACTCGCTTTAAATTTTCTAAATAAGTTTGATGTGCTCTTAACCAAACGCCCTGATTTAGTTTGTCTAACTCCAATAAACTTGGCAATAGCTGAGATGCAAAATCTACAGAGCTTTCTAGAGGGAGAAGTGAAGGTAGGTTATCAATTGCCATCACATCTAAAATAGGTTTTTCACTCACGCGAGTTACTGGCTCTGACCAAGTTGTTACAGAATCGTATAAAGCAATTGGATTATGCTCACTACCAGGATCACAAGCTATGTCTCCTATTATGCTGAGGTTTTGATTTTGTTGAATTATTTCTTCTGAGATAAAGGTTGGTGTTTCTTTATTTGCAACAACACAGTTGAAGAACAAATCATGGTTCAAGATATCAATGAACGCCTCTTTTTCTTTGGTCTCCTTTATATCCCACTTTGTTGTCTTGATATTCATCTTTTCACAGAGATCTATAACGCCGCTACCAACTCGGCCAAGGGCTCCAATAACAATCGCACTTTTTGGTAGCAGTCTGCTACTTTCTAGTTCATTTCTTATTTGTTCATCCAAGCTATCTTTATCATTGTAGATAGCAAAAACTTTTGAACTTTTTTTTAACTTTTGAGAAACCCAGCATGATATTGTTACTGCTGCGCCCGCATATCCAGCCCAATATCCAAATGCAGCTACCCTCTTGCCTGCAGGACTTACCAAGTATTCAATATCGTACAAAGTACCGCCACCAACTTTGAATCTTTTTAACAAAGTCTCAGCCATTGGTTGGTCTTTAAATGCGTGACCAAACATAATATGCCGATGTTTAAGCGGAAACGGTTCATCTGGTAGCTCCTTTAAACCAAATATGATTGTTTCCAGGGGTGCGTTTGGCCAACTTTTTTCTTCGATAATCTCGCATCCTACGTCACGATATTTTGAACTAGGGATAATTCGTGAGTTACTGTCCTCTACTGAAACTTTAATTCCTTTTTTAAGTAAGTGCGCAGCCTCTAGTGGTGTAATACCAACTCTTTTTTCGTTTTCTCTACACTCTGCTCTTACTAAAATGTGCGTCATTTAGATTGTAATTCCTTAAAATATTAGAAAAATGTTCGGGATTTAATCCTACTAAAATGATCCAAATGTGGTAGAGCGTTTACTTGCTCTACATTAAATTGACCATTCGAGTAATTAAGCGTTGTTACTCCCGTATTCATTGAAGCTAGCAGGAACTTTATCATAGCGGTATCACTCAAACCCAAACAATTTTGAAGAACTTTCGTGATGATACCGCCAGAAGTAACTACTAGTACACGGTCGCCACTGTCTTTTAGAACATCAGAAACTTGGGATACTCTTTCTACAAAATCAACATAAGACTCGGGTGCATTTACTATTTCAGCGGCTTTCCATTTTGACATAATAAACTGAAAGTGTTCTTCAAAATCTAGACCAGACTTTGGTGGTTGTTTGCCAAATTGTTTTTCAACCAGTGTGGATAACGTATAGTATTGGATCTCATTTAACCTTGGATCACGTATTATTTCTTTTTGATTATGAGGCTCCAATAAATCTGCAGTATCTCTCTGACGTAGTAGGGTCCCACTGAAGCAAACATCAAAAGTAAATTCATTTTTCTTAAAGTACTGTCCCAGCCATCTGGCTTGCATTTTTCCTAATGAGCTCAGCTTGTCGTAAGATATTTCATCTTTAGCCTCAGAATTAGCCTGCCCATGGCGCACTAAGAAAATTTGAACCATTTATATTGACCGTATAAAACTTGACTTAATTATTTGTATAAAGTTCGTGTGAATTTTTAAAAGATAGAGACAATAACATAAATACTGATTTGGCAACCGTTTGTTTATATTTAGCCCTGGTTAATAACCATTCTCTCTATCTACCAAATATAATAGCTCTTGACCATTTTCTGCTCTTTCTATGTTCATAGCGATGACTTGTGACGCTGTTTTTGGTCTTGTCTCAGAGGCTTTATGAGGTATGACTGTAACTTTATTATTCGACCAATACTGATGATTTTTAGGAAGTGGCTCAATCCTGAAGACATCTAATGTGGCGTGCTCAATTTGACCAGTTTCTAATGCCGCCAGTAAAGCATCATCATCAATAAGCGGACCACGACCTGGATTTAGTACAAAAGCACCCCTTTTTAAAAGATTAAGTGTATGTTGATTTAATATATTTTGTGTCAGTGGTGTATCCGGTAAGAGCAACACTACAATGTCGGCATCCAGTAATGATGAATCGATTTGATCATCACCATAAAAGCATAGGATGCCATCTACTCTTTTCTCCCTCCTAGACCATCCACGAACATTAAAGCCGAGTCTTTCAAGAGCTATTCCGCATGCAGTTCCGAGAGTGCCCAATCCCAGTATTGTTATAATTCGGTCTTTTGCTAATGGTGGAACATACGAACGCCATATACCATCTTGGCCATGAATATGTTTATCGATCCCAAGATGGTGACGTAACGTGTGCCCGGTAACCCATTCTACCATTCCATCAGTCAAACCTGAATCGACCATTCGAGCTAGTGGTACGCTAGTCGGAGCGTAGATTATGTAATCCACTTCACTTGGTGTGATAGTTATTCCTAATTCGTAATCTAAAGATTTGTCATCAAGTGCGTCTTGCAGTGGTGCTTTATAACGTCTCCAATTCTCTTCATTTGCTGAAAATAAAATTTTGATCGTCATATGTTTCCTCTTGGTCTGTGGACATGAGCCGACTGAATTAAACCAAATGCACCCATCAGAACTAACATAGCAGATCCTCCATAACTAATTAGAGGTAAAGGAACTCCCACTACGGGTGCTAAGCCCATGACCATAGACATGTTGACTGCAAAGAATAAGAAAAATGTTACTGTTAGGCCCAGGGATAATAGTGAGGCAAACCTTTCTTTGTGTCTCAATGCTGAGTGCAAACAAAAAATTATAATTCCTACATAAATTGCTAAAATCGAAATTGTTCCTATGAAACCGAACTCTTCAGCAATAGTTGTAAATATAAAGTCTGTATGCTTCTCGGGCAAAAAATTTAAGCGAGACTGAGTTCCCTCCATGAAACCTCTCCCAGTCCAGCCGCCCGAGCCCAAGGCAATTTTGGATTGGGTAATATGATATCCTGCTCCTAAAGGGTCTTTGTCTGGGTCTAAAAATGTGTCAATTCTTAAAAATTGGTAGTCTTGAAGTAATTGCCAGTCTGTACCTCGGCTTTTGAAAAGTGCTACAACAAAGCCACCTGTTAGTGCGATGACTGTCCCAAAATAAATCCAGTGCACACCTGCAAGAAACATTAGTGTTACACCCGAGAGAAGTAAAAGTATTGAAGTGCCGAGATCAGGTTGTTGAAGAACGAGCAAAACAGGTACAGATATAAAAATTATCGGCACTAAGACCCAAAGTGGTTTCGACACTTTATCTGTAGGAAGCCAGTCATAGTAAGCCGCCATTAACATTACTAATGCTACTTTTGCCACTTCTGATGGTTGCAAGTTGATGAAACCTAAGTTTATCCACCTCTGAGCGCCCATTCCGGTATTTCCTAAGAACTCGACGAGTAAAAGTAGCAAAAGTGCTACTATATATATTGGAACAGAGATATTTCGCCAAATCCAAATCGGCGTCATGGCGATTATAAACATCACGAACAAGCCGACTGAAAATCTTTGTATATGAGCTAGTGCCCATGGTTCCCAACTACCACCAACTGAGTAAAGCATTGCAAACCCGGAACATGCAGCGCCAATTATCAAAGCAATCAAGCCCCAGTTAATAAATATAACTTTCTTCCAGCCCGATGGTACTGTTTTAACCCGGTATTCAAGGTAGCTCATGCTTGGACTTTCGATGACTTTGTCGTTTTTGGCATTAATTTTTTCAAGTCGCGTTGCTGATCATAAATTCTAGCTCGATCTTCTACCGGATATGCTGTTATTGGAGGAGTACCTTGGTAAATGGCTTGAAGTGTAATGTCTCTAGCAATAGGTGCTGCGACAGTCGACCCACTTCCGCCATGTTCCACGACAATTGATACTGCAATTTTTGGATCATCGTATGGGGCATAATTTACAAACAAAGCATGGTCACGTTGTCCCCATGGAAGATCTTTGTTGTCCAAAACACCCTGTGTTCTTTCAACTGCAGAAATGTTTCTTACCTGGGATGTACCAGATTTTCCTATAATTTGACTTTTCTTATCCAAAACTCTCGAGTGGTATGCCGTACCTCTTTTATGGTTCGTAACTTCAAAAAGAGCTTTCCTTATAAGATTTAAGTTGTTTTCGTTTAGATTTATCTGATCCGGTATTTTCTCTTTCTCAACTCCATTTACTGACTTGATCAATTTCGGTAAAATTTCGTTGCCTGTTGCGATGCGGGCAATCATGACTGCAAGCTGTAAAGGAGATGACAGCACATATCCCTGACCTATTGATGAGTTAACGGTATCACCAACAACCCATTCTCGGGACCGTGCTTTTTGTTTCCAAATTTTATCTGGTACAATACCTGATGTGACAGCGGACATTTCGATATCGAAAGATTGTCCTAAACCTAGAATTCGAGCAACCTCGGCAATTTTCTCAATTCCCACCTTTTGGGCTAATTCATAATAGTAAACGTCACAACTCTCTCTGAGAGATTTTACTAAGTCTACGTTGCCGTGGCCATCACGTTTCCAACAATGAAATTTTCGGTTCGAGACTTCTATGTGTCCATTGCATCTAATTTTTTCTCGATGATTTATAATACCTGCCTCAAGTGCTGCAAGAATTGTGACCATTTTAAATGTAGATCCAGGTGGGTATGCATCCTGTACTGTCTTTGAAGCTAAGGGTCTATGGTTATCATCTCTTAATGCACCGTAATCATCAAACGAAATCCCACGAACAAATTTATTTGGATCATAAGTAGGAGATGAACAAATAGCTAAAATTTCCCCGGTTTTACAATCTAGCACAACCGCTGAAGCACTTTCAGTACCCAACCTTGCACGCACATATGCTTGCAAATTCGTATCCAATGTCAGTTTTAAGTTGGCGCCTTTAGATCCCTCTTTTCGTTCTAATTCTCTCATCACGCGACCAAGGGCATTTACTTCTACCTTTTTTGTTCCTGCTTTACCGCGAAGAGTGGCTTCTAATTCTCTTTCCACTCCTACCTTCCCAATCTGGAACCTGGGTATTTTTAAGAGCGGATCAGGGTCTTCCCGTATTTCTAAATCACGGCTACTTACTGGGCCAACGTATCCAACAACATGTGCAAAAATTTCACCCAACGGATAAGTTCTCGAGAAGGCTATTTCTGGGTTAATGCCTGGTAACATTGGGGCGTTTGCATGAATTTTTTCAATATCCTCTCTTTCTAGTCTATCAGTGATTGTTACAGGTAGAAATTTTGCACTGCGTTCTAGCTCGGCCTTAGAGCGCTCAATATCTTCAGGGGATAAATTTATTAGTTTTGACAAACGCTCAAAAATTACATCTATATCACCTGCGTCTTCAGCGACCATAGTAACACTGTAGCTCGCTTCGTTTCCTGCTAATTTAACTCCATTTCTATCATATATTTCGCCTCTTTGGTTTGGGACCAGTCTGAGGTTTATCCTATTTTCATCTGCAACGAGTCTGAAGCTCTCTGCTTTCTCGATTTGAAGATGATGCATCCGCCAGGCCAATAATCCGCAAAAGCCAAGCTGAAGGCCACCAATTAATAAGCCTCGCCGTCCTGTGCGAAAATGTCGATATGAAACTATATTTGACTTATGCCACATATTAAAATCTCTAGATTACGCGCCCACTTCTAGTAAAATATGGTCTTTTTACACGAAATACATAATGAGAAACCAGCACAATAATAGGATATGTAGATATATTTAATATCGTTTGGATTAGGGAAACTCTGAGTTCTGTTGTATTTACAAATGATACTAAGAGCACCAAATGGTGGATTAATGAGATAGCAGCAAGCGCCAATGATACTCGAACCCACTCAGCTAGGAATGATTTGTCGTCTGACCTTGCTGTAAAAGCCTTTATCCAAATTAGTATGATAATGCTTGCTCCAGAAAATAATCCTGGTGGGCGATGCTGCAAAAAGTCTTGCAAAAGAAGGATAGCTATAATTAGTGGAATTGGCACAAAATTTGGCTCTCTCAATGACCAGCAAAATATTACTAACAATAGAATATTCGGCCAAGGCCAGCTTTGAGGTGTCGTTTGGAGTGGCATCAAATTGGTCAAAATAAGAAAAATAGCGATTGCTACGAAAATAATACGGTAAATCCATATTCGTTCGCTTGGAATGTTACTCACTGGAGCTCTCATTTACTTTCTCATAAGTTTCTGTAGTGGTGGAAACATCAATTTCTGTTTTTTTTCGGATTACCAAACTCCCAAAGCTATCAATTGCTTCTGTACCATAATCCCGCAGTACTTTCAGGAACTCTAATCGTTCATAGTCAGCGGCTAACCTGGTTCTAATTCTATTATTAGGGTCCAAGGCTAGTGTTCCAATCAGAAGTCCTGCTGGAAGCACACCGCCTCTGCCCGATGTAACAACTCTATCGCCAGGCCGAACCAGGTCAACATTTTCGATAAATTCCACGGGAGGGGCAAATGAATTGTCGCCCATAAGTATGGCGCGTTGTCCAGAAGGCTGAATGATAACGGGTATCTGACTTGCAGTGTCTGTCAGCAAAATAACGCGACTGGTTGACGAACCTACGCCTGAAATTCGACCGACCAAACCTAAACCATCCATCGCAGCCCAACCATCTTGTATACCATCTCTTGAGCCGATATTTAGTAAAACTGATTGACGAAAGGGCGATCCGCTGTCTGCGATTACGATACCACTAACATGAGTCAGTTTGCTGTCCACTCTTAGCTGATTAAGATCCAGTAAACGCGCATTTTCTTGTTCTAATTGCAAAGCTGCCTCTTTCCAGCTTTTCATTTGTTGTAGTTCTCTTCTTAATTCTTTATTTTGTTCTAAAAGTTTTTCATAGCTCTGATAATCCTGCGCAAGTTTTACGACTGATGTCATTGGACGCAACATCCATTCAAAACTAGGTACGAATGTGTCGATTACCAAAGCCCTGAATTTTTCGACTCGAGGACTATCTATTCTCCATAAAATAAAAAGCCCGAAGAGACCTAAAAGCAAAATAACAGTTATTGCCCTGCGGAGAGGTGCAAAGTAGTCGGTCTGCGTTTGTCTATCATTACTCAAAAGGTGAATTTACTCGTTTTAACTATCGTAATCTATTGCATGTCGTAGTTGCTTTTCGAATTCCAAAGCTTTTCCAGTCCCAAGAGCTACACAATTTAAACTTTGATCAGCTATTGAAACGGCAAGTCCTGTCCTTTCTCGAAGTGCAAGGTCCAAGTCCCCAAGTAATGCGCCGCCTCCAGTAAGCATGACACCGCGATCTACGATATCTGCTGCTAAATCAGGTGGAGTTGTTTCTAGCGCTGTCATTACAGCTTCGCAAATTTGTTGAACAGGTTCACTTAATGCCTCTGCGATATGCAATTGCGTTATTTCAATTTCTTTTGGAATACCATTTAGAATGTCACGCCCTCTAATCATCATAGATGAACCTCTTCCGTCGTCTGGAGCCCGCGCTGTCCCAATTGATGTTTTTATTCGCTCTGCCGTGCTTTCCCCAACCAACAAATTGTGGTGTCTTCGAAGATAATTTATAATACTTTCATCCATCCTGTCGCCACCAACACGAATAGATCTAGCATACACTATGTCACCCAGTGATAGTACTGCTACTTCCGTTGTTCCTCCGCCTACATCTACAACCATATTTCCCGTTGGATCAGTTATTGGCATGCCGGCACCAATAGCTGCTGCGATTGGCTCTGCGATTAACCCAGCTTTTCTTGCGCCCGCTGAAAGAACTGATTGGCGTATTGCTCTTTTTTCCACAGGAGTCGCCCCGTGTGGTACGCATACAATAACCTTTGGCTTAGAGAATGTTGATCTCTTATGCACTTTCCTTATGAAATGTTTTATCATTTCTTCAGCAACATCAAAATCCGCTATCACGCCTTCTCTCATAGGGCGTATGGCTTCAATACTGCCTGGAGTGCGCCCAAGCATTAATTTTGCATCTTCGCCTACGGCTAAAACTTTTTTTCCGCCATCCTTAACATGGTAGGCGACAACGGATGGTTCGGATAAGATGACACCTCTGCCTTTTACATAAACTAGTGTGTTCGCGGTTCCCAAATCTATTGCCATATCCTGCGATAAAATACCGATAATACTTGATAACCCAACCATAAACCCGCGCCTTTTTAAAAGTGTTATCCTGTATGATTCTTATACAAGTCTTTAAAGTATTCTTATAAGCATCAACTGCATTTAGATAAAGGTTTATCTACTAACATACAGATTATTTTACATAGGTTTAAGTAATTAATATCATTAAAAATAAATGCTGGGCTAATAGTAATTCTATTTGTCAATAAAAGGGCATAAGTCGTATTTTTGATTTTTAATGTCGGCTGGGTTCGGTGTTAACACAAGATAATGCTAGAGAAGTATTATCGGTAGGAGAGAATAATGAAAACCAATGTTAAAGCAGTTGTAGTTGGTGGTGGTGCTGTCGGAACATCTATTGCCTATCATCTAGCTAGAGGGGGCTGGAATGATGTCATGCTATTAGAGCGGGACGAATTGACATCCGGCTCAACATGGCATGCAGCAGGGCTCCTTCCTTTATTCAATATGTCCTATGCAACAACGCATATTCATCAATATTCTGTCGAATTTTATAAAACGCTTGAAGCCGAAACGGGGTTGAATGCAGGTTTTTCGGTGGTTGGAAATCTCCGCATGGCTCAAAGTCAGCACAGAATGGACGAGTATATGTTATATGCTTCCACAGCTGAAACTTGTGGTGTGCCATTTGAATGGATGACGCCAAACCAAATCAAGGATCGCTGGCCGTTAGTCCGTACAGAAGATTTAGTTGGGGCTATTTATCATCCAACAGATGGTTATATAAACCCTGCGGACGTTACAATGGCCATGGCAAAAGGAGCTCGCCAAAGAGGTGTATTTATAGAGCGCAAACTACAGGTTGACTCTTATCATTGGAGGGGGTCTGAGTGGGAGATAATTTGTAGTAAAATGGTTGAAAAGGGCGGTAACTTAGTCCAAAGCAATGAAAAAATTACAATTACTGCTGAGCATGTAGTGACTGCAACAGGCAATCATGCGCAAAGGACTGCAGCTTCATTAGGAATTAAAATTCCAGCAATACCAGTTGAGCATCAATTTATCGTTACTGAGCCAGATAAAGAATTAGTTAAATTTAGGGAGCTAGGTAATTCGGAACACCCAGTTTTAAGGGATGCAGACGCTAAATGGTATGTACGTGAAGAGCGAGGTGGCTGGATACTTGGACCATATGAAAAAAATGCACCTGCTAGATTCGAGTATGGGGTGCCAGATAGTTTTAGAGCTGATCTATTCCCTCTAGATTTAGATCGCATTGAGCAAGAATATTTATCAATGATCCATAGAATACCTTCTACTGAAGAGGTAGGCCTAAAGGATGATTTTAACGGTCCGATATGCTACACACCCGATGGGAACCCACTTGTTGGTCCGGCGCCTGGTCTGCGAAACCTCTGGCTCGCCGAAGGCTTTAGTTTTGGCATCACGGCGGCTGGTGGAACAGGTTATTATTTAGCACAAATGATGATTGAGCTAAGCGTTACGGGAAGTGGATGACAACTGAGTATGCCGCAAGAAAGAATGAAGAATGCTATGAGCATGTTTATATTTTGCACCATCCTGATGAGGAAAGAGAAGCATGTAGGCCATTAAGGACTGCTCCCGCGTATGATCGGCAGAAAAAATTAGGAGCACAATTCGGTCAGGTGAATGGTTGGGAACGTCCGAATTATTTTGGGCCTGTTGGTGCTGATGAAAACTTTGACCATCAGTCACGAAGCTTTCGAAGGGGGAGCTGGTGGAAATATGCACTTGCTGAGGCAAAAGCAATAAGGAGTGGCGTAGGAATAATTGATGCTACAGCTTTTACAAAGCACATTGTAAAAGGTCCAGGAGCATCGAGTTTTTTGGATTGGTTTACTTGTAACAAACTGCCAAAAGTTGGTCGCATTAATTTAACATATGCTTTGACTGATGCTGGAACAACGAGAACTGAATATACAATAGTAAGGTTGAAGCAAGATGAGTTTTACCTTGTTTCAGCTGGTGCCTGGACTGACTATGATGCAGATTTCCTAATAAAGAGTGCTCAAGATAAATCTCCCGAATTTGGGTATATTGAAATACAGGATGTGACATCGCAATGGGGTGTTTTCGCTGTAGCAGGGCCTAAATCTCGTGATTTCTTATCCCAACTTGTTAGGGACGAAGACCAAGATACTGCTTTATCGAATGCCCGCTTTCCTTGGCTTAGTTTTAAAAGACTTGAATTAGAAATGTGTCCAATTAATGCAATTCGAGTCTCTTACACTGGTGAATTAGGTTGGGAATTACATCATCCAATCGAAATGCAGAATTACCTTTTTGACTTATTGCAGAGTGCCGGAGCGAAGGATGCAACGCCGCTTGAGGCAGATCTTCCACGCTTTGTGGATATGTCAAAAGACTTCAATGGTAAGTTGCAAATGGAAAAAATAGGCATAAGGTCAAAGTGTGTTACCTTCCTTATAGATGGCCCAGTGGATGCAGACCCATGGGGTCGAGAAGCGCTTTACACTGAAGATGGCACTGAAAGAGTTGGGAGATTAACATCTGGTGGTTATTCAGTTGTTTTTGAAAAATCAATAGGTATGGGTTATGTAAAGCCAAGTTACGCAATTGAGGGAACAAAGCTGAAGGTTAAAATTCAGAATGCTTTGTGGGATGCTGTTGTAACTTCTGATAGTCCTTACGATCCAAAAAATGAAAAGCTTCGGAATGGATGATTGTACTGAAGAAGAGTTGCTGGGATATTTGGTTTAACATAAAACAGAAATACCCGGGGCTTGGTACTAGCTGATTTAACAAAGCAAATTTAATCTTTATGAATTCAATAGTAGTTAAGAGAACGCCACTCTAAAATGGCGTTCTACATAATAACGTTTAGCTTTCTTTTTTATCTTCAACTACTTCTTCACCGGTATCCTGATCCACAACCTTCATTGATAACCGCACCTTACCCCTATCATCAAAGCCCATTAGTTTAACTTTAACTTCTTGACCTTCTTTCAATACATCAGATGGATGGTTAAGCCGGCGATTTTCAATTTGGCTCACATGTACTAGACCATCTCGCTTGCCAAAAAAGTTTACGAATGCCCCAAAATCAACCAGCTTTACAACCGTACCAGTGTATATGCTGCCGACTTCTGGCTCTGCGACGATAGAATGAATCATATCATATGCTTTTTGAATTGATGCTCCATCTGGAGAAGCAATTTTAATTGTTCCGTCATCACTTATATCCACTTTGGCTCCAGATGTTTCCACTATTTCGCGAATAACTTTACCACCCGATCCAATTACCTCTCGAATTTTATCGGTTGCAACTTTCATAGTCTCAATTCGTGGCGCATGAACACTAAACTCCCCTGCTTCAGAAATTGCTTTGGACATTTCCTGAAGTATATGCATGCGCCCATCTTTAGCTTGAGATAGAGCTTGCTTCATAATTTCCGGTGTTATGCCCGCAACTTTGATGTCCATCTGAAGAGAGGTAATTCCGTTTTCTGTACCTGCTACTTTGAAGTCCATATCTCCAAGGTGATCTTCATCACCTAGAATATCGGTTAAAACGGCATAGGAACCGTCTTCTTCGAGAATTAAACCCATAGCTACTCCAGCAACCGGACTTTTTAATGGTACCCCAGCATCCATCATTGCTAGTGAGCCGCCACAGACAGAAGCCATAGAAGATGATCCATTGGACTCAGTAATTTCTGAGACAACACGTATGGTATAAGGAAAATCTGTTGCTGCTGGTAATACTGCTTGTAGTGCTCGCCATGCTAACTTCCCGTGACCAATTTCTCTTCTACCTGTTGCACCAACTCTCCCAACTTCTCCAACAGAGTAAGGGGGGAAATTATAATGCAGCAAGAAATTTGATCTAAAATTACCATGCAATGCATCTATAATTTGCTCATCGTCGCCTGTACCAAGCGTAGTTACTACTAGCGCTTGAGTTTCCCCGCGTGTGAATAAGGCAGACCCATGTGTTCTTGGTAGTAGGCCTGTCTCAGAAACTATTTGGCGGATGTCAGTAGTAGATCTACCGTCTATTCTTTTACCACCCTTAACTACATCGCCTCTTAGTATGCCAGCTTCAAGTTTCTTTATTGCTGACCCTAGGTTAGGGTCTTCTAACTCTTCTTCTGACAATTTTGATTTTATAAATTCGCGCGTTTCTGTTACTGAAGCCTGCCGCTCTTGTTTGTCAGTAATTGAAAATGCAGAACGCATTTTTTTCTCACCGATCTTTTTGACATTTTTTAACAGTTTTGTGAAATCTGGAGCTTCAAAATTGAATGGTTCTTTTGCACAGTCCTCTGCGACTTCAATTATCAAATCGATTACAGGTTGTATTTGTTCATGAGCAAAAGTCACAGCGCCGAGCATTTCATCCTCAGATAATTCATACGCTTCTGACTCTACCATCATCACAGCATCTTTGGTTCCTGCGACCACCAAATCCAAGCGTTGGTCTGGGTTATTTCTGAGTCCTTGCATATCATCAACCGTTGGGTTCAAGACATAATCACCATCTTCAAAACCAACTCGAGCAGCAGCTATAGGCCCCATAAAAGGCACGCCAGAAAGTGTAAGTGCCGCGGATGCTGCTATCATAGCTACAACGTCTGGTGAGTTGACTAAATCGTGCGAAAGTACAGTGCACATTACCAAAACTTCATGCTTAAAACCCTCGACGAAAAGGGGCCTTATTGGGCGGTCAATTAATCTTGCTGTTAATGTTTCAGCCTCTGAAGGTCGTGCCTCTCGTTTAAAAAAACCCCCAGGTATTTTACCAGCAGCGTAATATTTTTCCTGGTAATGAACAGTTAGAGGGAAGAAGTCCTGTCCTTCTTTCATTTCTTTTGCGAATGTTACATTCGCCATTACCGATGTTTCACCAAGTGTCGCAATGACAGTGCCATCAGCTTGCCGAGCTACTTTTCCAGTTTCTAATGTGAGGGTTTCCTCACCCCATTCAATTGATTTTTTTGTTACATCAAACATCTACGTATCCTAATAAGGCTGTACAGCCATTCCAATAGGGGGCGTATTCCCCCTGACCAATTTGTTCTTACCAAACCACGGTCACAAGCCCGGTATTTGCATAAAGCGCGTATATATCACGATTAAAAGAATTAAAAGCGACGAAAGCTAACTAATCGAAGTCCTCTAACCCACCTTCGAATTATATTCTGGAGGCCTCTTCGAATAAGTTGATTTTATCTTCGGATGCTAAGGCGACCAATAAGATCTTTGTATCGCTGTTCTTCTTTATTCTTTAAAAAATCAAGAAGCTTTCGTCTCTGAGCTACCATTTTCAATAAACCTCTACGGGAATGGTTATCTTTTTTATGCATTTTAAAATGCTCAGTTAATGTGTTAATTCTCGATGTAAGAATTGCGACTTGGACTTCAGGAGAGCCAGTGTCTCCTTCTTTTGTTGCAAACTCTTTTAAAACTTTAGCTTTCTCTTCTGCTGTAATCGACAACGCACTATCCTCTGATTTTATGGTACAAGCCAGGATGTCGTCCAGCAAGACCGTTACTAATTATGAATCACCTTACTGGAGGCTTCTATTTTAATCTTTCCAGAAAGTGAAGTGCTTTAATTCCATGATAAAATGCTAGGATCGGTAAACATAAAGCTGAAAACTTAGACACCCATACCACCGTGTAGCCATAACTGTGGTTTTACTTGATAACTAAGGTAAAGTGGATGCTTAGGAAATCCTAGCTTTGTGATTCCTAAGCTGAATATTTGTAACTTTGCCTCAAGGAATATTTTTTTTACAACTTCCCCTCTATTAAGATGACTTCCATGGGTACCCCATGCCGCAATATTGACGTCTGAGTTTAAGCATGTTTTCAGAATTATACTATCATTCTTAGGCCCTACTGGATCACTGACCTTTTCCATTTTTCTTGGGTCTGTTTCTCGCCAGGCAAAAATATTAGTAACAGAAAATGCGCCATATCCGAGTGACCGTGCACGGCGTTCGCATCTTTCCACAGTAGGGTCATTCTGAGACTCCGTTGCAGTAGACGGATTAAGCATTATAAAATGCACCCTTTTTTTTGTGTCGTCCCATTCTCTTGAAAGGCAATACCTGTACTTATCACATTTCGAATATGTAGCTTCAGAAATAGCATCACCCTTCAGAAATTTTTTTTTGATCATCAAGCTTGCTTCATATTAAATTAAAAACTTTTTTTGGTAGGAATGCTCCCGCTTCATATTTTCCGATTGCAATTGGGGTTTCGCTGTAGCTGACCCAAATTTCGTCCCCAGTTCTTGCTCCATTGCATAAAATGGGTGCTGAGTTTCCATTCCTAATTTTCTCAGCCGCTGTTGCAGTGCAGGTTCCATGTTTTATTGTACTTAAGCCCAACTCCACTGGAAGTATAAAATTATTTACCGCTGACGTTTTATTCAATTTCAATATGGTATCTAACGAATGTGCCATTGATAGATTGAAGGATCCTGATGCTATTCTTCTTAACCACTTCACATGACCGTAACAACCTAGTTCTAGTCCTAGGTCTCTGGCGATTGATCGAACGTAGCCGCCTTTGCCACACTCTAGTGAAAGGATAGCGCTATTCTCACTGATATATTTTTCTAATTTAAGGCTACTAACAAATAGAGATCGTGAGGCTATATCAAAGTCTTCTCCGATGCGTGCAAGTTCATAAGCCCGCCTCCCATTTATTTTAACAGCTGAGAAGAAGGGTGGTGTTTGCTTTATTTCCCCGCGAAAACGAGGGAGTATGGCAGTTATGTCTTGTTCAGATGGCCTCATCTGAGATTTATGTATAATTTTCCCGTCCGAGTCATCTGAGTCAGTTGCCTCACCCCATTTTACCTCGAAAGTATATGATTTTACTTGTTCGGTTACGTAGGGGATTGTTTTTGTTGCCTCGCCCAAAGCTATTGCTAAAATTCCCGTAGCGCTTGGATCTAAAGTTCCCGCATGCCCAGCTTTTCTCGCGCTGCATGCCCACTTTATTTTATTTACAACCGCGGTAGACGTCATTCCTGTGGGTTTATCTATTATGATCCAGCCGTTGATATTTTGGGCCGCGTTTGACTTGCTCAATTTTTCACCAAGATTTTAAAATTTGAAGAACAGTATTCAGAACCTACCGCGTAATCTGAAAATCATACACTTAAACAAACATATTTCATTTCTAAGAAGTCATCTATCCCATAATGACTTCCTTCTCGACCTAGCCCTGACTGTTTGACGCCACCGAAAGGGGCTAATTCCGTTGAGATTATACCAGTATTTACTCCAACAATACCATATTCCAGCGCTTCAGCTACCTCATATACACGGCTCAAGTCTTTCGCGTAGAAATATGAAGCAAGCCCAAATATTGTATCATTGGCCAACTCGATAACCTCTTCAACCGTTGAAAACTCAAAAAGTGGAGCAAGTGGTCCAAATGTTTCTTCGGTAGCTACTTTCATATTTTTTGTTACACCCGTGAGAATGGTTGGATTAATAAAGTTTCCATCTTCCTGACTGTAAGTATTAGAATAGATAGGTTCAGCGCCTTTTGATATTGCGTCGTCTATATGTGAATTTACTTTCTTAACTGCATTCAAACTGATCAATGGTCCAAGTGTAGTTTCAGGGTCAAAACCATCTCCTACTTTGAGTTTAGAAACTGCCTTCTGTAGCTTTGCTGCAAACTCTTTATACACTCCAGTTTGGACATAAATCCTATTTGCACAAACACATGTTTGTCCGTTATTGCGGAACTTACACATAATTGCACCTTGAACTGCATCATCCAAGTCAGCATCGTCAAAGACAATAAATGGGGCATTACCGCCCAACTCCATGGAACATTTCAAAACATTTTTGGCCGCCTGGCCCAATAAAACACGCCCCACCTCTGTTGAACCTGTGAAAGTGAGTTTTCTAACCTTTTTATTTTCACAGAATTCTTTACCTGTCCCAGATGCGTCAGTGGATGGTAAAATTGAAAGAATACCCTTTGGTAATCCTGCCCTTTCAGCAAGGACACCCAGTGCAAGAGCTGAAAAAGGAGTCTCTGAAGCTGGACGGGCTACAAATGCGCATCCAGCAGCTAGTGCGGGTCCGGCTTTACGCGTAATCATTGCATTTGGAAAATTCCAAGGAGTAATTGATGCTGCCACGCCAATTGGTTGTTTAAGAACCATAATTCTCTTATCTTTTTGATGCCCTGGGATTAATTCCCCGTAAACTCTCTTAGCTTCTTCCGCAAAAAATTCTATGAACGAGGCACCATAAGCTATTTCACCATTTGCTTCAGCCAGTGGTTTTCCCTGCTCGGCAGTTAAAATTTTAGCTAAATCTTCGGAGTTTTCCATCATTAGGTCAAACCAACGTCTCAGGATATTTGCCCTTTCCTTTCCAGTTCTACTGGCCCACTCTTTTTGTGTTTCGTATGCACTATCAATCGCTGCTGAGATTTGTTTGCGACTTAGATTTGCTACCTTTCCGATAGTATCTCCTCTTGCTGGATTTATAACATCGAAGGTTTGGTTTTTATCCCCACTAACCCAATCTCCCGCTAAGTATCCCCTTGTCTCTAGAAGAGAAGGGTCATGTAACAAGTTTGCAAGGTTTGTAGTTTTAGTAGACATTGGCTCTCTCCGAGTAGATATAATATTCAGCAGTATAACAGGTATTGCCTTTTTTTAATTATAGGAAGAAAAAATTGTCAGAAGTTGACTTAAGCGACGATTATGCCAACGCGAAGTATATAGCCGATGCAAAAAGTTTCCCAGGAAAATGGCAGGCAAAAGCGACTAATTTTAGAAACAATAAAACTCTTTTGTCCAATGTAGAATTAGATATTCGCTATGGGGCTTCCGAACGAGAAAAAATGGATATTTTTTATCCGAAAATAAGAACTGTTGGCCTTTTTGTTTTCATACATGGTGGTTATTGGAGAGCTTTCGATAAGTCGAGTTGGTCACACCTATCTTTAGGTGCTATGGAGAACGGGTTTGCTTCGGCAATACCAAGCTATAGATTATGTCCAGAGGTAAGCATCTCTCAAATTACTGGAGACATGGCGCGATGTATTACCTTTCTATCTAAAAAAGTGAGCAAGGGTCCGATAGTGCTCGCAGGCCACTCAGCTGGGGGGCATCTTGTATCTAGAATGTTGTGTGAAGGGGTGTTGCCAAAAAACGTTTCTGATCGTCTCAAGCGTGTTACACCAATTTCGCCACTTGCTGATTTACAGCCATTAATTTTTACAGATTTGAATTCAGATTTAAACCTCTCACTGGAGTCTGCAATTCTTGAAAGCCCTATCTGTTATAAACCGATCGCAGTAAACACAAGAGTTTGGGTTGGTGAACAGGAGCGCCCAGCTTTCTTACATCAAGCGGAAATACTTTCAGAAAAATGGCAATGTGGGTTAAATATTCAGCCTGATGCTCATCATTTCGATATAATCGATCAGCTCTTAAATCCAAAATCGGATATGTGTAAGTATTTATTCCAAAAAGTTTAACTTTATTAAGAACTATTTTTTTGCAAAATTTCAATTTCTAAACGTTTTTGTGCAAATTCTTCGTGTTTTGCAGCAATCATATTTTCTTGTAAAGTTTGACTAATAAAATCCAAATGGGTCTCAGCTGAAATGCGGGATGCATGTGCATCTCTATTAATTAAATTGACTAGGATTTTTTCATGCTGTTCAAGAAGTACTTGGCGGTTGGATTTGTTCACAAAAAGAGCCTGTCGATTGAAGAATACACCTTCCTTTAAAAGATCATACATGGAACGCATCATATGTAGCATTACAACATTATGGCTAGCTTCAATAATGGAAAGATGGAACTCAGCATCTAAACTGGATTCTTGTCTGGAATTATCGCGCTTATGATGCGCAGTTACCATTTTCTCAAATATCTTTTTTATAACATCAAGGTCTGCCTCTGAAGCTTGTTTTGCAGCACGTTCCGCTGCTATGCCCTCTATATCTCGACGAAACGAAATGTAATCAAATACCGCTTCATCATGTGATTTGAACAAATTCACAAGAGCAGGGGAAAAAGCATTACCTAAAACGTTTGCAACAAAAACTCCTGATCCAGCTTTAGTTTCTAACAAACCATTATTTGTTAATATCGATATTGCGTCTCGTAGAGAGGGGCGTGAAACACCAAGTCTATCAGCCAAATTTCGTTCGGCTGGCAACCGCGTACCAGGACGAAGTATACCTCTTAGTATCATCTGTTCTATCTGGTTAACGACGAATAAAGATAATTTATTGTTGGGGATTTTTTCAAATGGCATTGTGGCCTACAATTTATAAGTTTCAAAATTGGGTAAGAATATTCGATTAAATTATCAATTTTTTTTCCATGAACACAGAATAATTGTTTTCAGTATAGTGAGCAAAAGCATCACAATACTGAAAACCATGCTTACGATACAAATTCAGGGCACTTTTCAGTAGAGTTCCCGTTTCCAATCTAACTACAGGTACCGAGTTATCAGCCATAGTTCCTAGCATATGAACTAAAAGTGCATCTCCAATCCTTTTACCACGATAGTTAGGGTCTACGAACATTGATTTAATTTCTGCATAATCACTAAATAGAACAAATGCACCACAGCCTACATATTTACCATTTATGTCTTGTGCAGCAAAAAAATGTACCGCCTTGTCCAGAAGAGCCTCTATTTCTAGATAATTATTAGTCTCATCTGGAAATAGCTCATCCATTAACTTGTGACTTTGTCTCAAAAGTTGGGTTATATGAGGGTGGGTCGGATCTGCATAGTCTATTTGACACTTCATATTTTTTTCCAAACAGTATTTTCTGTTCTGATGCTGTTAGTTTACATGATATCTACGATATGTTGTGGATAATTATTTATTTTCTTCCATATACGGTATAGAATTGATTGACTTAAACTTAATTGAGCTTCATCCATTTAAAAATAGAATCAAAGATCATGGGTATATAGTTGCACTTCTCCAAACTGCGTTTGACTGGATTTAAGAGCTTTGTAGATCAGACTGAATTAATAATTCAAGATGGGCTGACGGGTATTGTGGGCCCAAATGGTTGTGGCAAGTCTAATCTCTTAGAGGCTATTCGATGGGTCATGGGGGAAAACAGGCCAACCGCAATGCGTGGCGGCGGCATGGAAGATGTGATTTTTGCTGGAGCAGCAACGCGCACAGCTAAAAATTTTGCTGAAGTATCATTGATATTAGACAACACTCAGCGACTGGCGCCCCAAGCTTTCAATGATAATGATCTTATTGAAATTGTTCGACGGATTACCAGGGATGTAGGGAGCGCATTTAAAGCTTCAGGCAAGGACATCAGAGCTCGTGATGTTCAAATGCTTTTTGCAGATGCCTCGACGGGTGCCCATTCACCAGCATTAGTGCGCCAAGGGCAAATTGCTGAATTAATTAATGCTAGGCCTCAAAATAGAAGGCGAATACTTGAGGAAGCAGCAGGAATATCTGGACTTTACCAACGTCGCCATGAAGCCGAGTTAAAGCTTAAAGGTGCAGACAGCAACCTTGTAAGAGTTGATGACGTTTTAGAGCAACTCGCTACGCAGCTGCATCAACTTTCACGTCAAGCAAAGCAAGCTGTGAGATATCGTGAGATAATGCAGGAGTTAATCGAAGCAGAAGGTGTTTTGCTATATCGTCGCTGGAAAGAGGCCGATGAAGCAAGGCTGAAATCTCAAAAAGAGTTGCAGGAATGTACAATTAAGGCTTCCAAAAGTGAGCAAGCCGTCAGAGAACTTTCTTCATTACGGTCTGATGCCGAAGAAAAAATTCCACCTTTGAGAGAAAAAGAGGCCATTGCTTCTTCGTCACTTCAAAGGTTGGAAGTTGAGCGAGATACTTTAGGTGCAAAAGAGGCTGATGCAAAGGCGAGGATAGAAACGATAAATACCCGTTTAAGTCAAATAGTTTTAGATTTGGATCGTGAGGCTGCCTTAAACAGTGATGCAGTGGAAACAATAAAAAGTCTCGAATGGGAAGCTGATCAATTAGAGAAAGCTTCAAAAGGTCATGATACGAAGGTGAAGAAAGCAGCTGAAGAGGCACATGAAGCAGCAAATAATTTACAAGAAAAAGAAGCTCAGCTTTCTGAAATTACGGAAGATATGGCTCGGTTAATGGCGCGTTATCAATCTGCAGAAAGGTATTTGCAAGAGATTGAGCTTTTAACAAACAGGTACAAATCAGAAGCAGTTGCCGCCGAAGCATCTAGAGCCGAGGCTCTCAAGGCACAAGAAAAAACAAAAGATGATCTTAAAGTGGCAGAAAAGTCTTTTGATAATGCGATGTTGCAAAGTAAGGAAGCCGATGAAAACTTAATTAAAGCTGAAGAGACCAGAAATCAAACACAAGCCCTTGAGGTAGATGCTAGAGCTGCCTTGTCTTCGGCAGAAGGCGAGGCTAACGCAATAAGTGCAGAAGTTGCTGCTTTAGCAAAAATCCTGGAGCGAGACACTATGGAGGGGGGTCAGGTAATTGATCGTCTCCAGGTTGAACATGGTTTTGAAAAAGCTCTCGGTGCAGCACTAGCTGATGATTTAAGGTCACCGCAAGTGCCGGAAGATGGGCCATCTGGGTGGGTCTCTCTAGACGAACTGACGATTCAGCAAGATTTACCTGATGGTGTAACCCCTTTGACCCATCACGTGTTCGTGCCAGAGGTTTTAAATCGACGGATTTCTCAAATTGGCCTAGTCGATGCAGATGAAGGGCCGAAGTTGCAGAGATTGCTGAAACCTGGTCAAAGGCTGGTTTCCACAGAAGGTGACCTGTGGCGATGGGACGGCTTCAGGGCTTGGTCTGAAGATACGCCGACGGCAACGTCATTACGTTTGGAGCAATTAAATCGACTAGAAGAATTAAAGCAACTCAATGAGAGAGCGAATGTGCAATTGGAGGCTGCAAAAGCAGCACATGAATCTTTGACAAAAAGACTTGCTGCTGACACTGATAGCGATAGGGCTGCAAGAGATAGAATGAAGGAAGCAGATAGTGACCTATCTGATGCTCAAAGGGCCCAAAATCGAGCTGAGGCGGAGCTAAGCCTAGCGATAAACCTTCTTGAGACATCATCAATGGCTCTCGCCAGGCATAAAAAAGACCTTGAAGTCACACAAGCACAAATGGTCGACGCCCAAAAAGTATTAAGCGAGCTTCCTAACTTAGAGGATGTAAAAGCAGAGGTTGAAGAAGCAAAAAATAGTGTTGAATTGCATCGAGCAGCAATGTTGTCAAAAAGGGCTTTACATGATGAGGTGCGTCGAGAGGGTGAAGAGCGTATAAAAAGAATACAAGAAGTCGCAAAAGAGCTAAGTGGTTGGAAGTATCGCTTGGAAACAGCAGAAAAACGGAATTTAGAATTGGTACAGAGGCAAAAAGACAACAAAGAACAGTTGCAAAATGCTCTTGCTGAGCCAGAAAGGTTATCCAAACGCCAAGAAGAAATTGTAATATCTATATCGGACGCAATTAGAAATAAAAATGAAGCTACAAGTGATCTTTTGGGTGCAGAGAAAATTTTACGCGATTTTCGAGAAGAAGAGCGAGATGCTGAGCGATTAGCATCAAACTTGCGAGAACATAGAGCACGCGCAGAAGCGATGAGTGAGGCGGCGCAAGAAACCGTGGATAATGCAGTTGAGCGTATTCGTGATGAACTGCAAGCAACTCCTGATGAGTTGCTGAAAAAGCTAGGCAAAGATCCAGAGAAATTACCGAATTCAGTAAAAATTGAGATCGAGGTGAATAGGCTTAAAAGACAACGTGACTCTCTTGGTGCTGTTAATTTGCGAGCTGAAGAGGATATGAAGGAAGTGCAGGCTGAGCACGACAATTTAGAAGGAGAAAGAACAGATCTACTTGAGGCTATCAGATCACTCCGAAATGGCATAGCGTCTTTAAATCGAGAGGGCCGTGAAAGACTTCTTACTGCATTTGAGCAAGTTAACGTAAATTTTTCAACTTTATTTAAACATTTATTTGGTGGAGGAGAAGCCAATCTTGTTATGGTCGAGAGTGATGATCCCTTAGAAGCTGGGCTTGAAATTATGTGCCAGCCACCTGGTAAAAAGCTATCAACTCTATCACTGCTGTCTGGTGGAGAGCAAACTTTGACAGCATTAGCACTTATTTTTGCTGTTTTCTTAGCAAACCCGGCCCCTATTTGTGTTTTGGATGAGGTAGATGCTCCACTAGATGATGCAAATGTTTCACGGTTTTGTGATATGTTAGATGAAATGTGTCGACGGACCGACACGCGTTTTTTGATAATTACTCACCATGCGGTTACAATGGCAAGAATGGATCGGCTTTTTGGCGTTACAATGCAGGAAAAGGGTGTGAGTCAGCTTGTTTCAGTCGATCTAAAAAAGGCTGAACAGCTTGTAGCCTAGTCAAGTTTTGTAATAAATTGTCACATTACTTGTACTGTAAATTGTTATGGCGATGCGATTCTGTAATTCAATAAAATAAAAATATTGTCTGTGACTTATCTCATTCTTTTAGCGGCTGTTTTGCCCGTCTATTAGATAAATCGCGATTATGTTGTAATTGTGTCATATTAACCGCATAACAAACGAACGTATCGGTCTCAAGATCTAGTAACTGTTGCTTAAAGTATACGTAAATATATTCGTTTTTTATAAAAAAATGCATGATATTAAACGAATTCTAATACTTCAGCATATTTTTGGTTGTAGGTAAAAATTCCCGGCAAAAATAAAATACTTGATTTTCCTGTATGTAAGTCCAGAATTTTATGGTCAGGAGGATTTATGACGACTTTTCTATCAAAAGAATTACATGCTGATCTAACCAGAGCGCAAAAAGACAAAAAGGTGAAAAAAAGTAGACTGAGGGTCGAGTTTGATGGAGCTCTTGTTCCTGTATTAAAGCTTTGGGATAATGGTTTTTCTATGGATATTGAGCATGCCCCGCAGTTGAGGGGTTTGGTAGATATTTTCGATGGTTCTCGTCATTTATCGCAGTGTCTAATTATAGCATCAATAGAAGAAAGTGGTGAAATTCATTTTGAATTTAAACGAAGTACAGATGTTACAGATACTCCTGCTTTAGATTTCGTATTACCCAAAGATAAACCAGTGGCATTGCTCAACTAAATCATTGAAGATCGGAAAAAGCGTCCTTTAATCGCTTCGTTGCTTCAACAACTAACGTTCGCGGAGTGGCTAAATTGAAGCGTAAATATTTTTCACCACCAGTTCCAAAAGTGCTTCCATGATTTACTGCGATTTTAGCTTTTTCTTGAACCCTATAGATAAATTCTTCTTCCTCCATACCGGTACCAGAAAAATCAACCCAAGCTAAGTATGTACCTTCCAAGGGCATCGAGCTAAGGCCTGGAATTTTATTAACTTCTTTATCAAAAATAACGCGATTGCCGTCAATATAGTGCAGAAGTTCGTCGAGCCACTCGGCGCCCTCTGGTGAGTATGCAGCCGTTGCCATAAATAAACCAAAGCTATTGGGGCTGATCCCAAGGGCTTTAATTCGTTGCGAAAATTTTTGACGTAAGTTTGGGTTGGAAATAATTACATTTCCCGAATGGGCGCCAGCAATATTAAATGTTTTTGTTGTTGCCGTCATCATTACTAAACGATCACACACCGATGGGTCTGCAATTGGCATTACAGTATGGTTCTTGTTCGGATAGACTAGGTCGTGATGGATTTCGTCGGATACTAATACTAGATTATGTTTCTTCGCAAACTTAGCAACTTCCTGCAGCTCATTCTTTGTCCAAACACGCCCACCTGGGTTGTGTGGAGAGCATAGAATAACCATCTTTTCATCACCTGACAGGTTTCTTTCGTATTCGACGAAATCAAAATGGTAGTGATTGTCTATTAATTTTAGTGGGCATTCCACGACTTTTCTTCTTGCGGCTTCAACTAAGTTAGAGAATTGATAATAAACTGGAGTAAAAAGGATTATACCATCTCCAGGTTTTGTGAATGCATCTATGCATAATCCTGTACCATTCACCAAACCATGTGTTGTGAAAATCCATGAGGTATCAATTTCCCAATTGTGCCTATTTTTCATCCACCATTTAATAGAATTATTATATTCTTTGTAATCCCCATAGTATCCGTAGATACCATGGGAGTTTATCCCATGAAGTTTTTCTTGAATAATTTTAGGAGCGCGGAAATCCATGTCGGCGACCCACATAGAAAGACCGCTATCCGGAGTTACACCATAAAGTTCCTCCATGGTATCCCACTTACTAGAGTGTGTTCCTCTTCGATCTATTACTTCGTCAAAATCCATAAATTTTCCAAATAATTTTAGAGTGCCATAACTAAGGCAATGGAAAGTGATAAACAAGCGCCTCATTAGGTAATAAAACCCTTCGAAGTTGCATGTAATTACTTTTTAACCTAAATGAAATCTATGCTCAGACCTATCTTACTACATCCAAATCCTAAGTTGAAAAAGATCTGTGAACCAGTCTTAGAGATTGATGACTCACTTATTAAGTTGTCGGATGATATGTTGGAAACCATGTATCATGCACCAGGAATTGGTTTGGCTGCGTCTCAGGTTGGTATTTTAACTCGAATTATCGTTATGGATTGTGAAAAGGAAGAAGCTGCTAAAGGTAAACCGATTGTAATGATAAATCCTGAGATAGTTGCTAGCTCTGATGAAGAAAATATTTATGAAGAAGGGTGCTTATCTATTCCGGAGCATTTTGCTGAAATTAAGCGCCCAACCTCTGTTCAAGTTCGATGGCTAGATCAGAATGGAAATGAGCAAGAACAAGAATTTGATGGGCTATGGTCTACTTGCGTTCAACATGAGATTGATCATTTAAATGGAAAACTTTTCATAGATTATCTTGGTACAATAAAGAAACAGTTGATTACGAGGAAAATGCAAAAATTCAAGCGTGAAATGGAGCGAAAAGAAACATAGATGGCTATAAGAAAATTGCTGATGTGGCCAGACAGACGACTCAAGCAAAAAGTTCAGCCTGTAGAAAAAATTGATGAAAATGTAGAAAAAATCTGGTCAGATTTAATTGATACTATGGAAGCCATGTCATGTATTGGTCTCGCATCTAGTCAATTAGGTATTATGTCTAGTCTAGCGGTGGTGGATGTGTCGACGGACCGTGGGCAATTTATTCTTCTGGCAAACCCAGAAATCTTGCAAGTATCGAAGGAAATGAATGAGAATATTGAAGCTAGCCCTAATCTTCCAGGCGTGTCGGCAAAAATTTCAAGACCAAGAAAAGTAACAGTCAAATATTTAGATAAAGACGGTATGATCGTAAGAAATGATTTTGAGGGCCTTTGGGCTACTTCTGTCCAGCATCAGATCGATCATTTAAATGGAGTAATGTATTTTGATAGGCTTTCAGCTGTGAAGAGAGATATGCTAATTCGTAAGGCTAAAAAGAGACGATGAAAATAGTATTTTTGGGGTCAGCGTATTTTTCAATTCCAACACTCGTAAAATTAATCGAGGCTGGGCATGAAATTGCTTGTGTGTACAGTCAGCCACCTAGGCGTGCAGGAAGGGGTAAGAAAGTCAATCTTACTCCCGTGCATGAAATGGCATTAAAATATGGGATAACAGTTAGAACGCCTGAAAATTTCAAATTGCAAAAAGATAAATTAGCATTTTTTGATTTGAATGCTGATCTTACGGTGGTAGTAGCCTACGGTTTGATTTTACCCTTAGAAATTATTGAGGCTGCTAGGTATGGTAGCCTGAATATTCATGCATCTATTTTGCCGAAATGGCGAGGGGCGGCGCCTATTCACCGCGCAATAATGTCTGGGGATAGTAAAACTGGGGTTTGTATCATGAAAATGGATGCAGGCTTGGATACGGGGCCAGTAGTTGCAAAAGAATCAACGCCAATTAAAGCAGACGATACAACTAGTTTCTTGAGCGAGAGATTAGCTGATTTAGGGGCAAAGTTGCTAATTGAAACAATAAAAAAGATTGATGAGTTAATTCCAAAACCCCAGTCAACTATAAAAGTTTCTTATGCCAAAAAAATTGACAAGAAAGAGGCAAAGATTGACTGGTCATTAGATTTCCAAATAATAGAGCAGCAAATCAGAGGCCTTTCGCGATACCCAGGTGCGTGGGCCTACTACAACGAAGAGCGAATAAAATTTTTGAATGTTAGAATAAATAGTTCGAACCAAAATAATCAAGCAGAGCCAGGTATGGTAATTGGGACGCCATTAGTAATTGCTTGTGAGGGAGGGGCGCTTGAAATTACTTTACTCCAAAGATCAGGGAAGTCGGTTCAGACCACTGAGGACTTTTTACGCGGTTTCCCAATACAAATCGGTAGTTATTTTACCTAGCAGCCGATCATGAAAAGAAATCATTGCCTGCCTGACTTAAGAGTTTGTGCGCCATTTCAATGCCGACGAGAGTGGCATCCTCTTTAGAAACTACTTGCTCATCACTATAAACCTCAGACCCATCAGTTTTTAAAATCTCGCCGCGAAATCTAAGGTTCTCATTTTTAAACTCAGCCAACCCGGCGATCGGGGTCTCACATGAACCATCTAAGGCTTCTAAGAAAGCTCTTTCGGCAGACAGTAGCAATCCTGTTGTAGAATTGTGAATAGCTTCTAGCATTGTTGCAACTTTTATGTCCTTTTCACGACGCTCAATGCCTATTGCACCTTGTGCCACGGCTGGAAGCATCTCGTCTGTTGAAATAGGTGCAGTTATTATATCTTCCATCTTAAGACGATTTAGTCCGGCAACTGCTAAAAATGTACACTCAGCCACACCGTCGTCTAACTTCTTCAGTCTTGTTTGTACGTTCCCGCGAAATTCTACTATTTTTAGATCAGGACGCTTTGACATAAGTTGAGCTTTTCGTCTGAGCGATGAAGTGCCCACTGTAGCCCCATGTGGAATATCTGCTAAACTTTTGTGGATCCTCGATACAAATGCATCTCGCACATCTTCTCTGGGCAAGAATGTGTCCAAAATTAGACCGTCAGGCTGCTGAACTGGCATATCTTTCATTGAGTGCACTGCAATATCAATACTCTCTTGTAGTAGTGCTTCCTCAATTTCTTTGGTAAAAAGTCCTTTCCCACCAATCTCTTTTAGGGGGCGATTAAGGACTTTATCGCCAGTTGTTTTAATTACAACAATTTCAAATGAGTCGAGTGACAATCCGAAAGCTATGCTAAGTCTCTCTCTTGTTTCATATGCTTGTGCTAACGCTAGAGGTGAGCCCCTAGTACCAATGCGCAATGGTGATTTTGGATTTGGTAATTTCAATTCCATAAATAGGGTTTAAGCGGTGTTTTGCATCAAAGCAAGATACCATGCTTGACATTTATTTAAAGAACGTGAACCAAGTACTCAGAGAAAGGCAAAAGAATGACCATTAAGAAAAAAATTTTAAAAGCTCTTGCTGGCGAAGTGCTAGATACACCGCCTATTTGGATGATGCGTCAGGCTGGTCGTTACTTGCCAGAGTACAGAGAGACTAGAGCTCAAGCGGGTGACTTTTTATCACTATGTTACAATAGTGATCTTGCTGCTGAAGTAACCTTGCAACCGATCAGAAGATATGGATTTGATGCGGCAATTTTATTCGCTGATATCCTGCTTCTTCCTCAAGCTCTGGGGGCAGATTTGTGGTTCGTAACGGGCGAGGGTCCAAGGCTATCAACAATTAACTCTACCGATGATTTGAAATTGCTTAAGCCTGTTGATGAAATTCACGATACATTGCGTCCAGTCTATGAGACTGTACGGATTTTATCAAAAGAATTGCCCGAAGAGACAACACTTATTGGTTTTGCAGGAGCTCCATGGACGGTCGCCACTTATATGATTGCCGGAAGAGGTACGCCGGATCAAAAGCCAGCGCATGATTTAAAAGATAATAATATATTAGCTTTTGAAAATTTGATTGAGATTTTGACAAAAGCAACCATTAAATACTTGTCTGCACAAATTGATGCGGGCGTTGAGGTGGTAAAAATATTTGATAGCTGGGCGGGTTCTTTGAAAGGAGATGATTTTTATAAATATGCTCTTGAGCCGACAAAAAAGATAGTAATGGAATTAAAAGCCAAATATCCCAAGGTGCCAATAATAGCTTTCCCGAGACAGGCGGGCGATTATTACAAAGGCTTTTTAAAATCCACAGGTGCAGACTGTCTCGCTATTGACGATAGTATAAGTTCAGCATGGGCTGCTAAATATTTACAAAAGGATGGTTGTATACAGGGAAATTTAAATTCTTCTCATATGGTCTCAGGTGGTCAGAATATGATTGATGAAATTGAAACAATAGTTTCAGATTTGTCACAAGGTCCTCATATATTTAACTTGGGTCATGGTATTACCCCTGAAGCTAACCCAGATTACGTTGCCCTAATGATAGAAACAATTAGAAACTTTAAACGTTCCTGATTGATACTTCCATCAAAAGAATATTTTAACATGACAGATATGCTGTCCATTACTGGACTTTCGAAAAGATATAATGATGGACAAGTAGCGCTTGAAAACGTCTCTTTTGATGTTAAAGAGGGCGAAATTCTTGCCCTCCTTGGGCCGAACGGAGCGGGAAAGACTACTCTTATTTCTGCAGTTTGTGGACTGGTTGTGCCAACGGCGGGTCAAGTAACAGTTGGGGGATTTGACACGAGATCGAATTATCGGTTGGCACGATCTCTAATTGGTTTGGTGCCCCAAGAAATTGCATTGGAGCCGTTTGAGAAAGTTATCAATACAGTGCGATTTTCAAGAGGCTTATTTGGAAAGAGCCCTAATGATGATCAAATAGAAATAGTTCTCCGCCAGTTATCGTTGTGGGACAAAAAAGATTCTAAAATTTTGCAGTTGTCAGGAGGAATGAAAAGACGCGTGCTGATTGCCAAAGCTTTGGCGCACGAGCCAAGAGTATTATTCCTCGACGAACCATCTGCAGGTGTAGATGTAGAGTTAAGAAGAGACATGTGGAAACTTGTGTCTGATTTAAAGTCTCAAGGTGTTACAATAATATTGACCACGCATTACATCGAGGAAGCAGAAGCAATCGCTGATCGAGTTGGAGTAATCTCAAAGGGCAAGTTAATTTTATTGGAAGAGAAAAAAGCTTTAATGAAGCGAATGGGCCGGAAAAAAGTAGAGATCTCATTACAATCTCCAATTGCGGTCATTCCTGCTAAATTGCAAAATTTTGATCTATACCTTTCAGACGATGGTTTGACCATAAATTATCTATATGATGCTAAAGCTTCTAGTAATGAAATTACGAAATTACTAAATGAGATTTCGATTTCAAATTTGCAAATAAGTGATTTGAAAACATCACAGTCCTCATTAGAAGAAATATTCATTTCACTAATCGAGGAGCCGTCAAAATGAATTTTCGATCTATAAGAGCAATATATATTTTTGAAATGTCTAGATTTTTTAGAACATTATTACAGAGTTTTGTCTCTCCAGTTATATCAACTTGTTTGTATTTTGTCGTTTTTGGGGCGGCAATTGGTGGCCGGATAGATGCTGTTGATGGTGTTAGTTACGGTGCATTCATAGTGCCTGGATTGATAATGTTCAGCGTAATGACGCAGGCGGTTTCAAATGCATCATTTGGTATTTATTTCCCAAAGTTTATTGGAACCATTTATGAGGTTCTGTCAGCTCCTGTAAATTTCTTGGAAATTGTTATTGGATATGTCGGTGCTGCGGCATCCAAAGCTTTGTTTATTGGTTTAGTAATATTGGCAACATCACTATTCTTTGTCGATATAGAAATCATTCACCCTTTTATTATGATTTTTTTATTGTTGGTGACTTGCATCTCTTTTTCGTTACTTGGCTTCATCCTAGGGATTTGGGCAAACAATTTTGAACAGCTGCAATTAGTACCCTTGTTAATAATCACCCCCTTAGTTTTCTTAGGTGGGTCATTTTATTCGATATCGATGCTTCCAAAATTCTGGCAAGTTGTAAGCCTCTTTAATCCAGTTGTTTATTTGATTTCAGGATTCAGGTGGGCTTTTTACAATAATTCTGACGTTTCCATAACAGCAAGTCTTTTTGCTATAATAATATTTACTGTTTTCTGTATCTTTATAATTTTTTTAATTTTCAAAACTGGTTGGAGACTAAGGCCATAATGCAACTTAACCCATGTTGAATAAATGTCGCTAGTAGCAGGTTTAAGTAATCTGTATATTGAAGTAAACGAGCACCGTGCCTAAATGATATTCATGTTACGTATACCTTTCCTAAACAAATTGAACAGGCGAAAGACGGTTTCGGTAGTTCGGCTCAACGGTCTAATTTCGTCAGGAGCACGTGGGGGTATTTCTGATAGTGTGCTTGCACCCACACTTGAGAAGGCATTCCGAAAAGGAAATCCCAGCACCGTTGCTTTCATTATTAATTCACCCGGTGGATCGCCAGTCCAGTCTTCTCTTGTCGGAGACAGGATTAAAAGACTATCGGAAGAAACAGAGGTGCCTACTATTGCATTTGTGGAGGATGTTGCCGCATCTGGTGGGTATTGGATAGCATCAGCCGCTGATGAAATTTACGCTGACCATGCCTCTATTATTGGTTCTATTGGTGTAATTTCCTCAGGATTTGGGTTGCAAGAGTTGCTTTCAAGATATGGAATCGAGAGGAGAGTATATACCGCAGGTAAATCTAAGTCGATGCTTGATCCCTTTAAGAAAGAAAAAGCTGAAGATGTCAAAAGATTAAAGGATATTCTTTCGCAGTTACATGAAGTTTTTATATCTCACGTGAAGGGTGCTAGAGATGGAAAATTATCGACCGATCATGACCTGTTTACAGGAGAGATTTGGTTGGCCGCTAGAGCAAAAGAACTTGGTTTAATAGATGGTATAGGGCACGTTGTTCCGGTTTTGAAAGAGAGATTTGGCGAAAAAACTCGTTTTAAGGAATATAGTCAGAAAAAATCTCTATCTCAGAGATTTGGAGTTAGCATTGCAAATGATGCCATCAGCCTAGTGGAGGAAAGGGCAGAATTTGCTAAGTATGGGCTTTAAAATATGATCTTAAAAATTGTAGTTCTTTTTTTAATCGTGATGGGCGTGATGGCCATGTTTGGAAAATTGAGAGTGCCAAAAGTAAAACTGTTAAATTCTAAACGATGTGATAAGTGCGGTAAATTTAAAATCGGCAAAGATTGTCAATGTTCTAAAAAATCTGGATAGTTATGGTTTGGGTTCAAGCACTTATCGGTTTGATCATCCTCTTAATTGCTGGTGATATTCTCGTCCGTGGGGCGGTAAATTTTAGCTTAAGGATTAAAATTCCAGCGTTTATCGTCTCTTTAACGGTAGTTGCATTAGGCACATCGGCTCCTGAATTATTGGTAGCAATTAGAGCTACCTTAGACAATTCACCGGGAATTGCTTTGGGAAATGTAGTTGGCTCAAATATCGCAAATGTTCTTCTTGTCTTGGGTATACCTGCTCTAATTGCTGGAATTAATACAAGTGAGTGTAAGACGGTAAAAAACTATGTGTTTATGATGCTTGCGACGCTTGTTTTTCTCTCGTTAGCATTCCTAGGTAGTTTTTCAGTTTCTGAAGGAATTATCTTCCTAATTCTATTGACCTTGTTTCTATCTATAGCTGTTCGAGACAGCTTACAGGGAAAGGCAGAAGTATCCTATTTAGAGGTGGAAAATGTGGATCCAAACCTCGCACGGTGGAAAATAATGCTTTTCTTGTCTTTAGGATTAATAGGTTTGCCAATTGGTGCTGACATATTAGTAAAAAATGCCTCATTGATAGCCACATCTTATGGTATATCTGATGAGGTAGTTGGGTTGACACTCGTAGCAGTTGGCACTTCTCTGCCTGAACTTGCAACGACATTGATGGCTGCTGTTCGAAGACAGGCTGATGTAGCACTGGGCAACGTGATAGGATCAAATATATTTAATATACTCGCCATAGTGGGAATAACCACAATGTTTGGAGATATTCCGATATCCTCCTCGTTTTACGAATTTGATTTTTGGATAATGTTAGGGGCAGGTATTGTTTTGTTTCCATTTGTTTTCATGGGGCTTAGCATTAACAGGCTTTGGGGCGCCTTCTTGACGCTCGCGTATGCGAGCTATCTGTATTTAACGATTCAATGAAAGTGAAATTTAGCAATGCGTGCACTAGTAACCGGTGGGGCTAAACGGCTAGGCCGTGAGATATCAACATACCTGGCAAGTCGCGGATACGATGTGGCTGTACATTATAATAATTCAGAAAGTGAGGCGCTTGATGTCACTAAAGAGATAAATAGTCTTGGCCGTATATCTGAGTGTCTTAAATGTGATTTGCTGATTGAGGACGAGGTTAAGGAATTAGTAAATCGAGCGTCTGAAGCGATCGGCGGGCAAATTACTTTATTGGTAAATAATGCTTCTATATTTGAGTATGATAGTTTTGAAGATGCAACCCGCAAAACTTGGGATCGTCATATTGAGAGTAATTTGAGAGCGCCGTTCGTATTAACACAGGACTTTGCAAAGCAATCTCTGGCACCAATCTTAGATGAAAAAAATGAGCCAATCTCCCAAGGTTTAGTTCTGAATATGATCGATCAGAGAGTTAAAAAGCTTACACCAGATTTTGCAAGCTATACTATTGCAAAGATGGGTTTATGGGCAATGACGCAAACTGCTGCAAGAGCTCTTGCTCCGGGTATTAGGGTAAACGCCATTGGTCCGGGGCCTACTTTGATTGGAGTACGTCAAAAGGAATATCATTTTGATGGGCAAAGAAAAAATACGATTTTAGAGCGAGGAGCTAACGCCGAAGACATAACTTCAGCTGTTGGTTACTTTATTGATGCTAAAAGCGTAACGGGGCAGCTGCTGTGTGTGGATGGCGGACAGCATCTAGGCTGGAAAACACCTGATATTCAAGGAGTTGAGTAGATTACAACTTGATTTTGGGTGATAGTTTTGCACTGCGGCCGTTAAAATAGATGGTATAGTTTTAAAAATGTAATAATTACAGTCGTTTGCTTAAAAGATAAAAAATAAAACTAATAAAAACAATAGGTTAATATTTTGCCTAAATTTTAGGCAAATCAGCGAAATGCCGAAAATACAACAAAAAATTCCTATTTTCAAAAAGTTATCTTCAGGTTTATCCACAGGAGACGTGGAAACATTTCCTCTTGAATATTTCCCGCTATCATTGCAGCCATTAGAGAATCAATTTCATCCTTAAACGACTCTTAAAAAATGAAGCCTTCAAATAAAAATTCAGGTTATGAGTTGATACACTCGTACTTAACCGCTCTGGATAACTCGCCAGGGGTTTATCGAATGCTTGATGAACAAAATAGAGTACTGTATGTTGGAAAAGCCCGTAATCTACGAAACCGAGTTTCAAGTTACTCACGACCTTCACCGAGTCACTCATCTAGAATCGCACGCATGATTTCAGAAACTGCGTCTATGATGTTTTTGACAACCAGTACCGAAACGGAGGCACTGCTTTTAGAGCAAAACCTTATCAAGCAATTAAAGCCGCGCTACAATGTTTTGTTGCGAGATGACAAGTCGTTTCCAAATATTTTGGTATCCAAGGAGCATAGCTTCCCACAATTAAAAAAGCATCGGGGCAATAAAAAAGAAAAAGGATCTTATTTTGGACCTTTCGCTAGTGCAAGTGCGGTAAATCGAACTTTAAACCAGTTGCAAAAGGTGTTCATGCTAAGGAATTGTTCAGACAGTATTTTTAGTAATCGTACAAGACCCTGCCTTCAGTATCAGATTAAACGCTGTTCGGCGCCTTGCGTGGGGCGTATCTCTGAACAGGAATATTTCAAAAGCGTTAAAGATGCTCAAAATTTTCTTTCTGGTAAAACAACCAATATTCAGGAAAATCTGGCAAAAGAAATGAAGCGAGCATCAGATCAAATGGAGTTTGAAAAGGCAGCTTCTATTAGAGACCGAATAGGCGCTTTAACCCAGGTGCAAACCAGACAAGGGATTAATCCTCGCTCTGTAAAAGAGGCTGATGTTATTGCCCTGCATGTAGATAAGGGTCATGCGTGTGTCCAAGTATTTTTTATAAGAGCACATCAAAATTGGGGTAATAGTGATTTTTATCCAAAGATATCTGATGATATGTCTACTGCGGAAATTATGGAAGGTTTTATTGGTCAGTTTTATAATTCCAAGGAACCTGCAAGATTACTAATTCTATCTCACGAGCCAGAAAACTCCGATTTAATTACAGATTTACTATCGGAGAGATTAAGTCGTAAAGTTGAGGTATCTGTTCCTCAAAGGGGGGAAAGGTTGGAGCTAGTTAGTGGTGCCCTTCGTAATGCGGTTGGTAGCTTAAATAGAAAAATGGCCGAAACGGCTACCCAAACTAAACTTCTTAAAGATTTAGCAAAAGTTTTTGGGTTAAGTTCAACGCCAAGACGGATAGAAGTCTTTGATAATTCGCATATACAGGGTGCGCATGCGGTCGGCGCAATGGTTGTTGTTGGCCCGGATGGGTTTATGAAAAACCAATATCGAAAGTTTAATTTCAAAAATGAAAACCTTGTTCCTGGTGATGATTTTGGAATGATGCGAGAGGTCCTCGAAAGACGGATAAGACGATTAAGTAAAGAGGATCCTGATAGAGGCCTTGGTATGTGGCCAGACTTAATAATTATTGACGGTGGAGCAGGGCAAGTCAGTGCAGTTGGGAAAGTTTTGGCGGACCTTGGTATTGAGGATGTGGCTATGGTAGGTGTCGCCAAAGGTGTAGATCGCAACCATGGAAAAGAAGAATTTTATATGCTCAATCGGCCTGCTTTTGCATTAGGAAAAAGTGATCCAGTTCTATATTTTATACAAAGGATGCGAGACGAAGCTCATAATTTTGTTATTGGGACCCATAGATCAAAAAGGTCAAAAACGATTTCTGCTAATCCATTAGACGATATACCAGGCGTTGGTGCCTCCCGCAAAAGAGCTCTTCTTGATCACTTTGGTTCATCTAAGCGCATTAAGAGTGCGCACTTATCTGATCTAAAGTCAGTCGATGGTATATCATCTGGTCTGGCGGAGCGTATCTATAATCACTTCAATGATACTTAGATCGTTTCATACTTATCCTGAAAACACTTCATAGTATCGTTTTCATTTGAAGAAGCATGATAAACAGCTCTCGCAATAGCACGAGACATTGTGACACTTGATAAATGGCATAGCTCTGCAAACTCTTCGTTTGAAAATATTATATTTAGCTCTCCGGTACTAACAGAAAAGATCAAGTCGCCATCGTACGGTAAGTGGGATGGGACAATGGCTCTAGAAAGGCCATCATGCGCACACGACGCAACACGCTTTGCTTCAGACTTTGTAATTGTTGCATTGGTGGCAACGATGCCTATTGTTGAATTAGCTCCCTCTTTTATTGAATTAATCTTGCTATATTTGAGTGCAGAGCCGTAAATAGCATCCCCAGGAGCCCCATACCCGCCGAACTCATTTTCAAGTTCGAAAGGCGCGGCCCAAAACTTGCCAGAAACTGGGTCAATAACATTTCCCATTGCGTTAACGATGACTAACGCGCCAACTATTACTCCATTACTCAGTATAGAAGAGGCTGATCCTAGTCCACCTTTTACTTGTCCGGTTGTTGCACCAAAGCCCGCCCCATGGCTTCCTAACTGAAAGTTTTCTGACGCATTTTCAATTGCTTGTCTCCCCAGTGCTGGATATGGATTTTTATGCCAAGTTTTATCTCCGCCGTTTCTTAAATCAAAAATAATTGCTGTAGGAACAATTGGTACATTGAAAGGGCCCATTGCAAAGCCTTTACCTTGTTCACGTAAATATTCTACCACACCATTTGTAGCGTCCAAACCAAAGGCAGACCCTCCGGAAAGAACAATAGCATCAATTCCATGTACTGTTTTGTCCGGCTCTAGCAAATCAGTTTCTCGGGTACCGGGTGCACCACCCATAACACAATATGAAGCTGTCATTGGATTTGAACTTGTCAAAACGCTTACGCCTGATTTCAGGATGTGATCCTCTGCATTTCCAACATTTAATCCTGGCACGTCAGTAATTAAATTTTTAGAGCCTGGCTTCAAGGTCATATACAGCGTCCTCCATCAACCTCAAGGCATACGCCAGTTATCATTGATGCTTCATCAGAGCAAAGGAAACACGCGGCATTTCCCATGTCTTCTGGAGTTGAAAATCTTCCAAGGGGTATGGTTGATAGAAATTTAGATCGTATCATTGGGGTATCTTCGCCCATGAAGGTGGCTAATAGCGGGGTTTCGCCCGCTACTGGGTTGATTGCATTGACTCTTATACCGTGGAGGGCGAGTTCAATAGCCATAGTTTTCGTTGCAGTGTTCATCCATCCTTTAGATGCATTATACCAATTTAAATTTGGTCGAGGGGAAACGCCTGCAGTGGATGCAACATTTAGAAAAACCCCAGATTTTTGTTTTTTCATTTCTGGTACAAATAGATGAGCCATTAGGTAAACCGACTTACAATTGACAAAAAATACTTTATCAAAGTCATCTTCTGAAATATTTTCCAAGGCGTCAGGGGTATGTGTTATTCCTGCATTGTTTACGATAATGTCGGGTATGCCAAAGTGCGATAATGAAAAATCTTTCAACTTTGCTACGGATTTACTTTTTGAAACGTCAACCAAAAATGGATAAGCGCGTTCACCAAGATCTAAAGCAACTTTTCGTGCCATTTTCTCATTCAGATCCGCAATAATTACCTCAGCGCCCTCTTCAATAAATTTTTTAGCGATGCCAGCACCAAATCCAGAAGCAGCCCCAGTAACTATTGCTCTTTTGCCGTTTAATCTCATAAAGACTTCCTAACCATGGTAATGAGCTACCGTTTTGATTGTTGTAAAACCAAACATTGCCTCAAAACCCTTTTCACGTCCATGGCCAGATAAGCCGCGCCCTCCGAATGGAAGTTCAACTCCACCACCTGCTCCATAGTTGTTTATGAAAACTTGACCAGATTTTAGACGTTTAGCCATTCGCATTTGTTTTGATCCATCTTGTGTCCAGACTGACGCAACCAGTCCAAAACCAGTCCCATTTGCAATCTCGACCGCGTGGTCTTCGTCGTCGAAAGACATAATAATTTGAACTGGTCCAAATATTTCATTTTGCGCCAAACTGTGGTCGGCGGGAACGTCTACAAAAAGATGAGGTAAGCAATAAAACCCACCATTATTTATTTCTTCTTTGTATTTGCCTGTTGCTACTAACTCTAAATCTTTACCTTGTTGAATGTAGTTTGAAACGATTTCATGTTGTTTTTTCGATATTAGAGGTCCAACGTCTAAATCATCCATGGCAGATCCAACCAAAAGCATCTCATACTGCTTGGCCATCATTGATACAACTTTTGGATAAACTTCCTTTTGGACTAGGATGCGGCTTGAAGCTGAGCAGGTTTGCCCAGCGTTTTGTACTCCTGCATTAACTAAAAAAGGTAATGCTGCATCTAGGTCTGCATCAGCAAAGACAATTTGCGGAGATTTTCCTCCAAGTTCTAGAGTAACAGGGATAACATTTTGTGCAGCGGATTGTTGAATTTTGATGCCAGTTGATACAGATCCAGTGAAGCTAATATGATCAATATCGCTGTGTTGGCTTAGGCTTGCCCCCGTCTTTCCTGAACCTGTTACAATATTTAAAACCCCATCGGGGAAGCCAGCTTTTTTTGTTAATGCGCCAAATGCTAATGCAGTTAAGCAGGCTTCTTCAGCCGGTTTAAGGATACAGGTGTTTCCAGTTGCAAGTGCTGCTCCTACAGATCTGCCAATTATTTGCATTGGGTAGTTCCAGGGGATTATATGCGCGCATACGCCATGAGGTTCTCGTAAAGTATAAACTGTATAATCTTTTAGGTATGGGATTGTATCACCATGCAGTTTATCCGCCGCACCTGCATAAAATTCCATATATCGAGCTAGAGCCTTTACGTCTGCTTGTGCTTGCCGGAGCGGCTTACCAACATCTGTGGCCTCTAGGCTGGCGAGTACGTCATAGTTTTCTTCTATTAAGCGCCCGAGTGTACTTAAAAGAGTACTCCTTTCTCGAGCAGTTATATTTTTCCATGTATTCTCAAGGGTGTCTTTTGCTACGCCAACCGCATCATTCACATGCTCATTATTTGCCTCAGAAACTTGGGCAATAACATCCCCTGTTGATGGATCGATAAGGTCTATTTCTGTATTTGAGCAGACCCACTCACCATTTATTAAAAAGTGCTTATTCGGAAAATCTACTGTCATGATATATTCCTTTAATTAAGCATGCCCAAATTCAGGAAACTTTGGTGCAGCATCAATAAGTGAATGAGTATACTCATTTCTTGGATCGTTTAAAATTTGCTTAGTTTGTCCTTGTTCGACAATTTTCCCATTTTTCATAACTAAACATTTCTCAGTGATATTTTCGATTACTGTAAGGTCATGACTGATAAACAAATATGATAGCCCATGACGTTCCGTTAAATCTGAAATAAGTTTAAGAATTTGGTTTCGAATTGATAAATCAAGCGCCGATACAGCTTCATCAAAAATTATAAGTTTCGGTTTAATCACAAGTGCCCTGGCTATCGCTATGCGCTGTCTCTGACCCCCTGAGAATTCATGAATATACTTTTCGGTACTGTTTAACGGTAATCTAACTTCTTCGAGCATTTCTTTAACGATACTTTTTTGCTCGGTTTCATGAGGAGCTTCTTTACCTAATGCAAAAAAGGGTTCTGCAATTAAACGTTCGACTTTGTGCCTAGGATTGAAAGAACCGTATGGGTCCTGAAAAACTACCTGTATATTTTTTTTAAAACTTCTGTTGTCTTTAGAAATTTTTTTCCCTTCAAATTTTATGTAGCCGGAGCTGGTTGATTGCAAACCCAGAATGGTTCTTGTTAGGGTAGATTTTCCGCTGCCAGATTCCCCAACTAACCCTAGGCGCTCACCTCTTTTGATATCGAATGAGACATCGCTCACCGCCTCGATAGATGTACCTTTTGAAAAAAGTCCCCTATTGTGAGATTTATAGTTAACCGATACTGAATTTACTTCTAGTAGCTTTCCTTCGGAAATCTCATTTTCTTTTAAAATCAATTTTTGGCTGGAGGCTGAAAATAATTTTTTTGTATATGGGTGTGCAAGGTCTCTAAAAACCCTTTTTGGTTCTCCCTGATCTACTAGAATACCCTGTTTCATAAGAATTAAGTAATTAGCGATATTTGCAACTATCGCCAAATCATGTGTGATTAGAATAATGCTAATACCATCTTGTTTAGCAAACTTTTTCAGAAGTTCTAGGATTTTTGCCTGTGTTGTGACATCTAAAGCAGTTGTCGGCTCATCTGCAATTAAAATGCTTGGTTCCAAACAAACAGCCATAGCAATGACTACACGCTGACGTTGGCCCCCCGATAGTTGATGAGGGAAACGTGACGGGTCTATACCGCTTAATCCAACCCGGTCCATTATATTTCGAACTCGATTCTTCAATTCGTTTGGAGCACAGGCTTTATGTTGAACTAATGTTTCAGAGATTTGCCTTCCAATATTTTTCAAAGGATTTAGAGCTGTCATTGGTTCTTGAAAAACCATACTTATTTTTTTTCCCCTGAGCTTACAAAACTTGTTTTCTGATATTTTATTAAGGTCATTTCCGTCAAAATTAATTATACCCCCTTTTTTTGAGCCGAGGGGTAAGAGACCCATTAGGGCCAATGCAGAAATTGATTTACCAGACCCACTCTCACCAGTTAGAGCTAGAATTTCACCAGTACCAAGATTAAAGGAAATATCTTTGACGATCGGTTTCTCGTGAATTGCAACAGAAAGATTTCTTACCGAAAGAAGCGTCATTTCTTCATGCTTCCTCTAAGCTTAGGATCAAGCGCGTCACGCAGTCCATCTCCTAAAAGATTTAAACCTAAAACTGTTATAATAATCGCTACTCCTGGTACAATTGCTAGTCTTGGCGCCAAAGAAACCATTGTTTGTGCATCTGCCAGCATTCTGCCCCAACTCGGTGTGGGAGGTTGTGCTCCCAAGCCTATGTAACTTAGTCCAGCCTCTGCTAGAATACCGAGTGAAAATTGAATAGTTGCTTGTACTATCAATATATGCATCAAATTGGGCAGGACGTGTTCGGTCGAAATTCGCAAACCAGTTTTTCCTGCAACCTGTGCAGATAAAATAAATTCACGTTGCCATAGAGATAAGGCAGCCCCCCTAGAAATACGGGCAAAAACTGGGATATTGAAAATTCCTATAGCAACTATGGCATTGAATGCACTTGGCCCAGCAATCGCAGTAATGAGAATGGCGATTACTAAACTTGGAAATGCAAATACCAAATCGTTAAATCGCATTATGCCATCGTCTATGAAACCGCCCCTCCAGTTTGCGGCGAATAGTCCTAGTGGGACACCAAAGAGTACCCCAATCCCAACCGCGACAAAAGCTACAGCAATTGATGTTTGGGCTCCCACCATTATCATTGACAGCATATCCCGACCAAAGTGATCTGTACCAAATGGGTGGGTTAAACTTACAGGCTGTAATCGGTTTGATATATTTAGTTCGGGGACATCGAATGGCTGCCAAAAAAAAGAAATAGTAGCCATAATCATTGGTATTAAGCACAATAAAATACCAAATTGTAAGCTTGTGCTCGGTCGTATCATATACTGTCCTGTCGTAACCTTGGGTCGACTAACATGTAAGTGATATCCACGATAAAATTGACCAGTATCACTGCAAAAACAAGAAGCATAACAACACTTTCTACAACGATTAAGTCTCTTTGGGTTATTGCTTGAAATACGAGACGTCCCAAACCTGGAAGATAAAATACTTGTTCAATAATTATTGCGCCTGCCAGTAGAAAAGAGAATTGAAGCCCAATTATTGTAAGGACTGGAATTAAAGCATTGCGAAGTGCATGTGTCCAGATCGTTTGCGCTGAACTTAGGCCTTTAGCGCGAGCAGTGCGAATGTAATCTTCTCCAAGCGTTTCAATTAGAGCACTTCGCATGACACGAGACAAAATGGCAGCTTGAGGCAGCGCAAGAGCAATTGCGGGAAGGGTAAGCGAGGTAATTCCGTTAAAGAGACCATCCTTCCAACCTGAGAACCCTCCTGCAGAAAACCATTGCAGTTTAATTGCGAATATTCCAACTAAAATTATTGCAAACCAGAAGTTTGGAATTGCAATTCCAAGTTGAGTTGCACTTATAACAGCAAAATCGCCAGTTTTTCCTCTTTTTGCAGCGGCATATATTCCGGTGGGTATAGCAATTACCGTGGATAAAAAAAGCGCATAAAGTGCCAAAGGAAGTGAAACCCATAAACGGTCTCCAACCATTTCTGTCACGTTTGTTCTATATGTGTATGAGATACCAAAATCTCCTGTGAGCATTCCACCTATCCAATCAAAATATCTATTTATTTTGGGTTGATCCAACCCCAGTTCAGATCGAAGCGCTGCAATTGTATCTGGTTGCGCATTAATACCAAGCATAAAGCTCGCCGGATCACCGGGCGCAATTTCTACCAGGGAAAAAATAACAATGGATGCTAAGGCAAGACTCAATACAAACGTAAATAGGCGTCTGAAAAAATATTTAATCATAAATTTGCCAGTTTAATTATGTCCCCCAAAATAATGGGGGACATAGCAGTTGAACAATTAGTCAGCCCATTTAACGTCTGTAAGATCAGTTGCTTGGGTTGGAGCGTTTTCCCAAAGGCCCATAATTTTGGCATTTGCTACTGTTGGAAAAGCCAACTCGAAAAGATACCCATTTACATAATCGTCTGAAATAATTCGTTGGGCTTTCCTTAAAAGGTCACTTCGCTTTTGTGGGTTACTTTCAGCATTGAGCGCCTTTATAACCGCTTGAAATTCAGAGCTATCATACTGAAAATAGTATTCGGGCCGGGCGTATATCCCTATATCCATTGGTTCTGTATGGCTTACAATTGTCAAACCATAGTCTTTGCCTCTAAAGACTTCTTCTAACCATTGAGCCCATTCTAAATTTGAAATTTCTGTCTCGATTCCTACGGCTCTTAATTGCGACGCAATTATTTCACCGCCGCGCCTCGCATAAGATGGGGGTGGTAGTTTCAAAGTTGTTGTGAAACCCTCGCTAAATCCGGCTTCAGATAAAAGTTTTTTTGCAAGTTCAGGATCATAGTTTGAGTTTGCCTTTAGGTCCACATAGTCTGGATGGTGTGGCGCGAAGTGCGTGCCAATTGGGGTGCCATAACCAAACATTGCACCATCTATAATTGCCTGCCTGTCTATTGCGTGTGCGATAGCTTTTCTGACTTTTACATTGTCCAAAGGTGGCATTTTGTTATTTGTAGACAAAATAGTTTCACCCTCGGTATTTCCAACCAAGACCTGAAAGCGGCTGTCTGATTCGAATTGTGCTAAATTTTCAGGAGCTGGAAATCCCGCAAATGCGTCAATATCTTGTGCCATCATTGCAGAGAAAGCAGCACTTGGATCTGAAATAAATTTGAAGGTTGCAGTCTCTAGGTGAGCAGGCTTGCCCCAATATTCCTCGTTCCTTAGTAGCTCAATTTTATCGCCTTGAACCCAGTTAGAGAATTTAAATGCGCCTGTTCCTACTGGATTAGTTTTTATGTCGTCTATCGTTTCGGGGGCAACAATAACTGCATCCCCCCAAGCCATATTAAATAGAAAACTACCATTCGGAGAAGCTAAAGTTACCTTGACTTTATCGCTTGCCAAAACTTCAACATTTTTGATACCAGAAAATAAGGCCTTCTGAGCGTTTGTGCTATCTTCTGCTCTTGCTCTATCTAACGAAAACTTAACATCGTTTGCATCCATTGTTGAACCATCGTGGAAAGTCACAGCAGAATTTAAGTGAAATATATATTCTGTCCCGTCCTCAGATATTTCCCATGATTTCGCTAACCCAGGAATCACTGCTCCATCCGAAGCAAATCGAGTTAAACCCTCGAATACATTTGAGTAAAGCACACTGTCTATGGCACCAGCTGCGGCACTCGTTGGATCCAAATGAGGGGGTTCGAGCTGCAACGCAATTGTCATGCTAGTTTTAGCTGCATGTGCGCCTTGAATACCTAATGATGTTGCTAGAACCCCAGCGGATAGCAATAATTTAAAATGATACTTCATTTTAGTCTCCCTTTTTCTCCCATGTCTTTACTATATCCCCAAAAATAAAAAAAACTCCAAAAATTTTTTCAATGATTTCGGAGTAATTAAGCCAATTCCTTAATGCTTTGTTATATCAGTGTAGCATCAGACTTTTATTTGAATAATTGATAAGCAGGACTTGAAAAACGGAACTCTTGATTTCCGATGGAAAAACTTTCATCGATTTCGTAATCTTCGTCACTTAGCTCGATCCAAGTTTTAGGTTGACTTATTGAATTTAAAAAATTGACTACGTCCAGCGTGGGAGTATCAATAAAATTTAAATTAGTCTTTAGTTGAAGTTTGAACTCGATGCTTTGCCGTTCAGTTTCTATTCCTGAAAAATCAACAATAATCTCAGGTTTTGCATTGAAAGATTTCTCATAAAAAAGCGATATTTGGAGTTTTTTTGCCTGGAAGCGAAATTCTTTTTCGTCATTAATCATGAGATTTTTGGCTTCAATTATCAATCTGTCTTCAAAAGTATCCTTTACTATAGAGGCTTTTGCATTTTCCCATTTAATATTAAAATTATAAATAGATAATTCATTTGGGAAAATAATTATTTGGTGCGTTTTATTATAAACCAGCCGTATAACTTGAATAAATGGAAATGTTGCAATTTGTTTGCCATTGGGGTTTTCAATTGAAAGATTATTCACGGTTACGTCGTATCTATTTGGAAAACCAACCTGGCTAGTTGATCCATATTTTATGTTTATTGAGCCGCTCTTAGGGTTTTCTAAACTTGTATAAATATTTTCTAGGTTATCGTTGGCACCCCAAAACCAATAACCACTCCAACTTATAGTGATCAGTAGCATTGGTATTAATATGCGTGCCAAAATTCTCTCCTAGTATAGCGGAAGAAGTTCTGTTTTAAAGCGACTTATCACCAAATACTAGGGGTGGCTAATGTATGTTTTTGGCTATGGATCTTTAATTTGGAATCCAGGTTTTGAATTTCAAACAAGTGAGCTTGCAGAAATAAAAAATTACAAGCGAAGTTTTTCCATGTGGTCAATTCATCATAGAGGAACTGTCAAAAGGCCTGGTTTGGTTTTGGCTTTGGAAAAATGTAATGGTCGCAGCTGTAAGGGGGTAGTGTTTAGGGTATCCCCAGATAACTATACCCAAGTTTTATTATATCTTCGAGAGAGAGAACTAGTGTCATCGGCATATGAAGAAACCGAAGTTCAAGTCGAGTTAGCTACTTCTAAACAATTGGTAACAGCAATTACTTTCGTCATAAAGAAAGATCATGATCAGTACTGTCAATTAACGCTTGATGAGCAAGCAAAGATTATCGCGGAGGCAGAAGGAGGGCGCGGTCGTAATGATGAATATCTGTTTAGTACTGAAAAAAAACTCACGGAGTTAGGGGTTTCTTCCGTTGATCTGCGCTATTTGGTGCAACAGGTTAAGAAAATTAAGAGCTAATAGCTTTCACTTTTGTTCACAGAGCGTTAGAATTAAAGAAAAATTAATACAGGCCTTATTTTATGGTAAAATCAGAGCAAGAGGTCGAACTACATTTTTCTCAGCCAATACGTCAAGTTTTGCTGATGCTCAGCGTTCTGGCGCTTACCAGTGCAGGAACAGTTGTAGCGGCCCCGAGAGTATTGGCGGTATTTACAGCTAATTTGTGGTTGAACGGGTTTATCCTTTTTGTCTTTTTTGTTGGAGTAATAAGCTGCTTTGTTCAGGTTGTTCAGTTAATTAAGTCTGTTCGTTGGATAGAGGAGTTTGTAAATAAGCCCGATAAGGGTTCTTCAAATGCACCTCAGCTATTGGCTCCATTGGCAACCTTGTTAAGGTCGCGTGGAGCAAGCATCCAAATCTCGGCTTCTTCATCGCAGTCAATTCTTGAGTCTGTCTCTACTCGAGTCGAAGAGGCTCGAGAAATAACTCGCTATATTGTCAATTTGTTGATTTTTCTAGGACTATTGGGAACATTCTACGGTTTGGCAACAACGGTGCCAGCACTTGTAGAAACAATAAGATCGCTAGCTCCTCAAGAGGGTGAGACAGGCTTTGAGGTTTTTACTAGATTGATGAGTGGCCTTGAGGGACAGTTAAGCGGAATGGGGGTTGCTTTTGCTTCTTCTTTATTGGGGCTTGCAGGATCTTTAGTAGTTGGATTGTTAGAACTGTTTGCAGGTCAAGCGCAGAATAGATTTTATCGTGAACTTGAAGAATGGCTTTCAACAATTACTAGTTTCAATGTGACAGTAGACGAAGGCAATTCTTCAACAGACAACACGATTCTCCTAGGTATCTTCGAGCGTTTAGGGGATCAAATCGAATTGATGGAGCGTTTCTTAAATAAAGATCAATCCACTATGGCACCAACCGATCGCGAGTTTGCGATTCTTCAAGATAAATTTGTTAAAGTTATGGACGAGAATAAGTCTAATTTGGAGAATTTGATCGATAATTTTACTAAATCACAGAAACAATTATTAGATTTTCTTAAGTCAAAAGTGTCGGTTGAGGGTGGGATTGATGCTGAAAGTAGGATGAGACTAAGATCAATCGATGTTCAAATGCTTCACATATCAGAGGAAATAGCCGTTGGAAGGCAGGAAGCTATCAAAGCTATCAGAGAAGAAATAGCTAATTTAGCAGATAGTTTGCAATCAACTAGTGCTAAGAGTTCTGATCGGAAAACATAAACATGGCTCTATCGAGACGCACAGGTCAACGATTTCAGGCATCCATTTGGCCTGGTTTTGTGGATGCAATGACCGGTTTATTGCTCGTATTGATGTTTGTATTAACCATTTTCATGGTCATCCAATTCGTTCTAAGAGAAACTATCACTGGTCAAGAAAGCGAACTTGATGCTCTTGCTGCAGAAATTGTTGCTATTTCGGAGGCCTTAGGCCTTGAAAAATCTAAAGTAGTCAAACTTGAAAGTGACTTGGGAATTTTAACAAGTACACTAAATGACAGAAACGCAGAAAACGAGCAGAAAAGCCTGTTAATAGAAAGCCTGAGGCTTCAAAACAATGAAAGTAAAGCAGCTTTAGATGATGCGCTAACTCAAATCACTCAGTTTGAGGTCCAGGTAGCAAATTTATTAGCAGCACAAGCTGCGTCTAGAACCCAGATTGATCAATTGGAAACTGAACGCAAATCTTTGTTGGATCAGCAAGAAGCACTTGCTTTGGCCTTGTCTCAAGCACGTGATGAAATAGACTTGGCAGAGCAGGAAGCGAGATTGAAAGCCGCGGAGAGAGAAGCACTAGAGGCTCTTATTAGGTCATTAGAGACCGAAAAAAGTGACGCAAACAAAACTATAGAATTGCAAGCTAGTGAAATTCAGGATTTAAGAATAGCACTTGATGATGAAGAAGCTGCCAAACTAATTGAAGCTGCCGCTGCCGCTGAACTTAGGAAGAGGCTAGAAGAAGCCGATGCCGAGCTTACAGCAATGACTTTGATTTTGGAGGAAGAAAGAAAACGTGCAGAGGACACCCTTACGCTGTTGGCAGCTGCAGATGCAGCTAAATTAGAAATAGAAGACAATCTCAGGCAAACTATCATCGCTTTAGAGGCTGCTAATCTAACAATTGGAAATAGCGAAACGGAGCTTAAATCTCTCAAAGAAGATATTCAGAGTAGTGATGCTGAGTTAGATGAGACCAAAATTGCACTTGCTGCATCGTTAGCAAGGCAGCAGAGATTAGAGTTGGAGTTGTCAAATTTAAGTCAAAATATTAACGAGAAAACAGCACAATTTAAAGATTACAGTGAGAAATTAACAATTGCTGAGAGTGATTTGGCTAATGCATTAATGGCGTTGGAGCAAGAAAAACTGAGTCGTCAAACCTTTGAGGACGATAGCGCACAAGACATTACGGATCTTCGTTCAAAATTAGCAGATGCGCTAGCGGCTCGATGGGCCGCCCTTCAGTCTCAGAAAGAGGCACTAGAAAATCTTAAAAATGTCCTCGCAGCTAAGCTTGTTTCTGAAAAATTAAATGCAGAAAGCACCTCAAAGTTAAAGAAAAAAGAAATTTTGTTGCAAAAGGCCCAACAGCAGTTGCGAGAACGGTCTGAACAATTATCTGAAAGTTCTGATAGCCTTTTAAAAAGCCAACGAGAGACGGCACTTTTGAACCAGCAAGTATTAGAGCTTCGTCGTCAGCTGAGTTCTTTACAATCAATCCTAACCCTATCTGAAGAAAAAGATAGGGAAGACGAAATTCAACTCCAAAACTTGGGCAACAGGCTTAACGCTGCACTAGCCCGCGTTGCGTCTGAGGAAAGAAAGAAAAGGCAACTGGAACAAAGTTTGAGACTAGAGATTGAAGCTAAATTAAACGAAATTACGATCCTTAATTCACAGTTAATTGCCTCCAAAACAGATTTGGAACGTGCGGAAATAAAAGCCCAAGTCGAAGAAGATAAGCGAATAAAGCTGGAAGTTGCCGAGTTTAATAGATTGCAAGCAGAGCGTGAGCGCCTCCAATCTCAGGCAACTCAACTGGAACGATATAAGTCTGATTTCTTTGGGAGAATAAGAGAATTAGTCGAAGGGAAAGAAGGCATAAAAATTGTAGGAGATAGATTTGTTTTCTCATCTGAGGTTTTATTTGACGTTGGAAAAGCCGATTTATCTATACTTGGTCGATTAGAAATCCAAAAAGTAGCCGTGATTTTAAATCAAGTAGTAAAAGAACTCCCAAAGAATTTAAATTGGATAATAAGAGTTGATGGTCATACGGATAATACCTCCATGGTTTCAGGTGCGGAATTCAAAGATAATTGGGAGCTAAGCCAAGCAAGGGCTCTATCGGTAGTACGTTTTATGATTTCTGATCTGGGTTTCCCAAAAGATCGATTGGCCGCAACTGGTTTTGGGGAATTTCAACCGGTCACATCTGGATCTTCGCCAGAGGAAAGGGCTCAAAACCGTAGAATTGAGATCAAGCTTACTGAAAAATAATTTGTAAGTAGAAGTAACTAAAATTAATTTGCAGGCAGTAACCTAGGCTTTGACTTTGTAATACGGGCCTTTTGAGGGGGTTTAAGTTCAAGGTCTATTTTATCATTCTTAATACCGACCTTAACAAGGCCACCTTTAGACAATTTTCCAAAAAGAAGTTCTTCTGCAAGAGGCTTTTTAATATGCTCCTGTATCACACGAGCCAGCGGTCGAGCCCCCATCTTGTCATCATAGCCTTTATTGGCCAACCACTCTGCAGCTGCTTTCGACAACTCTATTGAAACGTTTCGATCCATTAGCTGCACTTCTAATTGAAGTACAAACTTTTCGACAACCTGAAGGATGACTTTCTTTGGAAGTGGGCCAAAACTAATCGTGGCATCTAAACGATTTCTGAATTCTGGTGTAAAGGTACGCTCTATTGCAGCTGTATCCTCTCCTTCTCTTCTGTCACGTCCAAATCCAATTGCTGCTTTGGCTTGCTCAGTAGCCCCAGCATTTGATGTCATTATAAGAATGACATTTCTAAAATCGACAGATCTGCCATTATGATCGGTTAGTGTGCCATGGTCCATAACTTGCAAAAGGATATTGAAAACGTCTGGGTGCGCTTTTTCTATTTCATCTAGAAGCAATACACAGTGGGGATGTTGGTCAACCGTGTCAGTTAACAGCCCACCTTGATCAAACCCTACATAGCCTGGTGGTGCACCTATTAGTCTACTGACAGCATGTTTTTCCATATACTCAGACATATCAAACCTGTGCAATTCTACGCCTAAAGTATCGGCTAGTTGCTTTGCAACTTCTGTTTTGCCAACTCCAGTTGGACCTGCGAACAGGTAATTGCCAATAGGTTTGTCTGGTTCTCTCAAGCCAGCTCTGGCTAGTTTGATTGCACTTGATAATGCCTCTATGGCTTCGTGCTGACCGAATACCACTCGGTTTAGGTTTTTCTCTAGGTCCTTCAAAACAATGGTATCGTCTTTGGAAACATTCTTGGGTGGAATTCTTGCAATTTTTGCCACAACTTCTTCGATCTCTTTGACACCAATAGTTTTGCGTCGTTTGCTGTTCTGAAGATGCTGCGCCGCCCCTGCTTCATCTATTACGTCAATTGCTTTGTCTGGTAACTTTCTGTCTGTAATGTAGCGGTCGGATAACTCGACCGCTGTTTTTATTGCGTCTGCCGTATACTTCAAGTTGTGGTGATCCTCGAAATAACTTTTTATCCCTCTTAGTATTTTTATTGTGTCATGAACTGACGGCTCGTTGACATCAATCTTTTGAAAGCGCCTACTAAGAGCTCTATCTTTCTCAAAATGCTGCCTAAACTCTTTGTAGGTGGTAGAACCCATAGTCCGAAGCTTGCCACCTTGCAATGCGGGTTTAAGCAAGTTAGAAGCATCCATTGCGCCTCCAGAAGTGGCTCCAGCTCCTATCACTGTATGAATCTCATCAATAAAAAGCACCGCATCAGGATGGTCTTCCAGCTCTGTTATGACTGCTTTCAATCTTTCCTCAAAGTCGCCCCTGTAACGAGTACCGGCAAGCAATGCCCCCATATCCAGCGAAAATATAGTAGTTTCCCTCAAAACGTCTGGGGTGTCTTTTGAAATTATCTTTCTTGCTAGCCCTTCTGCAATCGCCGTCTTCCCGACTCCTGGATCCCCCACAAGTAGTGGATTATTCTTCCGTCGACGACAAAGGACCTGAACGCAGCGCTCTATTTCAAAGTCTCTACCTATGAGAGGATCAATATCGCCCTCTATTGCCTTTGCATTTAAATCGACGCAATATTTCGACAGAGCACTTTCTTTTTTTTCTGCTTCAGGCTCGGCTCCTGACGTGGCAAAGTCATCTCCGTTTTCATCAGAACCTTGCACTGATCTTTGTTCTCCAAAAGCAGGATTTTTGGCCACTCCGTGCGCTATAAAATTTACTGCATCATATCGTGTCATTTCTTGTTCTTGTAAAAAGTATGCGGCGTTGGACTCTCTCTCAGCAAAGATCGCTACCAAAACATTAGCACCCGTTACTTCGCTTCTACCAGACGATTGCACATGTATCGCAGCACGTTGAATCACCCTTTGAAAGGCAGCTGTTGGAGTTGCTTCCAGCTTTTCGTCTTCTTTTTCCATTGATGACAATTCTTCGTCTATAAAGTCGCCTAGTGCTTCGCGGAGAATTTCCAGATCAACATCGCACGCTTTCAGCACGCGTTGAGCGTCCGGTTCGTCAATAAGGGTTAAAAGTAAATGTTCCAAAGTGGCGAATTCGTGCGACTTAGAATTAGCTAATGCTAATGCTGCGTGTATGGATTGCTCCAACGTCGTTGTAAAAGAAGGCACGTTAAAATCCTTTTTCGCGTTTATTTTTCAGTTACTATATAGTGTGGGTGAGAATTCGCACTATTCAAGTCAATAATGCCATTTATGTGCCAAAATTTTTATTTTTCCGGTTAAAATCTAAAGATTTTAGCTAATAAGCATCTTTGAGTGCTCTAATTTTTGCGAATACTTCATCATCTGTGGCATCAATCATATCCAGATTAACTCTAATGTTTTTGCTCCATGGACGCAGGAATGGATTGGTATTTCGCTCTTCACCCAAATTGCTTGGAACGGTAGGTACGCCGTCTGATCTAAGCTTCTTGATCTCTTTACATCTACGTATTAAATCTTGGTTATCAGGATCAATGGTTAAGGCGAAATTAGCATTTGTTTCCGTGTATTCATGACCGGAACATACAACTGTTTCATCTGGTAGGTTTGAAAGCTTTTGAAGTGACTGCCACATTTGGCCAGCGGTTCCCTCAAATAATCTACCACACCCTAGAGCCATTAAACTATCACCGGTAAACAGTAAGTTGCTTTCTTCAAAATAGACTGCGATATGTCCAATTGTGTGTCCTGAGACCTCAAATACTTTACCAACCTTATTTCCAATTTTTATTTTTTCATTTTCTGCAACTGATAAGTGAAGAGGTGGTAAGCGATTGATGTCTGATGAAGACCCTATTATTTGCGGCGAATAATATTCAAGTAATTTAGATAAACCGTCCACATGATCCCAATGATGGTGCGTTATTAGCACGTGAGTTAAGTCCCATTTTTTTTCTCGAAGTTTTGTCAAGATAGGATCGGGTTCTGGCGCATCGACTAGCAAAGTAGCCTTTGTGTCAGGATCATGGGCCAAAAATGCGTAATTATCGGACAAACAATGTATTGTTAAAAGTTCAAAAGACATGACGTGTCACCAAAAAATGTTTAACGTACACTTATGCTGTCCCAAATGAGAGCTTTATGCAATGCACCTTGATGTTCAGGACTTAAAAAACTTTTATTACCGATCAGCATTAGGCAGAGCTGCTCAAAAAGAAATTAGTAAGCAAGTTTTAAAGATGTGGCCTGATCAGTCTGGGTATAAAATGATGGGATACGGCTTTGCAAACCCTATTCTGCGGCATTTTTACGATCAATCCAGAAGAATTATATCGCTCATGCCTGGACCGCAGGGTGCTCTACATTGGCCGTTAGGGCATCCAAACCAGTCAGTTTTAACCCATGAACATCAATGGCCGATTGATACTGGGTTTGCTGATCGATTGATAATTATGCATGGGCTAGAGACTTCAGAATATCCATCAATGATGCTTGATGAAGCTTTACGAGTGCTGGGCCCCGGTGGCAAAGCATTATTCATTGTTCCCAACCGTGCAGGACTTTGGTGTCGAAGTGATAAGACACCGTTTGGATATGGGCGACCTTACTCGATTGGGCAACTAGAGGCGCAACTGAGATCACAGTCATTCATACCCGAAAGACATACGATGGCTTTGTATCAGCTTCCATCTCATAGAAATAGTTTGCAAAGAATCGGCCAATTTTTTGAGGGATCTGGAAAATATCTTCCCATTTTGGCTGGTGGAATAATCATAATTGAAGCAAGCACTAGGTATCCGCCCGTCCACAAAATTAAAAAGTCAGCAAAGGAAAAGGCTATTGGGCTTTTAGGAGGATTGGCTGAGCCTAAACCAGTGGGCTAACCTGCTGCTTTATTTCAAGAATCATATATGAAGATCATCTCAAGATTCCATCTAAACATCAGTGTAAAAACGTTATCATAGCAAATTATTGAAATTTAGTACAATTAAATCCATTTTAGCATGTTGCTAGAACTGATTAGCTCTGCTAATACCGCATCGATTTCAGTTAGTACTGAAACGAGTGAAAGGAACAGCGTTAACGTGAATGGGACTGGCGCATAACTAAGCCGAAAGGAAAAACGTGTCTGGAACAGCTTCAATTTCTATGGGTGTGGCTTCGCGCTATGCAAAAGCTATTTTCGATTTGGTTTTGGAATCTAATGAAGTGGCGAAGTTAGAAACTGACGTTGAAGATTTAGCTGACGCACTAAACGACAGCCAAGAATTAAGGGATCTTATCAGCTCGCCCATGTATACTAGGGATGAGCAAAAGGGTGCCATTGTAGCTGTTGGAAATAAAATGAAGTTGTTGGTAAATCTTACTAACACTTTGGCTCTCATGGCATCGAAAAGACGTCTATTTGTGATGGATTCATTTCTACGCCAGCTCAAAACTTTAATCGCTGAGCATAAAGGTGAAATCACTGCTGATGTAGTAAGCGCAAAAAGTTTAACCAAGGCACAATCTGAAAAAATAGCAAAAGCTATTAAGGATCGGGTAGGTAAAGAGATTAAAATTAATGCATCTGTTGATGAAGCAATCATTGGAGGCATTGTAATTAAGGTTGGATCGAAGATGATAGACACTTCAATTCGATCTAAACTGAATTCCCTTCAAACTGTTATGAAAGAGGTCGGGTAATGGGTATCCAAGCTGCAGAAATATCTGCCATTTTAAAAGATCAAATAAAGAATTTCGGTCAAGAGACTGAAGTTGCAGAAATTGGCCGTGTTTTGTCAGTGGGCGACGGTATTGCAAGGGTTCACGGCCTAGATAACGTCCAGGCTGGTGAAATGGTTGAATTTCCAGGAGGAATTCGTGGTATGGCTCTAAATTTAGAGAGTGATAACGTAGGTGTCGTTATTTTCGGGTCTGACCGGGACATTAAAGAAGGGGATGTAGTAAAGCGTACTAATTCGATCGTGGATGTTCCTGCAGGAGATGCCCTTCTGGGGCGCGTGGTGGATGGTCTAGGTAATCCTCTTGATGGAAAGGGTCCAATCAAGGGGGTAGAGCGCAGAGTAGCGGATGTTAAAGCCCCTGGTATTATTCCTCGCAAATC